>VFQP010000490.1_pt1 | contig 75275 bp, 121 predicted proteins | sample 3512351 | NCBI WGS metagenome assembly VFQP01 (sample SAMN10412372, study PRJNA504923) | tailings metagenome | isolation source: Relicate 1 Philex TSF1 revegetated site | place: Philippines: Tuba, Benguet | collected 2017-08-29
ACACACACACACACACACACACACACACACACACACACACACACACACACACACATATACACGCACAAACACTCAGATGGTGCAGCAATGACAGCATTTCTTCAAGACTGGTGTATCCTGTATGGCAACCCCGCACACGCTCCACCACCCACCCTTGCTGTGCGTGATGCTTCTAGACACACCCTCCACCGTGCAGCTGAGCGTGCAGTAGCAATGCCAGCACCACCACCTGGTTCCCTGGTGTGTGTTGGCGGTGTGTGTTGGCGGTGTGTACTGGTGGTGTGTATTGGTGGTGTGTATTGGTGGTGTGTAGGTGTTGTATTGTGATTGGCCTTCACCCATCGCTTCCCTACACCCCACCCCTATACAGCAACACTTTACACACACCACATCCCCACCACCCACCCAGGCAGCACAGCAGCTCCAGCTGCAAGAGCGCATGCTGTCTTCCCCACGCACGGTTGGTATGGGTGCTGTGCTACGTAGCCTCACCCTCGGTCTGGGGGACTTGTGGCGACAGGCCTGGCGTTTTCGTGCATGTATCACAACCACCATGCTGCACATAACCATCCCTGCAGCTGCTGTCCAAGCGCTCAAGGTTGGTGCGGGTTGGTGGTGGTGGAGGTGATGGCTGTTAACCATAAAACCCAAGCACACACACCCCACACTGCTCCCACCGCCTATGCACCCCCCCCACACACATGCTGCTCCCACCTACAACAGGATGCATGTCAAGCACCCCACCCCCCCGCACTCCACCCCACCGCACCCCACCCCACCGTACCCCTCACCACGTTTAGCACCCTGCTTGGCGTGGTGTGGCAGCTCTTGTTCGACCTACAAATTGCCCGTCGTGGACGCACCTTTGTGCCCCCCACTCGTGCTATGGGCTTCAGTGTCGACCTCAGGGGCAGCCACGTGGCCAAGTCGTACATAGGCAATGCATTTGTGGGCGTGTTTGCATTGCCACCTGTGTGGACAGGGGGCTGTGGGGGTCCCGGGGGGGCATCATGGGTCAGGAAGGGCGTCATGAAAAAAGAGGGGGGTGGCATGGAGCTGGTTGACGAGCCTGAAGCAACAGTAGTAGCAGGAACAGTAGCTGACCTTGGCAAGGGCATCAATGGTGCTGCTCAGGGTGTTTCCAAGGGTATTGTGCAAGGTGCTGCATCAGTGGGTGTGCATGTCATTCAGGAAGAGGAAGAGGGGGGTTTCAGCAGTACATCATGTGTATCGGATGGGAGCCCCACACCACCCACCACGCCCTGTACACCTTGGAAAACCACCACCATGATGAGAAACAACACACAAGACGCACAAGTCACCACACAGCGTGAGCATCATGCCCACAATGACACACACAATGACACACAAGCCACACACCAGGTTAAACAGCATACCCAGCACCTTGACATCACGCCTCAACAGGCACAGCAGGTGAAACAGGTGAGTGCATTGGCACATGCTGTGCGTGCTGCGACCGTTGCTGCTCGTAGTGATCATGTTGGTGGTAGGCTACTGCAGCTGCTACATGGGGAACAGCCATACTCAACACTGCATACCATGTTGTATGCAGCCAATGTACAACATGCATATGTAGGACAGGTGTGTGTGTGGGGGGGGATGATTGTCGATTGTTGTGTGCATGCATGTTCCATCATGTACATACGGCATTGTTCTACCATCAACACAATACTGTCATCAATACCCTCCCTCATCACCCCCACCCCCACCCAACAACACACAGGCCACCAGCTGGTTGTCCTTTCCCCTTGAGCAGCTATCATTCAACGCACCACACACATCAGACAGCTCCGCAGCATACGTGGCACCCCATATGCCCTGGTTTGTCACCATGGCACGCAATCAAGGGGACCCTGGGAATGCAGCACCCAATCGAGGGGCCCCTGGGGACGTGTTGTTGTCCATGTCGGTCCCCACTGCTGCTGTTCGTCGAGTGAAACAACACCCTGTGTGGGGGCTCCTGCCTGGGGTTGTGATGGAGTAGAGAAAGGAGAGGGGAGTGGGACGGAAGGCTAGGTGTGGTGTGTGCATGGTGCTGCTGAGAAATGCTGCGTTGTTGTGGTTGGTGTGTGTGTATATACCAGGTATTGCTTCGTCATGTACATCACATTTGTTGCACAAGCACATCATTTTTCACCATGTGTCATACGAATGTCATCATCATGTGTGTTTCATCAAGACGTTGACTGTTTGTTGACTTGGAGCCACAACGAAAACAATTGTGCTGCTGCCTTCACATGAAAATAACAAGCACATCATTACAAGCACAACAAATAAAGAGCAACTGTGTGTATGGTCAACCATGGTCAACCACAAGAATACTTTTTAAGTTCAATAAACAGGGGTGTCTAGTCAATATGGTCTGGTCAAGAGGGTCTTGTCAAGAGTCAATCGTCAGTCATGCCACAGCCACCACCACCATCACCATCACCATCACCATCACCATCATCACCCTCCCCAGCAGCGGCATGCAGCAGGTGTTCAAATGTCACAGGATCTCTACGCATAAAGTATTGAAACAATATTTTACTCAGTGCATCAGCCTTGCCTCGCTGACGACCAGCCACACCCAGGAGCGCCAGGTCAGCACCAATTGGTTGCCCATGGTCAAATTGAATGCCATGCTGTATTATTGAGTGAGATGTATGTGATGGCACGGTTGTGAGGATGATTGCGTGCATGTAGAGCACATGAAACACATCATGTGTGCACATGAAACACACATAGCGCACATCAGGTATGTGAGCCACATCCCTCACACGCACCCCTCTCACCCATTCCCTCACACCCATTCCCTCACACCCATTCCCTCACACCCATTCCCTCACACACGTCCCTCTCACCCATTCCCTCTCACACATTCCCTCGGACACACATTCCCTCACACACATACCGGTCCAATGCCAAATCGCAGCAGCACACCAGCACGCAATGATGTGAGTGCTGCTCGTGCTGATGGTGGTATGCTACCCAACACACAGGGGGGGTCATCACATGTTGCAACAGTACCATCCATGCGATACTCAAGTACAACCCTCTGTGTGTGTGTACATGGTGTGTGGTGTGTGTGTGTGTGCATGGTGTGTGCATGGTGTGTGGTGTGTGTGTGTGTGCATGGTGTGTGCATGGTGTGTGTATGGGGTGTGTATAGTGTGTGATTGTGTGTGTGGCACGTATGCGGATGTAAGAATAATAATGTGTGTGTATGCGCATGGTGAACACGCATGTGTATATTATACACAACACACCAACACCCACACAACACAACAACACACCTGTGCATCAGGTATACTGCCATCAGCATTTGTGTCCACAGCAAACCGACTACAACCCCCATCCTTCCACAACAATGCAGTCGGTGTGCACCCACCTTGATACACACCGTACTTGTGCAGCAGGAGCAATCCATCTTTTGTATAAGGGGTAGGGGTGCTGTATGCTGCAGTGAGACCAGCTGGGGGTGTAGGATTTGGTAATAGTGTGTAGGAGGTTGTGGCTATACGTTGTATGAGTGGTGTGTAGTAGATGGTATTGTGTATGTGATACACACAACGAGCAGTCCAACACCCTGCAGCATCACGCATACACCCATACACACCCATACCCGCATTCACACCTACATTCACCCCTACATACCGACACATTCACCCCTACATACCCACATGCACACCCACATTTTCACCCACACGTACCAACATCAGCTTCATAATACTCCACCAGTGATAGCACAGGTCCCCTCCCACCACTACTATATCCACTATCCCTCAATCCACTATTCAATACATCCTGTTCTTCCTGCATTCTACTCTTCACCCAGTACAGCCGCATCTCTGCTGTGCACTCTGTTAAATCCACACCCCTCCAACACAACACATCTACAATCCACAACACACTGGCTGCTGTTGTTGTGGTTGTTGCTGTAGTATTGTTGGCGTTGGTGGATGCATGTTGGTGTTGGTGTCGGTGGTGTTGGTGGTTAAGAGTGTTGGGTGTGGTTGTGCACGTAATCGGATCATGTGGGTGTTGTAGGATAGCATCGACAATAGTGTAGGCACCCCCAGCAGGTGTTGCAGTGCTGCCACCTGGAAGACCACTTTCACACCTGTGTGGTTGTGGTTGTGTATATGTGTTGTGTGTGTTGTGTATATGTGTAGTGTACACTGTGTATAGTGTTTTTCATGGTTTTGTTGGTTTATAGGACTTGTAATACTTGTGCATGTGTGATGGGTATTGTGTATATGTGCATCACATACACCACACCACACCCCCTAGTACACACCACCGCACACACCCTTGTGCACACCAAGTCACCCTCATGTACCAACACCCCTACACCAACACCCCCACACCCCTACTACCTGTTTAATATGGTTCCTGTCTTGCCTCGTATCACAGTGCACCCATGACTTGCCACCACAAGACAACGCTGCCCCTCTGGTCGTGGACAAACATACCTGTGTTGTTGTAGAGCATGTGGTGGGTATGCATGTGTGTTAAGGTGTATATGTTGGGCATGCGAGTATGTATGTATAGGCATATACATATACATATATGAAACATAGTGCAAGTATGTACATAGTGTATGTATTCATAGGTATTTATGTTGACACACTCGATACCCATCACCCACCACCCACCACCCACCAGTTGGTCCCAAGGTCAACAGGCACCTCCAACAGCCACTCTGGTTGCATGAACTGCTGTGCAAATACAGATGCAACCCCTGATGGTGGTCGACGTGACGTATGTCCGGCACGAGTGGCGGGGTGCGTGGCAACATCATGTCCATGCTGCACAGGTTGTTGCTCCTGAGTGTCCTGCATTGTTCATTTGTGGCGTTGTGTATATCATGTGTACATCATGTGTATCAAAACAGCAAGTGGAAAATGCATCCACAAACACATGCACCATCATCCAGCACAACCACCGTCCCCTACACACACACACAACACCTGCGTCGGGGGGGTGCCACCCTCGAGCAGTGTTTGTAACGCAGCACGTCGTGCCCTGTCCAACTTGGTTTGGCGGTTGCTGCGTTGCCGTTCCAACACCTGTTCACGACGCCTTGTTTGAATGTCCAGCAGCTTGCGGCGCATGCTTGTGTTGGAATCCCGCTGCTGGGGGGATGGCTGGGTGTTTGCATTCATTGTTTTATGTTAATATGGTCGTGGACGATCCCATAACGATGTAGAAAACAAATTAGGAAAGATCATTTGTATGGGAGATCATTTGTATGGGAATTGTTGTGTGGGTTGCAGGCAGCAAAGAAAAAATGCCTCAGTCAAACTTAGCTGAAAACAAAAATTCTCCATAGCGTTGCAAAACGCACAAAACAGAAACTCCGCAACTCACAATACAAGCAACCATGCTGCGAACAACAGCACCTGTCCGTCATGTGGCCACCACCAGCCGCCCAGTACATGCAGGGAGGCAGGCAGTAGTGGTCATGGCAAAAAAGACAAATACAGAGGCCTATAGGCGTTTGTCAACTGCCGAGATTGACAGCAAGGTGTTGGAGCTGCAGCAGGACTTGTTCAAGCTCCGTATTGCCCAATCCACGCAGCAGGTATGGGTGCGTAGAGGCCCTCGTTTGGCTGTATATGCAGAGAAATACATATTCATACCCACCACAGAGCTTCAAGGGGCACGAGTTTGCGGAGAAGCGCAAGGAGGTGTGTGCATTGGTGCTGTCCTTGCATCTCGAACGTTTGACCAGCTCCTCAAGTGTATTTCCATGTATGCACATGCACCTTACACCACACAGATTGCACGATTGTTGACAATCAAGCGGGAAAGGGAGATTGTGGAGGGTATCTCCAAGCGGGAGTCACGTGCAAACAACAGGTGTGCGGTGGGTGGTGTATGGAAACACATATGCTGGCAGGGTATGTTTGTACATACACGCTCTCCCCACACAATGTCACAGGCGAGCATACTTGGCGGCACTCAATGAGTAATTGATTGCATGATGTGAATCACCTGTTGTTTTCTCTCACCATGAGTGTATCACCTTTATTGTGCTTGTTTTCCCCTGTGCAGCTCCAGTTGGGCAATATACCGTTTAAGACATTATTGTGCGTAGCAGGGTGAAATAAATACAGCAGCATGATGTATATACAGCAGCAGCAGCGTGGAAAGGCCATACAAGACTTGCATGTACACTCATGACATGCAGCTGGTGCACACCCATCATGCTTCTTTGTACGCATCACTCTTACCATCTCAATGCCATCCTGCTCTGCCTGCTGCATATCATTCCTCAAACCACCACAAACTAGTGACGAACACCATCCTCATGCACACACCATTACACATTGAACCATGCTAAAAAAAAAAACACCACCTCAAAAAAACCACGATCCCAAGGCACCCTCCACCACCGCCTTTAATCGTTTTCGTACAGCATCCCTCGTTGCTTCATCTGCTCCATGCGCCTCCTTTTGCACCCGCTGCAGTGCCCTGGCTGCTGCCTCCACCACAGCCATCAGCCCCTCATCATTATAGACTTTTGCCAGCTGCTGTAGGGTAGACAATGTGTCCCCGTGACGTCCTGTTAGTGCAGTACTTATGGAGGACTCCCATGCTGCGTGCTGTGTGGGTGTGCGACAGAAAAACGCTGCGGGGGTGTGACTGGGGTTGGTTGGTGGGATGGATGTGTGGGTGCGTTGCAAGTAGCATAAGAAGGCACGTTTGAATGTAGCAGCGGCTGGGGGTGTGTCGCCGTTGGGTGCTGGTCGTATGCTGGGTGGCAGCAGTTGCACGTGGTCTTTGTTGGGTGGGTCTTCCTTGCTGTATCGTAGCATGCTCCGTATTGCAAGGTGCTGAAGAAGCCAGTGCTGTTCCTATTGCATTGGTGGTGTTGGTGTTTTTTGGTGTGCGTGGGGGGTGCAACTCGCATGGACGTCGCCCTTGTGCCTACAGGCAACGCTTTTTCGAGTGTAAAGCACACAAAACAGTCCCCAAAACAACAACCAGCCACACCTCAAGCACACGGAAGAAGAGGGGTTGCACAGGTTGGGGTAGGGCAGCACATGCAGGCAACAGCTCTGCCAACACTGGTCGCACCTGTGTGATGAGAGAGATTGGTAGTGTATGTGCTCAGTGTGCATTGTGTTGTGTGAGGTGTGCAACTACAGCTGCACCATACCTTAACCCCCCATACACCATACCTGTTTTGTGCTTGCATGCCACTGCACAAGCATGTCTGCATGTGTTCCTACAAGCGGTGCCTGCACACGTAGGGGCAGCACCAACATCAGCAGCAATGCAGCACGACCATATACAGGCGGTGCTTGTGTGTTGTTGCACATGGTGAGGAGCTGGTGTACTATGGTGGATGCACGCTGACAGTTGGACGTCAATACATCGTTCTGTGTATGGTACGTTGGGGTGAGTGTATTATTGCTGCGTTGAGGGACAGGCAGCGTTTCCAACACGGGTGTGTGTGTGCTTCCATCACATGTGTGTATGCTTCCATCACATGTGTATACCAGCACCACCACTTTCACCACCACCCCACCAAACAACCATCAACCACCCCCAACACACACCTGTGACTCTAGTATACACTGCAACGCCTCTCTCAACGCCTCCAGCAACCATGCCATGTGCAGCGGCAGCAGCGGATGCGCAGCACACCCCCCCAGTCCAACCACACCCGCATCTATTCCATGAAACAGTTTGGGCAGCAGGTCGTGTACAACAAGCCTGCTGAGGTGTTCGTTGGGGGGTGGGAGCATGCCCCGGGCAGTGGCCAGGGCTGCCCAGGCCTGTGCTGCAGCCCCAGGGCCCTCCAAGGGTGGACATGCCTGGGTGTTTGCAGGGGAGTGTGGTGCGTGGGGAAGAGCAGCAGGGTGAATGGAATGAAGTTGATGATGATTGTGGTGGTGAGCTGATACGCACATCCTACACACCCACGCACCCACCCACACCTGTAATAGTGTTGTTATTTGCTGCAGCACTGCTTCATGTGTTGGCATGGCCCCTCCTGCAACACAAGCAAGTGTTCGCAGCTGCCGGCGTACATCAGAGGGCCCTATGAGGGGCCCCACATCCAGCTCTGCGAGTGTCACCCTCAGCAGGAGGTCATGCAATCGGGGACATGTGTTGCATCCACCATGACTGTGTGGTGTGTAGTACACTGCGTGTTGACACCAAACCATACTGCAAACCAAACACAATGTAGTGTCCACACACACCCGTCATCTCATATTCGGCAATATCAATCCTCTCCCCACATGCTACAAAACACATCCTACACACCGTGCTAGTGCCGCAACGAGCATTGCCAACACACTACAGCATAGCGGACCCGGCTGCATCACCTGTGCTACCAACAGCCCATGAAGCGCCACTCCCACAGCCCCCCCCCGCGTCACAGCAACCACCCCTGCCACTGCCACTGCATTCCCCACACACCGACGGAGCTGTGGCTGGCGGCACATGAGCATGATGGTGTCTGCATGACGACCGAGGCGGTTAAACAGTGCCTTTACGGTGTGTTGCAAGAGTGCAGTGAGGAGGGTGTCGGGGATGTCGGGCTTGGATGCCACCGCTGCTGTGAGGAGTTGGGCAACCATGAGGGGGTGACGTGTGCCTAGGTCGTGTAGGTGTTCCTGTTGTGACGGTGGTGGGGTGTGTGGGGAAGAGGACTGTGATAGTTACCACATGATAGTCACCACATGATAGTCAACATGGATAGTCCACACCATAACCTATATCGATATACCTTGAATGCATGGTGTCCATTTGCCTGCATAGCAACCAACCACAGACAGGTTGTGACTGCCATGTTTTGCAATGTATGTGATTGGATCATCAGCCGAGCATTGTCATCCACCTCCACAGCAGCACCATTGGTGTTTTTATTGTTGATTTCGTTGTGGTGTGTTTTGTTGGGGTATAGGGCATCACTCAGCATGGCCCATGTTTCAACAACAGGCTGCATGATGCGTATGGTCTTCATGGGAAAGTGCATTGTGAGGCTGAGAAAGCCTTGTATGGAAAAGCGGCACATCTGTATGGTGGTGGGGATGCGGGGGACACACATGCGGGGGGTTGCTATTGATTGACAACAACACTCAGGGTTGCACCAAGAGCAATGGTTATCAGCACCATCACCATTGATTGTCAGCAGCAGCACAACTACCACCAATCAACAGCAACAACAAACAGCAGCCACACCTGGAGTTTCTTCTGCATATCCTGGTGTGTGAGGTATTGCATGAGAACAGAGACACTGTGCTGAAAGGTTTGCAAGTACTCGTCCACTATCGCTGCACAGCACGCATCTGTAGTGTACGTGAGTGTGTGTGAGTGTGTGTGTGTGTGTGTGTGTGTGTGTGTGTGTGTGTGTGTGAGGCTGTACAAGCCACACACGTCAAAACAACACTCCTGCAAACGCACCATGTACACGTTGCATGTCTGGTTGTGTGCATGCGCCCAGGGCATTGAGCATGCGTACGCAGTTGGGAAAGCTGATATTGAGTGCTTGATAATCTGCTGTGGTGCATGTGCAGGAGGGGTCCCGCACCCGCTGCATGCAGTAGCGTCCGATGCGTATCCATCCCTGTACTACTGTCTCAAATAGGAGGGCTGCTGTTTTTGGTATATGGGGCTGCCCTGGCAATGCTGTGTGTGTTTTTGTGTGTAAATGTATGCATGTGTATAGTGGGGATTACCATGCTGCTTGTTCTCATCTTGCTACTCAAGATGTGTCAAGGTATATATGCATACTCTCAGCACAATCTCAAAACACCATCAACACACAACCCTTGTACCTGCCCAGCGCTTGACCGCTGTGATCACTGCATCCATCAACGAGCCCTTGAAAAAGTTGTATATGACTGGAGCATGGGTAGTATCCAGTGGACCGGTCAGTGTTGTGGTGGCATGACTGTGGGGAGTGCATGATATGGACAATATGTGTTGCTGGTATGCGCCAACAACCATTAAACACGTCCCCACACCCATCAGCACACCTGGCAAGGAGCAGCAAATAGTCAACCAGACGCATGTAGGCCGAAACCGCGTCCTTGGCATCTTCGACATCCTTGTGGCTGTTGGTAGCGTGCTTGAATGCCTCAGGAAGCACCGTATGGAGGCGTGTGAGTGTGTTCTGGGCAGGATAGAGGGGGTGATGAGGATTTGCGGGTGGTTGAGGTTGTGGCCTCACCGGGTGGGTGGCAACCCGCACCTTGGTGGTCTCAGGGTCGGGTGCGACTGCCTGATCTACCAAGGTGCTGGATAGCTGATGATAGTGTATGATTGATGTGAGGTGAGGTGAGAGAGGGTGTTGGTGTGTGGCTGAGCATACTTTGGCAACAAGATGAAACAGGTTGACATCGGGGGGGACTTGGTTTTTCTCCTCGATGGGGAGAATGTTCTTGGCACTTTTGCCCTGTGTTGTACTGCGCGTGGAATCATCCGGGGCAAAAGAGTTGGTGTTTTGCATCTTGATTGAATCTTGTTGTCTAGGACGGTTTCATATTGGGGGTCAGCATGAGGGTTTTTGGTGATGACGGGTTTTGTGGATGATGCTGGATATGTTGATATGATTGTGCTAATAATATGTACAAAGTTTTGGTGTATTGGGGGTTGCACGCGTGGACGGTGATGGGTGGGAGGGTGTGCAGCCTCAGTGCCCAAGCAGTAATATGTGATCTACCCTGCACTTGCTTACAAGTGGTGGGAGACTGTCCAAATAAGCAACAAGAAGAGCTTTGATGTGTGGTGACATCTGGCACCGAGTGAGACAAGTGGACACTCACCACAAAACTCTCTTGTCCAAAAAAACTATTTACTCACATAGCTCAACAGCAACACAAAGAACACACACCACCAATACACAGCGAGCAATCCCCACCAATCACATACCAATACTATTTACAACCACCACACACACATCGCGAATCCTGTTCTTGCCTTCTTCGACCCACCTCGCTTCTCAAAATGGGTTATGCAGGTACATTGCAACATGTACCCGCCACTCGTGCAACATCCTGTGCAGAAAACCGCAGCACATCAGCTTCTGGTAATCACCACCACCAAGTCAACCACCATCTGTCCCCTCACAGGCTACTTTAGCACCACCGCACGCATCCCAGACGCGTTGACAGACCAGCAACTGGCACTGCGCAAGATCAAAAACCCGGAAACCCTGGACATTATTGGCAAACTTGTGAAAAACGTTGCCACGCAGCCCAACGAAGACAAGTACCGCACCATCCGTACCAGCAACCCCAAAATCAACGCCGCAATCATCGAGCAGGAGGGTGGCTTGTCGGCGTTGTTGTCGTTGGGGTTTGCGCCCACTGCAGAGGACGCCAACGTGCTCGAGGTGCCGAAGGGTGTGCTGACCATGAAGGAGGTGCGCCTGGTAGAGGACACCAAGGACTGGTTGAAAAAGGAGCTCCGGGCAATGTCACGCAGCAGCTCAAAAAGCAGTTTGAAGGAGAATGATACAGATCCTGCCAAGGCTGCACTGCGTGCCCAACTCGAGGTGCTACAGTGTGACGGGTGTTTTGGGTGCGGTTATGGAAAAGCACTGCGATGGTGAAGCATGCGATTCTTCATCTTCTTCTGTATGTCAGTAGTTTTATGAGTATGCTGGCTCGTTGTTTCTCATCAGTATGCGGCCCCATCACAGGCGGACAAAAAGGAGCGTGCAGCACAGGGCCCCGTCACAGAGGGTTCCAAAGCACAACCCTTGCCAGGCAGTGGGGCAAACGTAATGACTGCAAGTGCAGCTGGTGCTGGTGGCAATGCGTAACGAGTATTGTGGCATGTGCGTGTGTGGTATGCTATTCGCATTCAGTGCTGCCATTTCATTCAAACATTTACTGTAATATTTCTGTAACACATAAAGTACAAGAAAGCACATGGTTGGCATACCCGTAGCACAAAAAACATCATCATCAGCAAACAACACGATGACACACCACAATGGCGCACAACATGCGCACCACAAAGAATGAGCGAATACAAGTAGTATACAAGTGGAACTATTATTTTTTGGAACTATTATCAAAACGAGGTTGGAAGCAATGACTGGGTGAGGGAGGAGCATGCAGAATCATCCCGACGCAGCCCAACAGGCACGGTCACCGACCGAGGCTGCATCCCATCCTCATCCCCATCCACTTGGTCATCCTCTGCAGCTTGGATCTCAGGGACACTTCCATGGCGACCCACCTCCAAATCAGGTCCCCCAGACATCCGTACGAAATGCATGCCTGGGAAATTGTGGGGCGTCGCCTGGACCGATGATGAGGGGCCCGTGTCTGACCCACGCCGGGCCCTCGTCACTCCCCGCCCAGGGCCCCCCATGCGCATTGCTCCACTAAAGTGCAGATCACCAGCACTGAGGGATGCAGGAGGGTCGGTCGCAGTGGCTGGTGGCAAGGGAGGGGCGTTTGCCTGTAGCGCCCGGGGTCGATTACGCCGCAGCCATGCCGGGAGCAAGCGCTGTATCCGTGCTGCGGCGGGTTGTTGCTGCTGTGCAGGGGGTCCCTGTTGGTCTGAGGTGCTGGGGCCCTGTTGGGTGGCTGTGGGACCAGTGGTGGGGTTGGCCCCAGCAGGTGGTGCTGGGTCCTCTGCAGGGGTGCATGCATCATGTTTGCAAATGGGGCACAATGGCTTGCGTGTGGAGAGCCACTGATCGATACAATCCCTGTGAAAGCGATGATTGCAAGGCAACACACGCAGCTTTTCGCCATCCTGTTGTGTGTGGATGATCATGACGATGACGGTTTTTGCCAATGCACCCCAACAATCCCTTTCTCCTCCCTACACCACACCACACAAACAAACCTTGTAATCCTCCAGGCACACAGCACATGTCCTCAACGTCCCACCACCTTTGCTCCCCACCCCCGGCCCATCCTCCTCATCCTCATCCCCTGCTGCGTCACCAGAATCATGAATGATCACTGGCAACTTTCTCAACTGTGCAGCAGACATGCCTTCTGCAAGTAGCAACGTGTATCCAAATGCATTCCCCTCCAATCTACCCCGTTGCCGACGCAAAAAGTAAAATGTGGCTGCCACCACTGTCACTGCCAAGAAGCCTGCAATGGTGGACATGAGCAACGACACCCATATTGCATCTGATATCTGTTGTTGTTGTTTGGGTGTTTTTGGGTGTGAGGGATGGTGATGGTGATGGCACAGAGGATAAAGACAGTAGACCAACACATACCGGGGTGATGAGTATGGTGGACTCTCCTGCAATCATCAATCGTTTGAGTATGTCACCACTGCGTTGTGATATAAACACAGATGGTATCCCGGGCTCCTCTTTGTGATCTTTGGGTTTGGACATGATGATCAACGCCTCGAGCACATCGTCATATACAATTGCTGCAACAGCACCTGCAACCTCGGCGTTGCGCACCTGAGGGAGGGTGTGATATGGTCATGCACCATGTCATGCACCGTACAAGCACCACAGCAACATACCTTGACATCAAACGTGCAGTTTTTCACCCGCTGTGAGCGTGCGATGAGTGCGATCCATGTATTATTCGCTGATGGTGGCTTGAGAACTTGACACCCATCTGGAGGGTCTGCCACCTGCGTGAACAGTAGTACAATACTGCGGTAGTGCAGCAGGCATACCACCATGTGCGCACACCAGCGCACCCCGACATACCACCAACAGGCCTTCCACTCCAGCGCCAGGAACAAGTGGTCCAAAATCTGCAGGCATGTCTGGCAACGACTCAAACGTGTAGTTTTGCGTCTGCGCGAGAGCGGGTTGAACATCTCGAGTGTCGAAAGCAAAAACTTGCTCAACAGAACAACAAACGAGGTGCTGTGCAGCACAACACACCTTGAGTACCAGGCTCGCATGTGTGGTGCCCAGGAGCACTCCAACCGTGAACAAAAGGGCGAGACATTTGCTGCCCATCATGTGCGTGCAACACAACGCACACCAGCACGCCCGCACAACTGTATGGTATCTTGATTTTGCACGATCTGGTACATTTACACTCGCATGAGAAATGATATACTAGATATTTAACACAGCAAAAACGAAAGGCGCTCTTTGGGGGCGCGTCACGACGTGTACTACATACAACATACAAAATAGTACTCACACCAGCCAATCAGGCCCATGCACAGGCAAAAATGCAAAATCAACACCAGCAGTTGCCAGCGCCTGCTGCAATACAACAGCATCAGGTGGGTCGATGGGCACCGCATGCACAGTCCCTTCAGGGCACGCTCCACCTGGGTGGTATGGTTGTATGGTGACGATGATGCATACACAGCAGGCGAATCACACGCCAACAACAACGCACCATCCATCAACTGCCATGTTGAATTCCCCTTCTCTTGATGTCTGCATGCACGTGGGTACCCTGCATCACATGGCACCGCAACCCATCGCCCATCCTCCACCCGCACCGCCGAACACTGCGGTGCTCCTTCCTGCCCAACACCCCCCCTGATCATGCGCATCAACAACCGTGCTACATGCCACAGCCATGCCATCGTACTCTCATCGGTCTTGCGCAATGGCCGCCACCATGTTGCCCCACCTGGACCTGGAATCCCACCACCACCACTACTGGACCCACCAGATGTATCAAAGGGATGCCCAGGTGCCCATGTCCAAACAGTAGATTTGGTACGCTCGGGGGTAAGGAGATCAGGAGATGGAATGTTGAGCCCACATGCCATGACCTGCGGCATTGCATACTCATCCAACAACGGTGCGTTGACACCATGGTAGACAAAATCACAGTTCATAGGTCCATACATCAGTTCGCATGTCATGGTGCGCAGCAGGCGGCCAGCGTGCATGGGCTCCACACGTCCGCTCTTGGGGTGTACCAATGAGCATGCGGGTGCCACTTGCAAGTCCACCTTGTTATGTGTGGGTGTTTGGTGAAAGAGGAGGGGTTGATTGTTTTGTGTGTGCTCCATCTGTTTGCTATGTCGATACACATTGCATGTACACATCATCATGAACACATAATCATGTACAATGCCCCCCCTTTTAAGCCACATACCAGTTCAGGCTCTAGCCATCGACACACAGGAAGTCCACGTGGGAAGATCAGCCCCGCCATCTCATCCTTGTAATCTGTTAGACTGACAATCATCACACGTTTGCCATCTGCCAGCAGCTGCTGCATGGATGGCCATTGGTCTTTGTAGCGAGTGGTGAGTTCGGGGGGGGTGAGGATGATGTCTTGGGGAAACACAGAGAGGATTTCTTGCATGAGCATGGGGATGAGGCCCTGTGTGTGGTGTGTTGCGTGGTATGTTGCGAGGACTCTTTCATGTGTTGTACATCCCACATCATCATGTGCACACCATCATCATCATCCACACCACAACACGCACCCATCCTTGCAGATCTTCCTGATCATCCAAAAACAGCACCACAAACTCATCTGCATTTTCTGGTACATTCATCCACGCTCCTACTTCCTGCAGTGCATCTAGAAAGCGCCGCTGATCCCCAGCAGGGATGGATGAGAGGCTGGGTGTACATCCAAACGTCTCGGTGTCCCACCTGATTGTTTGTCCCAAGAGCTTGGCAACCACATTCACAGCATCAATCAACCGGTTGAACATTGCAATGTGTGCACCCCCACAATGGGCGATGCGTAGATATCCCTCCACCCAATGCGTATCAACCTCAACCACGCGCACACCCAAGTTGAGCTGATCTGTGAGGCTGAGCCATTGGTTGTTTGTCTGAATGTGCGTGTTGCCCTGTATGTGGATGATGATGATAATCTGCAAATTGCACCATCACGACAACGTCATGCAACCTACACACCACGACCATACACTAAAAAGGCATCACCACAATCACAACAAAAACCACATACCGCCCATTTGATCCACTTTAGATACTGCTCAAAGTACAGGTCCAGATTGCCATACCCATCTGCCAGTGTGATGGCACTGTTGTGTGTCCCCAGCATGGATGCCATGCAAAGTGGCACACGCTGCGCCAGACGGGTTTGTGTTTTGATGGCATGCTGAAGCCAGGGTTCTATTTGCACTGTGCCACGTTGGCAGACGATGCTGCAGACATTATCTCCGTCACACCTGGGATTATTGATGGGGGGCATACCAATGATGTGCACAATTGTTCTGTACATCCACTATGGCATACCAACATACCATGTGTATGGTTCACACTGCACGCCAGGGGGGATGGTGTTGCGGGTTGTCAACAATCCCTGGTGTGGTTGGTCTGGCCACCAGCAGAGATCCTCCATCAGTGCACGTTCAGCATCCGTGAGGTTGTGTTGCTGCATCACGTGTGACGGTACGGGCGAACACGCTGGTGCGTCCAGTGTGTGGGCAAGAGCATCCATTACGGTACTATGTTCCACAGCTGCCCCACGCACTCGTGACACCACCAGCAACATATTTGCAAGCCACATGTACATCATGGCTGGTGATTGAGGACGAAAGGTTGGAGTGTGTTATGACAAGACGATTGCAAGCATGATTGTAGCCAGCGCAACAAAGCCAACGTGCGACCTGCAGCAGCTAGTTGTTGCTATGCCACAAACGTGTAATGACGAGTGTGCATTGCAAAAAAAAATTAGGCAGCATCACAATTTTTTTTGTGGGCGGTGTTTTCAGCAGCTGGGTCCACACAACATCATCACACGACCCCATTGGCCTCGTCCAAGCGACGCTGCACATACTCCAGCCGCTGACGCTCCTGGGCGCGCTCCACCTCCACCTCAAAGGCAGGGTCTGGCGCATGTCCAGCATCCAGCATTGCTACATACACCTGGTCCACCCCATCAAAATCTTCCGCTGCGTAGAGGGAGGGTTGTATGTTGTATCATAGCACATATGCATTGCACAAATGGCAACAACACCCCCCTACCGTTTAAGCATGTCCTCGCACACTGCATAAACATGCTGCGAATCACGTTGGGTGTGGTGAGATCCTCCACAATATGCAACTGCAGTGCAACTTGTACAGCAGCTGCAGGATTGGCCTCTACTGATGCCGACTGTGTGTGTTGTTGGGTGCAATGGTTAGGATGCCACGTGGGCGACACATGACAAACACACAACACCTCAACGTTTTCGCACATCACCAACAACATCAACCACACCACACCACCACCACCACAACTATAATTACCTTGGCAATCATACGCATGTCTTCAAGTGATACAGGCCCCCCAAGTCGAACCCAGTGTGGCAGCATCTGCAATGCCAACTCCACACCAGCTCGTGCGTTGGCATCTCGCATTGCATCAGCCACAGCCAGCGCCTTTATACGAGATGCATCCAGTTGTGCAACCAATTCCATATCTGCATCACCTTCTCCCTCTGCGTCCTCTTCAAATTCGGCCATGTCCGGATCCAATTCCCCATCCACCGGCATGTCATCATCATCCCCACGGTCTAGCAAGTCCTCGTCATCGTCATCCAACAGACTCTCATCAACACCACGCAGCATGTCGCGCAAATCCTCTGCATCTTCCTCATCATCCGTGATCTGCGTGGGTGTGTGTTTTGTGTGTGATGATGGTAGAATATGGTGTGTGTGATGATGGTACATATTGTGTGTGATGATGGTACATATTGTGTGGTGGTGGCACCCACAGGATGGTGGGTAGACACAGGATGGTGGGCACACAACACACACAGGGTTGACGAAAACACAACACCCCCCCCTTGATAATAATATATGTGGACTTGGTATCAATACCCCCAATACCCCCAATACCTTTTGCCCCCCGATGTCATACGCTTCATTTTCCTCACCAAAGTCATCTGCAAGGAATTGCCTCAAGAATGGGAAATGCTGTGTATGATGTGTGTGATTGTTTGATTGCTTGTGTATTTGTGTATGATTGCATGTGTGATTGTACAAACTGCATGTGTGATTGTATGGTTGGTTGTGTAAAAACACTCGCATGCAGGTGTTGATAAACGTATAGTCATCATATACCGGGCATTCATACTGCCTATATGCATGTCATTCACACCCACCCACCCACCCACACAAACACAAACCCTACCTTGACCAACACCTCCATGCCCTGATCATCCATCAGTATCGCCTTTTCAATCCCATTCTCCACCACCACCAAATAATCCCTCCCACTCTCCTCTGCACTGTCGACATCCACTGCCAAGCCCGCATACTGATCAGCTGCCACACCTGTACTAATAGTCACCAAATCCAACCTCGGTCCCCTCGACATGACCATTGCCGTCGACGGCACATCTGCTGCAGCAACACCAGCCAATGACTGCGCATCTTCTGCAAGCACGACCTCTGTGTCGTCTGGTGTGGTGTCGTCGGTGCCCTCGGGGGTGGTGGAGGGGTCGGGGGTGTCGGCACCTGCACCCAGGGCTTGCTGGCGGCGCATGACTGCTTGGACGCTCGCTGGAGCTGTTTTACGTGATTGCTGTGTGTTTTGGGGAGGGTGGGTTGTTGGGTGGGTGTGGGGAGGAGGGTGCGTGTGTGGGGGGGAGAAAGGGAGGGTACATAGTTGGTAGTATGGTAGCAGGGTGTGTTGCTGGGTACATCAGGTGTGTATATGAAATGCAATATGCAAACTGAAACATGCAATCATGTGACAACCATACAACACCATGTATGACTGCATCCACACACACAACAACCACATCCACAGCACCCAACACACACCCAACACATTCCACACTCCTTACTTGTACACGTTTGAGCAGTTCTGTACGTTTCCCATCACTCGGCAACTCCTTTGCACTCAACTCCGCCCTCAGCTGTTCCAATGTCATTGCACTGGGTAGCAGGATATTCCCTTCCTCATCCACAGCACAATTGCCCACACCAATGGCAACCTCATTGACAAAGTACACACCATCTGCTTCATCAGTGGCTGTCATGACTGCCTCAGCTGCTGCTGTGAGACCTGGGGGGGGGGGGGTATGGTGGGTGGGTGGTGTGTGTGTGTGTGATGTTGATGCATCATGTGCTATATATACTCTATTCTCATCTGTTTACCGTGTACTTGCATGAAATCAAACCAGTATCACATACACACAACATTACACACAACAGTACACACAACAGTACACACACCACACACACACCACACATTCGCATTACACCCCACCCACCCACCCCAACCCCCTCCACCCCCAACCCCACCCTACATATGACATATATCTCCACATACCCACATACCCACAAACCCACATACCATCCTGTGGTCGCATAGCATAATGCCTGAGCCGAACCTGCCTTGTCCACAACCACCTGGACAACACTGTGTGCCCCCTTTCATCCTCTTTGAGTGCTTCCAGCTCACTATTAAACACATGATTATCGGCATCCAATGCCTGGAGTACTTGTAGTAAATAGGCAGGGTAGCCACCCAAGTTGGAGAGGAGGAGGAGGAGGGTGGAGATGCCGTTGTCTGTGAGCTTGAGTGTATGGCCTTGACCCACACCGAGCTTGTTGAAGTGGTGCATGGCATGCTGGTGGGGGGGGGGGTGGGCGTGATGGGGTGAAGGTGTGGGTGTGCTTCATGTGGGTGTGGGTGTATTTGTGTGTGGATGTGGGTGTAAAATGTGGATGTGGGTGTGCAATTTTCACGTGTGTGTGGTTGTACAAGGATGTGTGCATACAAGGGCACGATCGATACAGCCATCAACACTACCATGACACCACCACCATGGCACCACCACATACATCTTCTTCACCCTCCCACGCATGCGCCTCCACCAACAGTGCATGGGTGCGCATATTGGGTTGAAGTCTCCTCTGTAATAACCTCCCCTTGAATGCATCAGCCCACCCTTCCAGCCCTGGGCTGTTGTAGCGAAGGGGGCTGTCTTCTGGGAGTGTGGGGTCTGTGCAGGCAACCAACCTGTGTGAGGGAAAGGGGGGGGGGGTGCGTGTGAGGGAGGGGGGTGCGTGTGTGTGAGGAGGGTGGGTTGTGTTGTTATGTGGGGAGGGGAAGCATGTGCCCATGGTACATACTACATACATACAGCCTGTTGTCCAATGTACACCTCCCCACCTACACCTTGTCAATGATAGACATTGTCTATCATCACTCTAGTCAATACAACACAAGTCTATACACGCCCCCCTCTTCTTCATACCCCCCCCCCCCTTCTTCATACCCCTCAAGTATTTCATTGTAGCTCTCAATATCAGGTTTAAATGGTGCCAGTGGGTCTGCATACAGGGCATTGACCATATCTTCTGCCTTTTCAGGAAAGCCTGCTTGCACCATTTGCTTGAGGACCCTGTTGATGTGACGGGGTTCAGGGAGAAGCTGCAGGTCCTGTGGTGTGGGAAAAATGTGATGTGATGAAAGGAGAGGGGGGTGATATACACTTAATGAAGGGTGGGTGTTTCATGAAGTGAGTAGAGTGGGAGGGGATGGTATGACATGAGGAGAGAGGTGAGTGTGGAGAGGTGTCTGTGTGTGTCATGAAATGAAAAGAGAGGGGATTGATGAGGGGGGTGATACACGCTGACAACGCAACGATCAGGAAATCCACTGGTGTGCAATACACAGTGAAAACCCACCACCCTCATCACCACACCCCCATCATCATAACCCCACCATTTCCACACCCCATCACCATCATACCCTCATTTCACTGAGTTTCTGTTGTGCATCCACCCATGTGGGTTGACTGTCAATTATGTGTACATACAGGTCTGCATCAGGCAGCAGCCCCTCATCAAGGCCAGACACCAAGTAATACATAGCATCCTTGTGTGCTGCATCCTGTTGATAGTGGTGGTGGTGCGGTGTGATGGTGGTGGTGGTGGTGGGGTATAAAGGGGAGGGTTGTTGATAATGGTGGGGTATAAAAGGTGGTTTCGATAGTGCATTTTTGGTTGTTGCTGTGTAACATGGTGTTCATGTGTTTGCGCAATGTGTACAGCATGGTGTTCTCATCTATATACTCATACACTGAGTATTGCAACTGTCATTCCAATTTCATTCCATACCCTCCCCCCTGCCCCCTCCCCCCCCACACCGCCACACCAAACCTACCCCTGGTGCTTCACTATGCTCAAACAGCTGTGTGGTCAACATCAACCATGCTGGCCGCTTATCCACCCCGGCCCGTACTGCAGATGCATACACTGCCTGTGCCTCCCGGATCATCCCCTCTTGCATGAATGCATAAATCAAAATGGCATAACTTTGAGGGAGGGGTTGAATACCTGTGGAGGATGACGAGTTGGGATGATGGTATGTGTATGGTGAAGGTGGTATGTGCATGTTGTGATGGTGGTATGTGCATGTGGTGACGGTGGTATGTGCATGGTGGTGATGGTGGCATGTGTAAGTGGTGCCGGACGTTGTGATATATACTTGGTGGTGCATGATGGTGGGTTGTGAGGAGAAAACACCAACGTACCAGCTGCATACTCCTCCTTGATAGCCAACAAAGCACCATTTGCATCCCCCGCACGCACATGTGCATATATCAACCCGTGATATGCACGTGCCCCTGCTGGCATCCCCTCTGCTTCCATCTCATCCATGATGCTGCGAGCGTCTGCCACCTGCCCAGCCTGTGCCATGGCCATGAGGCGCTTGTAATAGGGCTGCCGTGCTGTGCCTGTTTCGTCAATGGTGGCTTGCAGCGCCTGGGGTTGGATGTTGCTGGATGCCTGCAAAAACTGACGGGACGCTTCCTGCTGTGCAAGTTGTGCTTGATGCTCCTCTGCCTCGTCTACCAATGCGCGGCCCGTGTCGTCCAGCCATTGCAGGGCATTGTCTTGGTTGCTGCTGCCCATGCTCTCTGCCAACTGCTGCAACTCCCATCGGCTTGGGCCTTCTGTGTGCATGGTGCGATGGTATGTTTGGTACACAATTGTTACACACAAGGTGATAGCAAACACTAGCAATATATTACCTTGTGTATCTGAAGGGTCTGCACTTTCAGGACGGGACACTGCTGGTGGTCGAGCGGCAAGATGATGTTTGTTCCGCAGCCAACAGCTCCTGGTGCTTGGCGTTGGGGACACGAACCATTGCACTGATCGATATGACAATGCAGACGCTTTTTCCAAGCCTATAGGTTTCATGGCTGTCCCCTGCACCAACAATCGCCTCGCCGTAATGGTCAAATCACGCCACCACCGCCATAGTTGTTGTGGTGTGGTGTGTCTTGTTGTTGTATGTGTGGTGTGTTTCGTACTGGATTATAAATGGTGGTTTCTCGAGACAGGAGAGAGAAAGGAGAGGAGGAGAAAGGAGGTCAAACAAGCTCAAGCGTTCGAGGGGATGGCAGCAACAGGGACTCTTCACACGTCAGTTGGGTTGCACATCATTTGTACATTATTCATCACTGCTACTTCTAGATGAATCTGGACGCATAGACACAAGCATGTGGGAAAACACATACAGCGCCACAGCATATGGCGGGACATGCTTGGAGGACACATACAATTTCAAAAACAGTATTCTGAACAAATCATGTGGCCAAACATGTGATACTGGCGAATGCATGGTATCTATGTGTGTATGGCTGACCGCATTGTGGCCGGCCGCATGTAATGCCCATACAGAATGTTGTACAACAACAAAAACAATCCACACCGCATGGTGTGGAACTGCATGGGAGGAAAAAGAGGGGGGAGGGAGACCCCTGGGTGCAATCACCATCATCACCATCATGATTGTCATACACAGTCGCCATCCTTTATTGAGAGAGCATAACCCACATTCCTCCACATTGTCACACACACACACACACGCACGCACACACACACATCTCACCTCATCTCTCTCACACACACCATAATCATAACCAAAAAATGGGCTATCATCATTGCCACTGTATGGCACATGGAAGAAAACATCAGGTGTGCAACCAATCAGGTGCACCATACTATTGTATTCATTATTGTGATCAGCTGCATTCCACCAGCATATTGTGTCCCCGTGGCTGCCAATGGCACTTGGGCACATAGGTGGTGTTGCTTGCGTCTGTCAGCACACTCAACAACCTGTTCACATCCACCTGTTTGGGTATGAGTAGACATGTTGTGAGCGGATGAATCTGATGCGTGTCACACACACAGAAATGATGGGTGTGTCACGATGGTGCACCATCATCAGTGCATAATACTATGATGATACTATGATAATCAGTGCATAAGAATAATCAGTACACCAACAACCTTGATTCGTTGTTGTCGGAGCACCTTGCGACATGTTTTATCCTGTGCATCCATTGTCAACAGACACTGCAGGTAGTTGAAGTCACCCAATTGGGGGCAGTCTGCTACTGATTTGCAGCGAGTATACATCCAATCGTATTCAATCCAAGAGGGGTGGGTTTCATTGGCTTGTATGCTAAAGTACCGCAGGCCCAAGTGATTGGCTATTCCTTGGTACAAGAGGTTTTCAAAGCCCATGGGGAATACCTCAACCTGGGTTTGGGGGAATAGTTTGTGGGTAATAGTTAGTCGATGGTGTACAATACGTACCACACACCCACACATCCACCCACTTTTCCCCCTCATCACCACCCATACCACAGCAGCATTGGGGTGCATCCAGAGCACGTTGCTGAGACTCGCGCCATGTGCAGCCACCACCACCTTGGCATTGCGAAACATGTCAAACTGCTCAACCAAACCCCCATTTGCTTGTGATGCATTGCAGTGCAAACCCCTCTTTTTGCAATACCCTTGCAAGGAAACTACAATATCATCCAGGTTGATAAAGCTACGTGCCCCAACATCGCGGTAGACAAGCTGCACGTCCACAGAGGGTGTGGATGGTATTGAATGGCCCTGGGCAGCCAATGCATCTTCTGTGACACGTGCCAACACGAGTGCAGCATCATAATCCACCTGGGGGGTGGGAGGGAAGAGCACTTGATAGAGTAATGTAATTGTGTGCATTGTTATTTTCCTAGTGTATGTGTTCAGTTGCAACCTACACATGTGCATACATACCGCGTCAAATTGGTGCCCCCCCTGGCGGGCAATGTGCCCCGAGCCTAGGGTTGCAGTTGGGACCAGGAGGGTACGTGCAAACTGCACGAGCGGCTGTGTGTTGCTGACGTTGCCAAATGTGTGGGCAAGCCAGCGGTGCCAGTGCATCTCTGAAAGGAGAATAGTGCCAAAATGAAGGGACAACAGCTCGTTGAATGCAGTGTTGTTCTTGTCGCTGGGTTGGTTGAGAAAGACGATCACGCGCTGGTCTGGCGTGGTGGTGTTCCACAGGTGATGCTGCTCCATGAGCTTGACCACAGGCAAAAAGTCATCATACAGGTTGTGGTACCTGGGTGCAGGGGGTGGTTATGGTAGGGACCATACTCACATAGATGGCACACTCCCAACAACGCACCAATTGTGACCCCACTTGAATGCGCCGCATAACGCAAGCAGTGTTCCTGGATAAATCATGTCTTGGGCTTCCAGAAAATCGTCTTTCGGAAAGCCATCAATCTTGACGGGAAGCGCGTGGGCTTGATCATGGCTTGTATTGCGGTAGAAAAATCCATTTACGTCGACAAATACATCAGACACCAACAATCCACGGGAAACCAGCGGGGTGGGCGAAGGATGGGCAGCATCCAACGAGTTGGAGCATCCAACGTGTACGATCGAGGATAGGGCAAAGAGGGCAGCAAATAGGGCAGCACAGGTGATGCATAGTGGACACATTGATAGTAGCAGCAGTTTGTGAGGCTTGCTAGCTAGACTTGGCACCATCTTGATGCAGGCTTTTGAATAGGGTATGTAACAGCTGCAGCGCGCCTCTGTGCGACAATCGCGAGGTGCAACTGCTGCTTGGGGTATATATTATATTATATATTATACTATGTATATTTACAATATTATTATATATATTTGCACAATACGAACGAGTGCAGACACAAAAATGAGCCACCGTGAACGTACACGGCCAGCATCTGAGCGTTTGGCAGCATGTATAGTGGAGCAATCACGGCGGCAAAGAGATTTGCAAGCATATAGCCATGGGACCCATCAATTGCACATCATCCACATTCTATGGTATACACCCAGCCTAGTACACACCCAGCCTGGTTGTGTACGTCTGGACAAGCATTTAGCACACCTATACCACACCCTCCCACAACACAGTGCGTCGCGCTTCCGACCTCGCCACCATTTTAACCAAGCAAAAGACAGCACAACATGACGGCGCCTTTGTCTACTCTCGCTCGTTCAACCCCTCCCTGCTCCACCTAGGTGCCTTGCTTGCTGCGTTAGAGGGCACAGAGGCTGCCTACCCTGTTGCATCAGGCATCGCAGCAGTATGTTGCACACTGATGCACTATTGTCGTTCGGGTGACCACATTGTCGCATCGCGGGGTCTTTATGGGGCACCACCAAAGTGCTCAACTGTCTGCTCCCCACCCGCTGTGGTATCACCACCACCTTTGTAGACATTGATGATGTGGAGTCAGTGGAACATGCTGTGACACTGCACCCCACCAAAACCAAGGTGCTGTACGTCGAAACCATGTCCAATCCCACACTGTGCATCGCCGACATTCCCACGCTCGCAGCAATAGCACACAGACATGGGGTGGTGCTGGTCGTTGACAACACCTTTGCACCGTTTTTATGCTGTCCTGCATTGCTTGGCGCAGATGTCGTCGTGTCGTCCCTCAAGAAATTCGTGTGCGGCAGCGGGGACATTGTTGGGGGTTGCATTGCAGGACCAGCAGCGTTGATCAACGCACTGCTCGACATACACGATGGCACCATGATATTTCTGGGGCCTGTGATGGATCCCCGCCTCGCATCAGATCTTGCCATGCGTGTGCATCATCTCCCTGTGCGCATGGCCGAGCATTGCCGCAGAGCGACATGCTTTGCACAACGCTTGCATGCAATGGGTGTGCGCGTGTGGCACCCCAGCCTTGCGGATCACCTGCATCATGCTCGTGCACAGCAGCTGTTTGATGTGAAAGGGTGTGGATATGGTGGGGTGCTCTGTATAGACTGCGGAACGATGCAAGTATGTGTGTTTGCTGTGTGTTTTCCCTGGACATTCCCCCACCATGCAGCACTACTACCAACCATGCACACCCACCACACAGCATGCCGAAGCCTTTCTCAATGCCCTACAAAACACCCATGACTTTGGCTTCACAGCTGTGTCCCTCGGCTGTGTCCATACACTGATGTCCATTTCCAGCGCCACGGCCGCCAGTGGCATAGCTGCTGCTGACAGAGACAAGGCGGGGATTGGTGAGGGATTGGTGCGTGTTAGTGTGGGCATCACTGGGTGCATGGAGCAGCGGTGGGCCCAGCTTCAGGCAGCAGTGGAGGGAACATTGCTGTCATGAGGATGGTTGTGTTGTATTGCATTGTGATGTGATGTTGTATTGTGTTGTGATGTTACATGCTGGTGATGTACACAGCGTGTTATTGTGTATGATGTGTGTTGTACATTATGTACGATGTGTGTTGTACAAATCAACAACATGTGGCTTGTCATGGTGTACACAGGGAAACTTCAATAGAAAAAATGTGTCATTATGTGATGTTTTGTGTACATAGGATACAGGTGTCTTGTATGTCTGATACAGCAGGGCATGTAGTACACATGCATAGTCAATTATAATAAACTGTCATCCTTCCAGAAACCAACATGTAACAAAAGCACACCATGCAGTCCCCCATACAATCTCCATGCAGCTCCCTCGCTTCCTGTCAACCACTCATTCCCCACATACAACTTCCCGCCATACAACATTCCCTCACAACCAAATAGCTCATCACACACACACTCGTTTCCCACCACCCTCCTCCTCATTGGGTGCATCCTCGCTCTCACCCTCCGCCGCCATGGTATGTGCCCGCTTCGCCGTCTTGCCAGGGCTCTTCCCAACAAAGCCGCCAATGGTCAACGTAGCGTTGACTCCCGGTGCGCTGATGGGGCGGAATGGACCATGCAGTACATGTCGTACTGCCTCTTCCAATTGTGCCCATCGCTGTTCTTTGGTGCCTGTGATACCCACACTCACACGAAGCAGCCCACCAGTAATCCCTGTTGTGATGTATAGCAGTGTGCCCAGGTACAGCATACCCATTGTGTACTACACTCAACCATACTACACCCCCACTCTATAATGCATTGTACTACAGAGTATGCATTGTCCTGTAGAATATGCAGTTTCCCCCCCCTTCATACACACACAAACACACACCTGCAGCATCCTTCTCTTCTGCAGTCAGCTCGCTGCTCGTAGACGACCCCGAGGCACTCATCAGCGTCTCAAAATACCCCAAACTCACCGCAATGAGCCCAAACTGACGAAGCTGCAGGCGCTCCATCAGCTGATAACTCTTATGCAAACTCCCAGTGTCAATTGTAAACAGTCCCCCCGCACCATACCCTTCATTGGACAGGCGACGCAGGAGGGCGTGTTGTGGGTGGGAGGGCAGGCCGGGGTAGGTCACGGCCACACCCAGGGCCTCGAGGTGGGTGGCGTAGTAGAGGGCACGGCGGCTGTGTTCTTGTATGCGGAGGGGGAGGTGGGGGATGCGGAGGGAGATTTCAGAGGCCACCTTGGGGTCCATGGTGGGGCCCAGGAGCATGAGTGGGCCCATGTGCAGGTGGAGGAGGCGTTGTATGAATTCATGCGAGGCACACACAGCACCTGTTGTCGTGGGGATTTGCGCATATGTGAGATGGCAACTACCAACCCAATGGCATGTCCCATCTCCCACACCTACCTGCGATGATATCGGAAGCACCGTTGATGTACTTTGTCAGGCTGTGCACCACAACATCTGCACCCCACTTTGCTGGGCTGATGATCAGTGGAGTAAACGTGTTGTCCGCGATCAGCAGCGCCCCCGCGTCATGTGCAATCGTGGCCAGCGCGGGGAGATCGGCGACGATCAGTGTGGGATTGCTCATGGTCTCTGTGTAGAGCACCTTGGTGTTGGGCTGGATTGCATTTGCCACGGCATTAAGATCATCTATTGTAACAAAGGTGGTGGTAATGTTGCATTTCGCAGGTAGAAAGTCCTTGAGGAGCGCAAAGGTGCCGCCGTAAACAGCATTGCTGGCGACAATGTGATCACCCGCATTGCACACGTTGAGCAGGGCAGCGGAGATGGCAGACATGCCGGAAGCACATGCATAGGCAGCCTCAGTGCCCTCAAGGGCTGCCAGGGTCTTGCCGAGCTGACGCACTGTGGGGCTGAACGAGCGGCCGTATAAATAGCAACCAGCTGTGCGGGGGGAAAAGTGGATGTGTGAAGTGCGTGGTGCTGGAGAGCATGGTGCATGCTGCGTACCATTGTCAGGGGAGAGTGCTCCACTGAACAGCGCTGGCAGTGTCTCAGGTTGCATCACTGAGCCGGCGACGATGGCGATGAAGGAGCATTTTCAGATCAACAAAGACAAAACGCCACCGATACCTGTAAATGTCGTGCTCACTTCCACAGACGCATTCACACCACCCTGGGTTGGTGATCCATCAATCGTCATCGCTACGTTGCAACCATACGTCGCAACGAGTTCCTAAACTCTTCAACGTGTGATACATATCAATGCAACCAACATACCCACTCTCCAAATTCCCGTCTGCCCTCTGCCATGCGTGCTTGTGGGTCGAGATGGGTCGATGTCGACACATCGTTGTTTGCAGGAGTCATGGTGGTCGTTAGTTAGTTTTGTAATCTCCTCGTTTTACACGTTGTCGTTTTGTTGTGAATGATCAGCAGCACACGCACACGAAAAAACAAATCACACATGTACATTATGATGCAGGGGCGCCCACTTCAACATCCACCGCTGACTCTGCAACCTCCGCCCCCTTTTTCACACCCTTGATCATCCCATACGTACACAAGCCACGTGCAAATGCTTGATGGAATCGCTCGATAGTCACAATCTCACGTGTCACCTTGTACCACAACAGCGGGTTCCACTTGGTGATCACAGGCCAGGGATCCCACACACCCACCCAGTTGCTGTGTCGCCAACTTGGCAACGTTTCTTCTGTCCAATCATCCGTCACAATGGTGTCAAATGCACCCGTGCCCTCCAGCAAGCGTCCATACTGTTCATACGAGATGAAAAAGGGATGTGCCCATTCATCATAGAGGAATTGTAGGTCGGCACGATCCTTGTCTGAAAATGGAGTTTTTGGTGTTTCCTCTCGCTGGCACCATGTTGCAATGGCAAGGGTACCACCGGGGGCCAGCACACGCGTCATCTGCTCGACATAGCTGTTGATGAGGGTGGGAGCGTATATTGTGTGCATGGTTGTGGGGAAGGTGCGAGCAATAAAATGTGCTCTCTGTTTTGTCAAGCACGTATATACACTACAAAGAATAATACCGTTGCTTGTCTGGCATGTGCTCCCCACTTTCGCATCCCCACACAAGATCAAAGTTGTCCTCCTCAAATGTCATATTGAGCGCATCCATCACGCGAAACTCACAGTTGTCCAGCCCACGCTGCTTGGCAAGTGCAGTGCCTCGTTCCACTTGCTTGGGGCTCAATGTGATGCCTGCGTGGTAGTTGTGGTAATAATGTGGGGTTGGGATGACATCAGCGTAGAAAACACACGTGCAAGCATGCACACCATGCACACCATATCTATACAGCAAAACACCCGCCCCCCGTACCAATAACTTGTGCATCGGGAAATACAGTCGCCAAGTACCGGGTGGTCCCACCAAACCCACACCCCACATCCAAAATGCGCTTGGGCTTTTGCACACCAGTCCATGCAAGCATTTCTGTGATGAAATCATACTTGGCCTGCTTGAAATCCTTCTTTTTGTACCCCCGTTGACGCTCTTCTGCTGTGTAATAGCCCAGGTGAATGTGTTCACCCCAGTAATACTCTAGAATGCCTTCCTCTGCCCAGGCATCGTATTCATCACCCACATTGCCACGATAGGTGCGACTGGGGGTGTCGTATACACGTTTGATGAACAAAAACAGGGCTGCCACAGCACCCAGGACCCCGATGAGTTGTGGGATTGTCAGTGCTGGTGCTGCTGCAGCAGCGAGGGTTGCTGTTAGATGAGTTGCAGGTGCTGTAGATGCAAAAGCTGTGCAAGATGTTGCTCGTTGACGAGGTGGAGTGCGGAATGGTGGCAAGCGTGAGATGCCACCAACTCGAGGAAACGCGGCTAGCGGTGGCAGATGCGAACATGCACCAGGCTGCTGTCGCGCATTGCGTGGGTATGTAATTTGGGAGGCTGTTGTGAGAACTGGAGACGGCATGGCTGGTCAACGATGGTGTGTAGTGGAGGTGTGTTGAGTGTTGGAATTGGTATGTTGCTTGTTTATTGCTGTGTGTGTACTATGTTGTTCAGTATTAATACAATGTGTTTCAGTTTTAAACTTGGTTGAGTGTTTGTTAAGTGCGGGGTGGGTGCCTCACTGTGTGTGATCTGTGTGAACTGTGTGATGTACATGGTCTCATCATGTCCACCAGCGTGTCCACCAGCCAACAAGTACCAGTGCCAACAAATGGCGTGTCAACCACTGACGAGTGTACCTGGCGGATGGTGTGACACAGATGATGATGGCAACAGCTGGGGCTGCTCCAACTGACAGAACCTGTAACAGCTGCCTGGACATCAAGTGCACATCATGTGCAACATACACACATCATCGCAATATCATTGCTGCAACTGCGAGCAGGAATGCACGCCTTGGGGCAACACGCAGGGTTGGTAGGGAGAGACAGCAAATCCAGCAGACCGCCAGCAATGGTTGACTGCATTGCACAGGCATTTACTATGCCACTCTTGCATTTTGGGAACATGGCTGCATTGCACAGACGTTTGTGTCGGCCCCTAAACATGAATTGGGCGTCGACTTGCATTTCTTCCACCATTTCTTCCACACTTCAATACTGCCCAGTTTTATCACAACGTCCTCATACACAACGTGCATACATACGCATACACAAGTATCGCAAAACTCAGCACCATCTTGATCACTCGCAATTGCAACTCGGCGCTGGAGCTCCTCATGGACCAGACTAGGGACCGTATACTAAATGGATATGAGTTTAGTGCACCGAAGTGGTTTGATTTTGCCAACGTGGAAGCCGCTGAACAAGATGGCACGAAAGCAGATAGCTGGTTTGATACCGCCGCTGTGAATGGTAGGGCTCGTTGTTGGGAACTCGCACGATTTGGTATGCGGGATTACATTGGTGATCATCCCATCACAGCTTTGAAGAGTCCTCTGGAGCATGTGGATGTGGACGGTGGCAATGCACAGTGCGCCAAGGAAAACAGCCAGCCCAACACAAAACCCATTGTACCCCCATTGAATCTGGGGGTTCTCAAGCAGGCATGTTGTGGGGCTTGTATGTGTTGCCACACAAAAAACACTCATCATCCATCACCGACCACCACAGGTCAATCCTGCCGCAAAACCGCCCAAACCACAATCTGCACCACCACGCAAAGCCTTGTCAGCCAATGCAGCAACAGGAGGTATCATATGTGTGTTCATTTTTTATCCTTCCATGTTCATCTGTATACAATCCACACATTCTATATCACCCAGCCTCGTATGACCCAACCCACGCACCCACATGCACAGCACCTCGTGCCAAGCCAACGCTGTTTGATGACACATGCAGCAGCCGAAACAGGGCAGCTGCACTGGCGCCGCTCCCACAGCCACCACACAACCCCCCTCCAGCGTCGGCACGATCAACAGGGGCCCCTCCAGTGTCGGCACGATCAGCAGGGCCCACCAGTGCCCGCAGTGCGCCCAGCAGTCCCAGTGGGCTTGCTACTGCACGACGTGCACATAGTTCTCATCGCAAAACCAAAACATCAGAGGAACTGGAACTGGAACTGGTGTGTTGTTGTTGGTGGTGTACAATGGTTGTTGTAGTACACACACACACAACATCACACACAAAAAACCATACCATCAGGTGGAGTTTCAGGCAGCGGAAGCACGTCGCCTCATGCAACTCAACTCCCAACGCTGGCAGCAAGCACTCCTACCTGCAGTACAACCAGGCAAATGCAGTACAACAAGCCTCACAGAACCTGCCGCATTCTCATTGGCTACTGATGATCGACTGCGGGGGCATGCACATGTGGTAGGTTGCGGAGGAGGAGGAGTGTGTTGTTGTGCGTGGGGCGTTGTTGTTGTGGGTGGTGGTCAACATGGAGCATGCTGGTGTGCAACCTACCACATTTCCATCATGCACATCAAACCTGCATAGTTTTCTCTCTCTCTTGTAGCACCTCCACCACCATCATACACCATGCCCCTGGTATCACCCATACACAACACACACAGGAGGTGCGCCCATGGCGTTCCATGGCACAGGAGGCAGCCTCTGTGTTGAATAGGGACAGGCGCTTGTCATGGATACCCGACCCTGGAGCACACCCACCAACCAAGACTACACATGCACATGTATGTTGATGTTGTGAGTATGATGTATGGTTTTCCTTGGTGTTTCCCCATTGTACCACCCACCACCACCCCTATACACTATACACTGTACGTACTATACATACACCATTACACAGTCACCTCAGTTTGCCACCAGTGCACGTAGTCGCCCCCCCAAGGTCAAGTCCACTGCTGAGTTGGAAGAAGAGGCACTAGCACATGCTGGTACTTTTAAAGCAAAACCCATCAAGTATGTTGTTTTGGTGGTAGCATGTTTTGCACACATGTTGTTACACATCATGTATGCATATATACAATTCGCATACATTGGGATTGACTGATGGTGTGTATGTGGACATGCATATTCTCAACAAAACATGGAGTAGACATACAATAACTACACACAACACACACAGTCATGGTGTTCCACCACCTGCTCGGTCTGTGGGACATGTGGAGCGCCCCATGCCTACCCGACCACAACCGTTCAAGCTGAGCACAGAGACACGAGTACGAGCAGCACACCCACCACCAGAGCAGGAGCCCCCACCACCTGCCAAGCGCATGAGGGTGTGTGTGTATGAGTGTATTGTTGAAATGTGAGGGTGTGTGAGAGTGTATTGTTGAAAGACACCGTGTCCTATCTCCCTGCCACCACATCATCACCCAACCACACAGGTTGCACCACCACCATCCACCACCACCTCCAATCACGAGGGCTACATGCCCCTCCGCCCCACACGACCAGTCAGCCCAAAGCTGGCCACCATGCAGCGTGCCAAACCACCCCCTGCACCTGCCGAGGAACCTGCACCTGTGCGTTTTCGTGCACAGCCCATACCTGTGTTTGACCAGCGACCGATACGAGCACCAAAGAGACGAGCATCAGCACCAGCCCCACTGGTGCCCTTTCGCCTGGCAACTGAACAACGCGGGTGCGTTTTTTGTGAGAGGGGGCTGGTGTTGGTGATGATATTGGTGGTGTGGAGTGGGGGGGCTGCTGTAATGACACTTACAGAAAACCTGTATACGTACACACATAAGCATATTCAGTTGCCATCCACCAGTGATCAAAGAACACCATCATCATCATCATCATGTCATACACCCATCCCCACCACACCCTCCCCCTCACACAGAAACATGCATCAAGCACAACTTGCACAACAACTCGCCCAGGAAGAGGCCCAGCGCAAAGCAGCAGCCATGTTGAAAGCACGCCCCATCCACACAACCATCCGGGAACCCCACGTACCATCCCTCCCATTGCCGGCACCCCCGCGCACAGTGCCCCAGCCCTTTGTGTTGCGCAGTGTGGAGCTTCATGAGGCGGAGGAATGGAGGAGGGCACAAGACGCGCTGCGGGAAGAGGAGCAGCGACGGAAAATGACCGAGTTCAAGGTGGGATTGGGTGTGTGAGGTTGGGTTTGTGAGGTTGGTGGTTGCTATGGACATAAAAAGGCAGTCCTCGTATCGCAACACCCCTTTTGTTGCTACAACAACATCCCCAACGGCATCCCCCATTGTGGTACCAGGCGCGCCCCATTGTGCAGCACGACCCATTTGTGCCCAAGCCATCTGATAAGCCCCTGACGGTGGCGCAGCATGTGACGCTGCGATCAGATAGCCGTGCAGCCAAGCGACAAGAGTGGGAGGTCAAGATGGCAGCACAGGCAGAAGCAGAGGCTGTGGTGCGGGCACGGGAGGCACAGGCACAGGCAGCACGACAGGCAGAGGAGCTCAGGGCGTACCGCAAGAGTCTGGAATACAAGGTGTGGGGAGGTTGGTTGTGTGAGGTTGGTTGAGAGTGTTGAGCAAACAACAAGGTCCACACCACAGGCGAGGCCGATGCCAGGGCGCAAGTGATATGTTTTTTTGTACCCAAATATGTTGATCACACACGTGTTTATCCCACATCAACCGTATGTACGATCAAACTGCATTATTGTAAAACCTTTCCCCAAATTGCTTGCCACAGTCACAATGGTATTGTCTGTTGGGATCTTTTCGTTCCCCAGCTTGTCACGCTCCCTAAACCATCTCACGCCGTTGTATATACACCATCACAGTCGATGTACGTCAGGATCAAGCGAAAAAAGACCACAGTGTTTTTGCATTGTGAGCCCAGCGATACCATCCAATCACTCAAGGACAAACTCCACACGCTCCTTGATCAGGTAGCTTGATGAGGGTGCACACGCTGTTTACACACAATCCCCATACATCCCACCCCCCACCCACAGCAACCAGATGCACAACGCTTGCTCAGTGGCACCACCATCTTGGACGATACAAAAACACTCACAGATGCTGGTATTGCAAATGATGATGTCCTTGCCTTGATATACAAAACAAGTGGTATGCTGCAAGCGAAGGGGGTGTTGTTGGTGTGTAATTTGTAACTGAGTCGGGCACCCACAGATGGCACATGGGAGGAGGTGGATATAGAGGCACCAGTGTTGGAGGATGCAGGCTGAGTATTTGTGCGTGAGTGTATTGCAGCAACAACACATATTTCATTTCATAGACCGTGTTTGTGTAAGTACGCTGACTGCAGCATGTACCCTTTGCTCAGTTTACACACGACGTTGACCTAATACAAGGTGCCCATTCACTTTCAACAACAACAATACACTGGTGCACAAGACCACCCTCATGCACCATCACGTCACCATCCACGCTCAACCCAAGCAGATGTTGGAGCCACCACCAGGGGGTGCCAACACGCGCGAGCTGGGCTTGTCGGTAATAAAGTTGCCCACGTTTTGGCCATCGGGGCGTGAGTAATTGTTGTTCTTGGTGGTCTTGCCAGCCACAGGGCCCTCATTGACTGAAATCTGTGTGGTGTACATACTTCATATGGTTCACCTGGTCGATACAACATAAATGGTTTCCATCCACAACATACTTTGGCAACGGCACCCACAATGGTGTCATCGTCCACCTCACCATAGCTGGGCTTGGGTGCATCAATCACAAAAGCGGGCTCCACAGGCTTGTGTGCAGCCTTGGCCTTGTGATTAGGGGGTGTGAAATCAGGCACATCGATATTCACCACTTCATAGGGCACATCGTCTGCCTTCATGCCCTCTGGCATGGTTTGGTAGGGTGCTGTGAGCTTGTAGGCAGAGTTGGGCTTTGGTGTGCGCTTGGGCACAGGCTCCTCACCACCAAAGGTGAAGCTCTGGCCACCACCGGGGGGTGCCAACACGCGCGAGCTGGGCTTGTCGGTAATAAAATTGCCCACGTTTTGGCCATCGGGGCGTGAGTAGTTGTTGGGGTTGGACCCAGTGATGGGGGTTGCACCAGTGGTGGAGCCATTGCCGTCGTCATAGTGCTTGATCTCGCTGTGTGCATGGGGAATGGTGCGGGCAATGGGACCATGCGGGCACACAACGTGCCACATCCCGTTGCCATCATACTATCACAATACGTACTAGTCCTTGGTGTCAGCCATGTGCTCCACGAGGCGGTCAACCAGCACCTCCTTGCTGCCTGCTGGGCTGATGCCCCTTGCTCGGCACTGCAAACGCAGGTCCTTCATCCCGAGAGGCTTGATCGCCTCCAAGGCCATGTTGACGGGATTGTTCATGATGTTTGGAGGATTGGTTTGGAGTGTGGAGCAAGAGAGGGAGTGCAATTGTATAGTACTAAGATGCTCGCGGCGGGCCTTGTTGCGAGGGGGTGGGTGGGTTGGATAAGGAGCGGTGTTGGGTGTAGAGGGTTTTTGTTTGTTTGCGTGGAGTTTTTATGTGCCGAGCAATTTGTTTTTGGGTTCCAAGTATTTTTGGAAATGTGTTTGAGAGGCGACGGCAGTAATGACGATGTGTGTTGGGGATTACAGATGTGCACTTTCGATGTGTAGCGAGGTTTATAGTCGTTCATGAAACCTGTAGACAACGTGATGATGCCCATCGGATCAGCAGCGATCAGCGTCTAAATTTTCTTCCAGCAGCACTACAGCGTCATGACATCTTCAAAGCATGGCATTTTCCACAAGTTGTTGGCGCCATCAAAGCCCAAAGAACCAACAGCTGGGCACAAGGCCGCACCCACCATCGAGCCGGTGCGTGGGTGGGCGTGGGTGGGCACCGTAGTCCACAGTGTAGCACACCCAGGGTGTCCACCCCCCTAGTCATTCCTTCCTGGCTGCACATTGCAAGACTTTAAGCTGGGACGCATCGTGGGCACAGGCAGCTTTGGTCGTGTGTACATTGCCACACACCTCCGCACGAACCGCACCTATGCCATCAAGGCACTCTCCAAAACACACCTCGTGCGCAACCAACAGGTGTGTGTTTGTGTGATTAAGACGCCCACCATGACCATGCTGCTATCTTTGTGCTCATATCTCGTGTTTGTGTCAGAGATTGTGTGCCGTGCCACATCAAATCCTCTTCTACAGGTTGCACACGCAAAAGCAGAATGTGAGGTGCTCAAGCAGATATCACACCCATTTGTCATCAACCTGAGGGGCCACTTTCAAGATGAAGCACACATCTACTTGGTCATGGACTTTGTCGCAGGGGGTGAATTTTTCACACACTTGAAATCAAAGGGGAGGTAGGTATTTTTTTGTTGGAGTGTGCAACAAAGGAGCGTAGGCACATTGGAGCGTACAATTACCCACATGTTGTGTATATGCTATACAAACCTCACACACTCACATCACGCTGCTCCACCAGTCACAAATAACACTCACACATAACAGTCACAACACTCTCAACACTCACAACACAGGCTGCATGAGGATGCAGCACGTTTTTATGCAGCAGAGGTCATCCTGGCCCTAGAACACCTGCACAGCTTGGATATCGTATACCGTGACCTCAAACCTGAAAACCTACTCGTGGATGCATCAGGCCACATACGCATTACTGATTTTGGGTTTGCCAAACACTTGCCAGGGAACAAACGCACATTCACAGTGTGTGGGACACCAGACTACCTTGCCCCTGAGGTCATACTCAACAAGGTCAGTGTTTTGTGGGAGGGGGTATGATGGTCTTGTACACGTGACCAACATGAGACATGTTGCGTTTCCATCCTCATCTTTTCCACCACACCACAAACAGGGGCACGGCAAGGCTGTGGACTGGTGGGCTGTGGGTGTCCTGATTTACGAAATGCTTGCCGGCTACCCACCCTTTTACGACGACGACACCATGAACACATACCGCAAAATACTGCGCTGCAGCATGCAATTCCCTGCAGACATGAGCCCCACAGCTCGTGACCTCATCAGCAAACTCATCCAGGTCGATTTGAGCAAGCGTATCGGAACACTGGCCAGTGGGGTGGCTGACATAAAGCAGCACCCTTGGTTTCGTGGGTTTGATTGGTCAGCAGCGGCGGGGAGGGGCCTGGCACCACCCATTCGGCCGGTGGTGCGGGGGGCGGATGATACGTCCAATTTCGATGATTATTCCCATGTGGAGCCGTTGAAAACGGGGTGTGAGCTGTCACCCGCAGAACAGGCGTTGTTTGCTGGATTTTGAGCGGAACAAGGGGTGGATGCTCAAGGGGGTGTACTTTTTGTCACGTTACAACATGGCAACTGTTTGGAATTCATCACACATGTTTTACACACATATAAAACACACAAACACACAATGTTTCATCCCCCCAAACCCCTTGTCATCACAAAACCCCCTACAACAACGTGGTGGGTCCCTGTAAACTGGCGTGTATATGATCATACTCATAGACACACACATACCCCCCCTCTTGCTGCTGTGCAGCCTGCGCTCCTGGGTGTGGTGCGCCTGGTGGTCGCAGCACCACTGTGGTGGGGCGAACAAGGCTTGCCACTGGTATACCAAACAGCAAGTGTTGACTACTGAAGAGTTCAATACATCCTGGTGGCTCACGTGATGCAAACAATGTTTCCTGAAATGGGGTGGGGTGGAAGTGGGGGTTGTGTGGTGGGGTGTGTGAAACCAGAGGGGTGGCAATGTTGTATGTTACACAGAGGCAGATATGTAAAAATAATAATACATCACATGCACACACTGCGACACCACCACCACCATTCTCACGGCAACCAACAACAAAAACACATACCTCTGAGCGATACATACGACGCACGAGCGCCTGCTGCAACCCCTCCCCCACCCACGATGCCTGCTGCCATAGTGCCATCACCTGCACCACATGTGGAGACGTACCAGGCGCAAGGACCATTTCTGCAAATTCACCACAATGTACAACGTCTTGTGAAGCCTGTGTGGGGGACATGGGGGCGTGTGGGGGATATGGGGTGTGTGAGGGACATGGGGCAGTGATGGTGGTTGGTTTTGTGGGGTATGTGTCTGTGGTATATATGTGTTTGTTCTGTATGGTATATATGTGGTACACATGACCAACAAAGGATGTCTAACATATGCTCATTATAGAAACAACCACGTCAACTGCTTGCATTGTCCAACCATGCTCGTACAAGACCACAACATCATTGTCACACCAGGCATGCTGCGTTGTAAAACTGACGACCATGCACTGCTGGTACATCCACACCATCAGGACCCCCCTCTTGTGGCTCCAGCATCACACACTGCCGTGCCTGCTGCTCTTGTTGTCGTGCATGTTGCTTGTTTCCACGTTGACCAGCGTTGTTGACTTTTTCACGACCATCTTCCCCATATCTGTCATGTCCCTCCTCTTTTTCTTCCTCCTCCCCCTCTTCTTCCTCTCCCTCCTCTTCTTCCTGCTCCTCCTCCTCCTCCTCCTCTTCCTCTTCATTACCCGCACCATTCGCCTTCTTACCAATGCCTTTCCGTGCAGCCCCACCCCCCTCGACAGCCCCGCCCCCCCTTTGTTTCTCAGCTTGTTTTTCAGCAGCAGCAGCAACCATCAATGCTCGACATGCATCAGGTACACATCCCTGCAATAAACACTCAACCAGCCATGTGCCCCCTCGTGCCACATAGCGCAGGCGGCGGGCGAGCCGTTGTGCGTCACGTATTGCTGCGAGTGCTTGGGGGGGGGCGCCTGCATCACATTCTGGGGGGGACATATTGGTTGTGTGAGTGTTGTGTGTGTGTATGTGCTGCTGTATGCATTGTATGTATTGCCGTGTGTGATGCTCTTTTTCATGCACACTATTGTCGATGATTTGTCATATGTACATCAACAGTGTGTCATATGTAAACACACCACAACGCATCACACCCCACCACACCCAACACACTTACAAATCCAACTCACCAGTAACAAGCAAGTCACACTCCTCTTCCTCGTCACCCTCACCACCACCACGTCCCCCTCTTCCCACCCCACCCCTCCTTGCTGACTGCTTCGGCTGATGCACAAGGGCCCCTGCATGTACCAACAGGTCCCGCATGTTGTCGGCCTTGGGTCCCCATCCCACAAAGCGCACATGGAGCCCCTGAAAGCCACATCCAGGCTCCCGGGGGAGGCCCATACGAAGGCAGTACTGGGGTTGTGGTGGGAGGAGCTTGCGTGCCTTTATGCATTGGTGTACCCATGTGTCGGTCAGCACAGGGATGCCCTGCAGTCATGGTTGGGGGGAGTGGGGTGGTGTTACATGGGTGCTTGGGGGTGTGACATGGGTGTTGTGGGGTGCATGTTGTGAAAGATATGGTGTGAATACACAGATGGTTGTGTACATGTGTGTCATATATACCATGTGTGGTGTTTGTGCAGGTTTGCATGTGCACAACCAACCACCATCACGCACACCACCAATAAACCACCACCACACCACACGCACACCTTGACGCATGCAAACAGGTACTTTGGTGTACGACACACTTTTTCTGCAATCACCACGTGCACCTGTTGCTGTTCAACGGCTGCAGCAAGACTGCGACGGCGTGATGCCACCCTCCGTGTTGTTGTTTGGGGAGAGGGGGGTGTGGGGGTGGTGTCCAGCACATGTGCGCCATGTTTGTCTAGCGCAGTGATGATTTCTGTTTTGATGCTACCTGTGTGGGGGGGTAGTGGTGGGAGGCATGCTTTTGACAATGTGGGTGGGTGCAAGGTCATGCTGCACATGTGCAACCAAAAGCACTACAACAACCAAGAGCACTACAACAACCAAGAGCACTACAACAACCAAGAGCACTACACACCAGGTGCATCACAACATCCACCACCATACCATTAGCCCACATACCTGTCACCATGCACGTCAAGCCAGCAAACAGCGTTTTCATTGGGCGGCGGACAGTTGCTGATGCACCTGGTATCACAACCCCCACTTCCACCTCTACACCATCATCACCCCCACCCCCACCATCAGCAGCAGCAGGTGTGGTGGGTGCTCGAGTCAGTTGTGGTGTAGCCCCCACCTGCCCATGGAGGGTGTGCTGGGGAGTGTGGCGATGTGCGGGGGTGGTTACTGCATCCACACGTGGTGCATCCTCGTCAGCATCACCATCATCTTGACTGCAAATGTGCGGCGGTGTGTTGGTGAACGAGACACGCCGACGTCGTTTCTGTGACTGTGATGGTCCACCAGGTGCCTTTTGGTGGGGTTGGATGCGTGATGTCCGGTTGCCATCATGGTCAACATCACGGTCAACATCATGGTCAATATCACGGTCAACATCATGGTCAACATCATGGTCAACATCTGCCAAGGTGCGTTTGATCCCCTTGCCGGGCCTGTCTTGGGGTAAAGGAGGGGCCCCCTCTTCAGGTTGGGTGTCGGGGAGTATGTGGCGAGTGGTGGCGCGAGGTACTGACCGTGCAAATGTCGGTTGGTCTTGTGACTCTTCATATGGTTGGGGTGGAGCGCGGGCAGGTGATGCTGCGTTGGGTGCACGTGCCGGGCTGTTGGTACAAAGGGTAGGTGTGGTGGTGTGCACATGCATATGGCATGGGTGGTAATGATACAAGGGTGGCATTATGGGTAATGATGATGCTGACGCGACTGCACATAGACTGCTAGGTAGTACAGCACATGTCACAAAAACATACACATGTTGGAAAAACCAACAACACACATCAGAGAAAAAACACATGTCACAAAAACAAACATGTTCACACAACCAACACACAGCAATTGTCACACAATCCCCCCCCCACACACACACCGTGTAGCACTGTCAAGGCTTGCTGCTGCTGGTGCCCCCCCACCCTCACCTGCACCTGCACCCCTCCTACCCACAGGGCTCTCACCCCTCACCCTGGCAGCACCCCCTTTTCGAACACCACCTCGTGCACGTAGTGGGTTTTGGGGGAGTGGTCTGAGTACCATGCGTGGGTTGCCGTGGGGATGACGCCTGTGTGAGGATGTGTATGTGTATGAATGTGTGTGGGGGGGTGGATGGGTGTGGGTGTGGGTGTGTGTATGGATGTGTGTGGGTGTGTGTATGGTTACGTGACGAATTACACAAAAGGTCATGTGTATGGCCCATTGTACTTTTACCAGCCATGCACATACAGACTATACAGACAAACATTCCTGCACACATACCCATATACAAACCAAGACACACACACACACACAAAACCCACAACCCACAACGCACCCTGCCAGTCGTGCTTTCATCGTCATCCGTAATGACAGTGCCCGTTGATTTGCAGCAGACACAGTAGACCCCCTCGGCACCACATGACGTCTGCTCCCCTTACTCCCCAATCGAGTTCGTCTTCGTAGTGCCACAGCTGCCGCAGCTACTGTTGCTGTTGCTGCTGCTGCTGCTGTGTGTCTCTTCTTGATTGGGGGAGGGCTGGTTGGTTCTGCTTGTTGTGTTGCTGTGACTGCAGCGAGTGGTACTGGACGTGCACGATGTTGCGCAAGTACACCAGCTGCATTTTTATCATTATTCTCATTATTGTGTATCTCATTATCATTATTGGTAGCATCTATAGCAATACCATCATTATCTTGTGTGGCTGGCACCATATCAGGCACACGCTGCTGTTGTGCTGCATGTGCTGCATGTGCTACATGTGCTGCTACATGTGTCCCACCCCCACCCAACACCTGCATGCTATCAGGTGCACCACCCCCTCCTCGGTGTAGTGCATGGTGTAGTGCATTGTGTACTGCACCCTGCTGTTGCACATATGGTGCTTCCTCGTCACACGGTGTCGATGTGACATGGGAGAGTGTAGGGTATGCCGCATCATGCACCGACCCCACCAACACATGCTGCTGTGATCGTGGTTGTAACGGTGGTGAAGTGGGCTGTGCTGCTGCTGGTGGTGGTTGAGGGGGTTGGGGTGCATGATGCCCCAGTACAGGTGGTTGAGGTGGTACAGGTGGGTGTACAATAGCAGACGGTACAGGTGGTGGGTGTACAATAGCAGCAGGTTGTGGGTGTACAAGTGGCGGTTTGGTGCTTGCATCATCCACCATTGCTCGATCATCATCAGCATAGACAGCACCACCAAGGGATTGCTGTTGACTATCCGCCAAAAGGTTGTCAGAGGGTATAGGGGATTGTTGCTGTTGACTAGGGAATTGTTGTTGTTGACTGTGAGCTAGGACATTGTCAGAGGGTGCAGGGCTCAAGGGAGTAGGTTGGGTGGTGTTGCATGGCTGCATGTCAGACAGCTGGTGTTGCTCTATGTGTGGGTGCTGCTCCACATACTGCTGCTGCTGTACATGGCCTCCATGTTGTTGTTGTTCAAGTTGTAGCACGTTTTGATGATACATGGGTGATGATGCTGCTGGTGGTGCATTGGGCTGTGCTGCTACAGCATCACGGTCAACATTTTTGTCAACGATTTGGTCAATGTCCATGGAATCAGGCAACGGTGCATTATCATGGGCAGCAGCAGGCACAGGTACAGCAGCATGAGGTAGCAACACATTCCCTTGTGATGGTGGAGTACGTCCTGTCAATGTCATTCGTGCTACACCAATTGGTGCTGGTGGTTCATGTGCTGCCAGTGCTCCATGTGCTGCTGGTGGTGCAGCACATGGTCCAGTATGCACAGGTGGTGCAGGCACATGCATTGGTGCTTGTCGGACAGATTGGTTGGGGCTCAGGAGTTGGGAGATGTGCATGTGCAGTGGGGGGGCGCCACTGGTCACGTGCATGGAGTGGGTACGCTGTGATGGATGTGTACAGTACATAAAAGTGTTGTAGGTTGGTGTTGTGTCGTGTTTTTGTTGGTCTATAGGTGGGTGTTTGGCGCTATGCAGCGCACATGCACACGCAGCACATACAAGCACATATAAGCACATATAAGCACATACAAGCACATATAAGCACAAGCATACCATGGAATGTGGTGACACAGTCACAAGGTCCCCTGCAAAGGATGGCATCAATGTCCCCTCATACACCTCCTCCCCATCATACAATTCCTCTCCCTTGTTGACCTCCTCTCCCCCTTGTAAACACATGTCTCCTCCTTTCTCTATAGGCGCATCGTGTGTATCTGCAGCAGCAGGAGGTCCTTGTGAGGGTGGCTGTTGTGATGATGGTTGTTGTGATGGGGGCTGTTGTGATGATGATGGGGGTAAAGCTACAGCAGGCAGCACTGCTTGAGGTACATCATGTGCTCCTGCTGTCACTTGGGGCTGTGCACCCTGTTTTTGCAGCTGTACACCCTCCAGCTGTGCACCCTGTTTTTGCAGCTGCTGTACACCCTGCTTCTGTCCATGTACTGCAGCTCCTATTGCATCATCTTCTCCAACAACAACACCAGCACCACCTGCATCGTTTATCCCAACAGATGTCTGCGGAGCATCCAATGGTGGGCGCGTAGTTGGTGCAGGTACAGACAACCTCGACCCCGCTTTCTGGTCGGCAGGTGTGTGCATGCATGCTGTGCTGTGCTGTGGTGCGGTGTGTTGGTGTATGCTGTGTGCCAACTTGGAGTAGGGAACAGTGGGGGCTGCAGCAGCGGAAACTGAGCTGGGGTGCTGTGCAATCACACCACCGTTGGTAAATTGGGCGTGGCGTTGCTGTGCCTCTTGACGGTTCATATGAAGTGCCTGTCCCGTGAAGTGGGTTGGGGGGATGGTGATGTGATGGATGGTGGTGGTGGTCAATAGATACTTATCCAACGGTTGCATCATGGTGTATGTGTTGCATGCATACTGCCCATGTATATACAGAACAAGCACACGACCTACCTCGTCCACTTCTGCATCTGACACATGGACATCCTCATCATCAACGTCAACAACGCCGTCATCATGCTCCTGCACTGCGGCGGCATCACCTGCTGCCTGCTTCAATGCACCACATATCTTGTATTCCCAGTTGATGCGTTCCTGTGTGATGGGGTACAGCTGTTGATGATCCCGTGCACATGTGATCACCGGCAACCACCCACAACTCACTACACCTACCCCAATGTTGTGTGGTTCTGCTCCCAGCCGCTTGATTTCATTCATCACCAAGTGCACGCTGAGGTTTTGAACAACTAAATTAGAGAGCATCCCCTGGGCCAAATCACGTTCCCCCTTGCTCAGACTACGCTGTGCTTCTGCTTGTGTATGGGTCAATCGCACTTGTGGATCACCAGTGCATTGCCACAACTGCGAGCCTGGGGTGGTTGTGGACAGGTCGTACTTGCGCACACAAAAGCAACATTACACGATGACATGGTGGCCATACCGCTACACAACGTGTAAATGATGTTGTTTTGGGAGTCATCCTGGGCTGCAACAGTTTGTGGTGATGCATTGTCATTGCTGGGGACAACAGCTGGCTGGCTGGGCGGGGGAGCCTGTGTGATGGATCGTGAACTATGGATCGTGAAATATGCATGTGATGCATGTGATTAATGTCGTATTGACATTCGTCACAATGCACACAGCATACTTGCGCCGGGGGTGGTGCTTTGTTTGTTTCACCATGCTGTCCACGCTCCATCAACGGCGATGGCAACCCATCAGCTGGGCACAGTATTTGTGTCGTAGGTATATCCATGTTTAGCACAGAGCGGTGCGTAGGACGTGCAGCTGTCAAGCATTGGGACGGTGCATCTGTTGCATCATCATCCAGTTCACCCTTTGCACCAGCCTTTTTGCCACCGCAGCTCGTACTGTAGCAACGTGCAACACAACTGACATATCCTCAGGCAACAAACAGCATTCAGCTAACAAAAGGCAACGCAAAAGAACATTACATACAGTGCACGCTGTGCGTGCTGTCGTACAAGAAGGTGTAGTACAAAGCACAAACATATTGATACAAAATGTAAAGGCGCCGCAATAACAACATGCACATTTTACTGCTCCTTGAGGGGCAACACCATCTCCAATGGCGACTTGTACAACCACGGCATCCAGCTGCCCTTGGTGGCATGGGCACGTGTTTTGGTTGCCCACTCTTGGCTGCCTGTCAGGTTGCCAGGTGCACTCAAGCAGCGACCTGCATCCACATCGCACACGGGCAAGTTTTCAGGGCAGCAATGCTCGTGGTCACTGTGTGGGATGATGATGATGATGGTGGGTGCTGGTTGTCCACAGTAGTTTCCCGCTCGAAACGAAATCCTCTCTCACCCAAACCACACCTGCAGCAGGTGGCCTTGGGCATAGGGCAGCATGCATACACAAAGCACACGCCGAAAAAGTCCTTCATGCAGCAGCATGTGTTGCCGGCAGGGCATGTTGCCGAATCGTCACATTGCACAGGTTCGGGCTCAGGTGGGGAGGGTGGTTCAGGTCCAGGAGGTGGTGGGAGGGGAGGGTTGGGTGTTTCCTTGACGGGGTAGGATGCCACCATGGCAATGCCGCACAGGCCAGAATCGCCAACATTCATCTTCATCTTGATAAAGCCCGCGTCACCCCACATGGGGCCCCCTGTATGATGCAAGGTACACATGTTTGATGTACATACATTTCCATACATAATCTATATATCAAGTGCAACATACAACTCGGCACAACTGCACACCATCAAAACCACGTACAGCTGTTCTTCACAATCCAGTAGGGCTCCTTCACATCGTTGTTGTATCCAACCACCAACACGCCATGATTGAGCTGTGTACCACAGGCCTCGTCATCGTACACACCGCTGGCGTACAGTTGAAATGTGCGTGCATCTGCTTCAATAGCAACACTGATTGGCTGATGCCCTGCAGCCTGTTGAGAGAGATGTGATGTAGAGAAAAAAAGGTGATGTAGTGGTGATGATCACAAACATGATGTGGCGCATAGGTAACACGACAACAGCCATCAACAACCAACCCCCCCACCCCCCTCTTACCTTCATGAGTGCAAGCTCGTTGCTGGAAGGCACATCCTCAAATCCATCAATAGTCACCACCTTGCGGTTCATCTTAGCACGGTTGCACTTGCCATCCAGTGCAGTATACCCATAATCCTCCTCCGTATCCAACCCACCATTGTTGATGACAAATTGAAAGGCATAGTCCATCAATCCACCATGGCATCCCTGATCCTGCCCCTTGTCGCAATCCACCAGTTCTTGCTCACTCAGGGATACCAGTTCACCAGTGACCAATGCGTTGATGCCTTCAATGGAGCCAGTGGCACTGAATGCCCAGCATGAGCCACATTGTGCTTGGTTTTTCACCTCGGTCACTGCCTTTTTCTCTCGCCAATCCACCGAGGGGGGGGCCTCGACATCTGCATAGCGGAAAGCGCCGTTGGTGGCGGGGCGCGCAAGACGCATGCTGTAATTGTAGCCAAATGCGTGCTCGGTAAACTCCTCATGCGTAAGGTCGGCAAAATGGGTCATGCCCAACTGTGTTTTGGTTGATGTGATGGTGATGATGACGGTCGTGATGACGATGCACCATCAACAGCACCACCCACACACAAATACCTTGTAGGATTTGTCAAGTGCATTGTGTGCATGTACATATGCAAGGTTTTCAAGCCACACTGCAAAGCGGTGCTCTGCTTCCTGTGCTTATACACACACATAGGAGGGTGACAGATGTGTGGCCGAGGTGAAACAACCACAAGAGTGCCACACCATACCTCTGCAGTCTTGTATGCCTTGTTCACAATAGACTTCCATGTGTCGAATGCGCCTCGGGGATCGTTCTGTGGAGTGAGTTGCACCGTTGTATGCAGGCATCGAACACAGTGCACGACGCAGCAACGCACACAGACGCACCTGCGCATGGGACAACAAACTGTCATGACCTACGTGTGACGAAACAGCAGAAACTGATGTCGCGAGCAGCAGCACGCTGCACAAGGCCAAACGAGAGACCATCTTCTCAGGGCCTTTTTGCTGTGGGATGAGTAACCAGTGTCAGCAGCGTACGTGCTCAAGCGACTGTGCTGCTTGTGGCACAGTCTTGTGGAATAGTTTGGTGTTGAGGGATTAGCAGATGCAATAAATTTTCAACTGCCATGTTCATCACCCACTTTCTAAAATATGGATGACCCCAAACCATCCACAAAGCGTGGCAGGAGTGGTGAGAGGTGCGTGTGTGGCATGCTGTGGCACATGTGCAACAGTCAACACGGGAGATCCACCTGATGTTCGATTCCCAATTGTTGTTGAGTTGGGTGTTGCTCACCATGCCCCCGTGCGTGTAGCACACCCCACACAGTGAGGATGCGTCAACCAGCAGCAGCAGCAGTGGGTCATCAGAGCAGTCCACACGCAGAGATGACAAGAAGAGCAGCAAGCGCTCCTCCAGCAAGGAGCGACGTGGGGTGAAGAAGAAAAAGACCAAGGACAAGAAGGGCAAGAAGAAAAAGAAGAGCAAGTCATCGGGGGACAGCAAGAAAAGCAGGAAAAAGGACAAAAAGGATACACCACGCAGCATCATTACCGGCAAAAAGGTGGGTGTAGAATGGTACATACAGTGGTGCTACCTATAGTGGTGCATGTGTGACTATACTACAGCAGGAAAATGCATGCCCAAAATACATGACGACCAACACCTGCACACACACAGATTAAAATGAAGGTGGACAAGAGTGAACTTGATTTACAGGAAGAACGTAAACGACAAGCACTGCTCATGGCACTCAATGACCAATATGGCTGACATGTATATACACTGTGAACAACATTTCCGTTACCCAAAAGAGTAAGGTTGTATTCTCCTAAAAGTAAAGTATGTAACAACAACAACACCTCTCAGTAGCGACGCACAACAAGGGGCCAGTGTGGAAAATGTGCATGCCAATATGCAACACCATAGTGCTTGAGTGTGCGCTGGGGATCCTCCATGCGCTTGCCACCATACACCAGGCGCTGCAGTCCAGGCAAGATGCCACCTCGCTTGTAGATGACATTGCGCACCTCATGTACACGCATGTCAGGGCACACTGTAATTTGAAAGGGGCCTCCTGTGTGGTTGCCGGCATCATCCACGTGCTCCCCATACTCACTGTCGTCATGCAGGTGGGAGGTTACCCAGAGTGTGATGGTTGGCTTGCCCTCGTAATGGTTGCCTGAGGGGATGTAGCCGTGGGGGACGCCTGCCTCGTACGCTGCTTGCTTGTCTGCAGCTTCCTGCTCTGGTGTAGGGGTGTACGCGGGCTGCCATTCTGTGGGTTGTGTGTGAGGTTTGTGTGAGTTGTGTGTGAGAGAGTTGTGTGGTGTGTGCATCAGGGTGTACCGCTCATTTGTCCACCGTCTGGTTGAATAAGCGGTGTGTATCGCTCCTCCTCGCTGTAGAATGGATAGGGATTGGGGGGCACGTTCATATACCCGGTTTTGCCAGTTCCTGTGTGGATGATCGTGATGCATACAGCACGATGCAGGCGCTTGGCGTGACCATGGTATCCCCTGCAACCCACACGCCTGGCGTTGGATTGTAATTGCTCACGGCATCACCATAGCCGTCATCCAGGTGCGAAAACGGTGGCTCCGAGTAAAGCAACGCATCCTTGCTCCACATGGCGGTGACATCAAATCCCTTCTCTACTGGCATTAACAAGGGCGTCATGGCACCAGAATCACCTTGGAATACTCTTGTTACGTCGAATACAACGTTCTCAAATCCTATACATCAGCTCGAGAAAACACCACACACAAAAAAAAAACAGAAGAAATGATCACGAGCCCAAAAGCGCATCCCCCGACTCGGCAAACGTCACCCCTGCACACACGTCCACCAGCCCCTCCCCCGCATATGACACCAATGGGGACACCTCCACACCCTCTGCTACCTCTACAACACCCCCAGCCGCCTTGACCCACTGTGTGTGCAGTTGCAGCACCAGTGCTCGGGCAGTGTCAGGGCTGTCCACCCCAGACCCCGGGGCATTCTTCACAGGTGCAAACTGCTCATCGCGTGCCACTTCCATCAAGCCAATACGCTGTGCCATGGGAAATACATCAAAAATAAACAGCTCCAGCTTGATACCCTGGTTGTGATTGAGGTTGGTGAGGGGCTTGCTCCCATTGTGGTGGATTAATGGCATACATTATATGTATCAACGTACATGTACAAATGCACATGCACACAAATACACACACAAATACACACACACACACAAATACACACACACAAATACACACACAGCTGTATACGTACATCAACAGGTCCCTGAAGGCCCTTGATGTTTTTCTTTGCAATGTGGTACACGCCTGCAGCTTGTAATTGGCGTGACACAGTCTCCAGGTAGTCTACTGAAAAATAATGCATGCACACATTACTCCAGTTGAAGCGGAGGGCACCTGTGGTGTGTGTGTATAATGATGTGTGTGCATAATGATGTGTGTGTAATGATGTGTGTACAATGATGTGTGCGTGATGATGCGCGCATGATGGGTATAGGGCGTGTATAAAAACACCTGTATCAGGGTCCACAGATGCAGCTTCAGCAGGATCCATTTCACTATACTCCACCACTGCTGTATTGCCTGCCTCATCTACTGCAAACACACCCACTTTCTCCTCAGGGTATGCCTTGGCAACCACACGAGCACCTGATACAGGATGATTCACATGGTGCAGGTTGATACACATGGTGCAGGATGATACACAGGTAATGGTGCAGAATGATACATGTAGGTATTGGTGCAGGATGATACACATTCAAATGCATATGCTAGTGCAGGCCATATCAACAAGGCTGACAACCACCGCCAACAACAACAAGGCTGAAAACCACCAGCATTACAAAACAAAAAAAGCATACCACATTGGGCCTGTTTCTGCCAGCAGTAGCCCGAAAACAGAGGGTCACCAGGTCTGACAAGGACATTATCCACACCAAAGCAGTCCACAGCTTCCACACCATGTGCCCGCATGTGCTGCAGCACACCAGCCTGTTCTAGGGCCACGTAGATGCCACCATTGCCGTCGGGGGCTTTGAATACGGATGTGGGGCCTTCAAGAATAATCTTGCCATCCAATGTAAAGCCAGGCAGCCATCCCTTGGTGTAATGTTTGGGGGTTGGTTTTTGTTTTGTTTTGGTTGGGTATGAGAAAAGAGTGCAGATGACAAGGGTTTTTGTTGTTGTTGACAACTCCATGAGGGTTGGTTGACTAGGTTGCTCGTTGTGACTGGTATCATGCATGCACCACCTATATCATATGCAATAGTCACATGCAGTACACATTCACATGGAGTATACCTGTTGGAAGAATATGACCTGGTCTGGTTGCAACCCAAAGTAGTTGTGCTCTTCAAAATGCTGCTTGGTTTCACCATCAGTGGTGGCACTCGTCATGATGTACCACTGCATTGGCTTGCTGTGTGTTGGATTGTGTGTTGTATGGATATGAACAGGGTGATGCCGTTGGTGTGTGTATATGGGTATATATATAAATATAAATCCACATATATGCACACATTAACATATACACATGTGCAGAATTGAGTCATGATGTGACTCACATGGCCTACTCATCTTTCTTAGGGGTTTTTATCATAACAATGACATACCAACAAACAATTAAACACACCAATAGCACCTACCGAACAGCAGCACCCTTGCCATAGGCATGCTCAGCAGCCAATTGCTGCACCTTGGCTATGCGCTGTGCTTGTAGGCAAAACAGGGATTTGTGGGATGGCAGCTGAATGTCATAACAGCCCTTGGGGCGACTGCTGCCTAGGCGAGTACCCTGACCACCAGCCAAGAGCAGGACACCCAGCTTGCCCTGGGGATGTGCGTGGGGTTGTGTGTGCATGATGTGTGTGCATGATGTGTGACGACATATGTCACCAAGTGTGCGTGACCAAGTGTGAGTGACCATGTGTGAAAGACCATGTGTGAATGATGATGGGCATCCATGTGCGAGTCCATAATACCACCACCACCAAACACAAACAGTACCTCTGCAATGATGTCCAACCCAGTGGACGTCCACTGCTTGCGTTGGGCAGGGGTCAAATCTGCCAGCGTAATCACGTCCTGTGCAGGCTGCACGTGCTTGAGGTCAGTGGTGGCAAGCTGCTGGCTTGCTTGAAAGATGTGACGCAGGTAGGCATAGTCGAGGGGCGCCAGCTCCTGGTAAAGCTGCTTTTGCTGGGCGTAGGTGAGCGACTCCCAGTGCTCCAGCAAATGCGTCTGTCCGTGCTGTTGTAGCTTGGTTTTCAGTGAATCCAGTTCAAGGCCCGACAGCGGTGCTTCCATGCCCTGTTGTAGACGGGACAACGCTGCATTACATATATCGCACCCCCATCGAGGGCAAACAGGATACTATTGATAAACTAACGCACCATATTGTGATGTATGCTGCGTGGTTTGGTTGTTTGGGGGGAGCAAAGGTGCGTGCTGTAATGATAGAGCTTGAATGGGGGGCAATGCCACGATCGGTTTGACGGGAGGCAAACCCCACCGTTGCGGTGAATTGTGAGCGTGTGGATGAGCGTGTGGATGAGCGTGTGGATGGGCGTGATGTACGTGCAAGCGATGGGATTGTGATGAAAACACAGCAACAAAAAACACGACATTGCAAAATTATATATAATTGCACCAAAGATGCCATCGTGCAGTCCAATCGACCCAACGCATAATACATACGCACGACACAACAATATGACGATCAATTGGGAAGACTATGTCTTGGTGTACGCCATGTCAACTTGTGGTTGAGTAGCACACACCCAGCCACACAGTACGCCACATAGTGACACAACAATGGCATTGGCAAAAGAGGGATTGACAGGCATATTCAGCAATGGGTACGTGATTGGTGTGTGCATCCCTCCCCACACCATCGATCGCCACACACCACCATCCACCAAAACAGCGCGTTTTGGGCAGCATTCCTGGGATTCCTCACAGCACAGATTGCCAAGGTGTTTACCAACTGGTACACAGAGCGTCGATGGGACATATCACGCTTGTGGGGCTCTGGCGGCATGCCATCCTCCCACACATCGCTCGTGATTGGCGTCACCGCCTTTATTGGCGCCACAGAGGGCACCACCACTTCTGCGTTTGCACTTGCACTTGTGTTTTCTCTCGTGGTATGTGTAGGTGGGTGGGTGGGTAGGTGTTCAAGATCATGTTGCCATTGCTTCCCTATCAACACCCACAGGTGATGTACGATGCTTCGGGGGTGCGGCTGCATGCAGGCCGCACGGCCAGTGTGCTCAACATGATTATCACAGAATTACCACCAGACCATCCTGTGAGTGACACACGGCCCCTCCGTGACACACTGGGACACACACCATTGCAGGTGATGGGTAATGGGAAACGTACCTGTGTGCATATAACACAGCAACATCTCACATACTTTCTACACAGGTTTGTGTTGGGGCGTTTGTGGGTATGGTGGTGGGCTACGTGGTGGGTGTTGTGTGGTGAGGGGGCACCCAATCACGGGGCACCCATCATCAAGGGGCAGGGAGTAGTTCGTACATGAAACAGCGAGTACATCACCCTTGTCCCGTACAAGGGTTTCCTGACAGGGGTTGCCCTACTCTCTGACTGTGCAACCACTCCCTGTATCAACTGCTATTTGCATGATTCGTTTTACATTTTTTTGACACATGTGTCTACTCGTGCTGCACCATTGCAGTAGCACGTGGTCATGGGTAACATAGCACTGTTGGTGATGTAAGTAATACATCATTGGTATACATGGTTTGCCATCAGACCACACACCTGCTGCATCAAACACAAGTAGGCATGCAACACAAGCAACACCACATCACATGGGAGGGACACAGTGTATGCTGTATCAAGCAGGTGCTTGAACTTTTATTACGCCTTACTCTGCTGCTGATGGTGTTGATGGTGCGTGTGATGGATGGGATGGATGGGATGATGGGGTTGCCTCTGTGTCCATGCTCATAGCAGCAAGCTGTTGAGCAGCCAGTTGTTCTTTGCGCTCATCAGAGAGGGGCAGGAGGAGTTTCAGTCGATATGCATCACTGCAGTTGAGGTAGTACCTGTGGGTGGGTATGGGTATACACTATGCATGTGGGTGGGTGGGTATGTGCGCAGGGATGTGTATGTAGGCAGGTGTGCATGAGTCAGTGTATGTAACAGAGGTGTCTATGAGGGTAGTGCACACCTGCCAGTACAACCAGGTGGGTGGTTGTAACACACACCACAATCACGCCCCCACCACATCCATACACCACTTACTTGTGAAGACGCTTGTCCCGCAAAAAACCCAAGTTTTCATACAACGCCAATGCCCCCTTGTTGCTCAGCTCAGCCTCGAGCACCACTTCCTCACATCCACGTTCCTGCATGGTGTCTATTGCCATGCGGGCAAGGGTAGTCCCGATTTTAGCACCTCGGTACATCTTGACCACCACCAACATGGCAAGGTACCCCCGTAGCATGTGCCGATGGGGCTCCATCTTGCATATGATGACGCCCACACAGTGCGCATCGTCTGCAAATGCTAAATAGCACAAATGTGGCCAGTTGTGCAAGAAATATCTGGGGGATATGATTGGGCACGGGGAGGATGTGGGAGCAAGGTGGTTGTTACCGAGTGTGCCATATCTTTCATACCGGTAGGTGAATATAGAGTAGGGTTCTGATAGTTCATTGTCTATCAAGTGCATGACGATCTGGAGGTCATGTTCGCCAGCATACTGTTGTTGATGGTGTTGGAGCAACGGCTGCCGTTGATGGGAGTGTCATTAGTGTTTGTATACTCAAAACCACCCGCGCCATACCTGTCTATATGTTATGTTGTGCTTGGTGGATGGTGATGCAGCATCACCTGTGCTGCTAGTGGGAGCACTGGTCGATGCCATGGATGTACCGAAGAAAGGTGGCCCGATGGCAATGTATCTTTCGTTTTTTTCAGATAGGTGCAACTGCAGTGTTGTTGTGATGCTAGGATTTGATTGCAAACAAGAAAATCAGCAGCATTTCTTCTGTTTTCCTTGGTCAATCCACAGCTGTGTTCACATTCTGCTCTGCATACAGCTGTATGTACAGTACAATAGCAAGGTTGCAACCTTTGTTAGACCACCACGTTGATCAAGCCCAACAGCAGTGCAAAACACTATATAGATCTGGTTGGGGAGCATGCCTATGATCAACCAGCTTGTCCTCCACAGCAGGACAGTCCCATTTACGCACAAACGCTCCAGCAAACGACACAGCAAAACCCCTGCATTGTTGAGGTGAAATGACTGTCGCATATCTCACACGCCTCGCACATCTCACACGCCTCACACATCTCACACCCCCAGTCCACGTTGTGACATGGCAACACAATGGATTGAAACCAACTTGGGTCATGGCAAGGTGATCAAAGAGTCGTTCAATGGCAGCTCAGGATGGTCATCTGCAGCAACAGTCACGACAGAGGATGGGTCGAGGTTTTTCATTAAAACGGCAAGGGGACGGGGGACGGGCATGTTTGCAGGGGAGTCTGCTGGGCTGCAGGCCATGTATGGTATGTGGTGGTGGTGAGTATAGATATGTGAGTATTTGAGTATGTGAGTATATATGTGAGTATATGTATAATGTTGGGGGAGATGCGTGTGAGAGTGTATGGGTACTTGGTACCTCAGGTATATAATGTATTCTGTGTAGATAATGTATTCTGTGTATTTCCATACAAATTGTGTGACCCCTCCTTGGCCCCTTGCCTCTCCACACGTTGTACTCACACAAATACACACACCATTCATCACCACTCACACACACAGATACACCCACCATTCATCATCCCCCCACCCACACCCACACCCACACACAGATACGCACACCATTCGTGTGCCCCAAGTGTTTCATGTGGGGTCCCTCTCAGAACGTTCTGGTGGGTCATTCATAGTCATGGAATATTTGAATTTCAGTGGTCGCTACAGTGATGCAGAGTTTGGGCGACAGCTGGCACTGATGCACCTTGCAGAGCCAACGGTATGATGATGACGTGTGGTGGGCATGATGATGGTATGCCCTATACACTATCCACACATGCACAATACATCACCACACACACACCACTATCACACACACCCCACCATCCCCCCACACACATATGAAAACCCCCATCTACACAGCATGCAGAAGCTGCGGCTGGCAAGTTTGGGTTTGCAATGGACAACACTATAGGTGGCACACCACAACCCAACCCCTGGACAGATGAGTGGGTGTCGTTTTTCAGGCAGCACAGGCTCATGCATATGCTGGACCTGGTAGGTCAGACAGGACTGCAGCGCAAGGGATATGAGCTGTGTGACAAGCTTGATGTGTTGTTTGAGGGGATAGAGGTAGGGTGAGGTGGTGGGTGTGGGCTGTGGCTGTGTATTGTGCCCATCACCATGTGCCCGACAAATCCAGTGCAATGCAACAATCACAACATCTGTGATTGCCCACACACATGCAACAACACAAAATGCAATACCACTACACCACTGCTGCCCCTTCTTGTCTGTAGGTCAAGCCCAGTATATTGCACGGTGATTTGTGGAGCGGCAATGTATCAGCAGTGGATGGGGCACCTGCTATTTTTGATCCTGCCTGCTACTATGGACACCATGAAGCTGAGTTTGGGATGAGCTGGTGTGCAAGCTTTGGGCAGGCGTTTTGGGAAGCATATCACGAGCTCATCCCACGGGCACCAGGATTTGAAGACCGCAAAAACCTGTACATGCTCTACCATTACCTCAACCATGCCGTGTTATTTGGCTCAGGGTATTATGGACAGTGTGACACATTGCTCAGCAGGCTGCTCAAGGCAGTAGGGTGACATCACTTGGGGTAGAGAGTGACATCAGACACGGAGAGAGATGGCAGACCCGAGGGGGTTGTGAAATACACGATATCATTGTTGTTCTCCTTGTTACCTAGTCGTTGATCTTATTCCTATATCATCTAGTAGAGCAATCTAGTTAACCACACCACAACTATGACGTTTTTGTATTGACCAGCAGCAACGTAACAACAACAGATCTTGCGATTGACGAAACCACAGAGCAATGCCAGACGCTGACGAGGTTGCAGGCCTCAGAAGCCGTGTGGCTCAGCTTGAAGAACAACTTGTTGCAGCACGACAGCAGGTTTGGTGCATATTGTGGCTGGTGTTTGTTGTTATTGCAGATTGTTGATGATCAACACTGTCAATAACACTGCTCGCCTTGCTCCTTGTCATAAACGAATTATTCACTCTCAGGCCGATGCAGCTATTATCAATTCCGAGGTTGCCTGTCAGGTATGTTGGTGGTGTGTGGTGTGCATGGCCGGTGTCTGTGTGAGCACACGTGTACCCACACACCCATAGGCAATGGATGAGCGCTACAACGCGCTGGCAGAAGTACATGGCAACATTGCAGCAGCCAACAAGCGTTTGGTGAGCGAGAATGCTGCGTTGCAGGAGGTGGGCGGTGGTTTTTATAGTAATGGATGTGCCACACCGTGAACACATGCACATGTGACATCATGATACAACACAGGAACTTGGGCAAGCCAAGGCCAGCATTCACAAAATCAAGAGTGCAATTGTTGAAAAGGATGCTGCAGTGGAACGCAGCGCAACTGAGGTATGCTGGAGTTGTACATAGACTTGCGCATGACGCATGGTGCACACCTGCGCTCTGTATACATACATCACAATGAGTGGCTATACTCCACACAAACAGGTTAATACTGTTCGTGCTGATAACCGATCATTGGATAAGTTGCTGCAGCAAAAACAGAGCGAGATTGACACCCTCAACACCCGACTTGAGTCATACATGGTGTGTACATGTGTGTGGGAGTACATGTGTGTGGGTGTGTATGGTGGTACATACACATGCTCATCATCAGCAGCAGCTGTGGCAGCGTTGTGCTCTCACGTTGTACTATACTCACCATACAAAATATGCCTTGCACTTGCATGTTTTGCCACCCTACATTCACCCTGCACAAACATCACAGCCACACCCAACCCCCCAACCCCCCACACCAAACACCCCCCCAACCACAGGACAAGGTGGTGTCTCTCACAGCATCAAAAACAGAACTCGAAGCCCAGGCACACGAAGCACACATCGCCAAGAGCGACGCCACCGCCGCAGCCCTGCGCCACCAACAGGAAACCCAATCCCTACAGGCCCACATCCAATGGCTGCAAGAGGAAGCAACCCGCAAGCAGGAACAGCAACAGCAGCAGCAAAGTGCATTGCATAGGCAGGTGTTGGAGTCGCAGTCACAGGTGCAGCAGCTGCAGTTGTCGTTGGCCAAGTCGGAGCAGGCGTGTCAGGCAGCACAGGCTGAGGCGGACAAGTACAAGCGGGCTGATGCGGTATGTAGGGAGTGGGATTGTGTAGGAGGTGGGGTTGTGGGAGTTTGTTATTGTATGTGGGGGTTTGTTATTGTATGTGGGGGAAGCGCAAGGGGTTTTTGTGTGGACGGACGAGGGGGATGTTTTTTGTGAGGGAATTGAAGATGGGATGTGTTGGGGATGTGCCTGTACCTCAGATCTATACACAAGAGCAACACACATACACTACACACTAAAAAGCAACACACCATCATCCCCCCCTCCTCATCTCTCCCCCTTAGGAAAAATCCGAGGCATTACGAGCACTGAGACAAGAGGCAGCACAAGCAGCAGAGCTGCATGCAAGAGAGCGAGCAGCACAAGCAACACTCATAGAACACCTCAAGGAGCAAGTTGCCACACTAGGTGAGGATAGGAGCAAGTGGGAGGGGCTGGCTCGGGAGCTGAAGGACCATGTGGAGGTGAGTGTATATGTGGTGGGGGGGGAGGGGGAGGATTGTTGGGGATATGGTGCATTGGGTGTATGCATTGGTATGTGTTGTGCATGCACAACAAAGGTTGTTCGTGTATTGTATGTGTATATACGACAATGTACTCTTGAGAACCATACCATATTCATTCCCCCGCGCTGACACCTCCTTTTTTTTACACCCACCCACCCTCACACCCACCCGGACAGGAATCCAACCGTACGCATGCAGACGCACTCGAAAAAGCACATGCCGCTCGACAAGCAGCAGAAAAACTTGCACAAGAGGAGCGGCAACGACGACTACGACTGTGTGCTACAGGGGTGGGTGAATCCGACGGGACCCCCACCCCGAGCGTGCCTGCTGGTGGTGGTGGTGGGGGTGATGGGCCCGGCACCCCCCGGCTGTCCCCTGGTGCTGCTCGGTCGATGAGTGCAACAGAGTTGTACAGTAGGCTAGTGGATGCACAGGAAAAGGCTCGACAGGAACACTTGAAGCGACGGGAGGTATGTTTTTGGTGGTGGTGGTGGTGGTGTGTATAGTATGCCATGGGTATGCATGTGCTCGTGGGGGTATGCATGTGCTCGTGGGGGTATGCATGTGCTCGTGCATGCCATGCTGCACACTTTGGCAGTGCTTTTTTCATATGCTCACATGTATGCTGATTCCCAGCCACATACCCCGCCACCCAACCACCCCCAAAAAAACTCCCACAGTGTGAAATTGTACTCGAACAGTTGTTTGCCTCTATTGAAGAGAAAGCAGGTGTTTTGGCTGAGCAGCAACGTGAATATGAACACCTCAAAGAGGCAAATGCACAGCTCACAGCACAGTTTCAGGTGTTTTTGAGTGAGCGCAAGGGTCAGGAAGCTCGGGTTGCGCAGCTGGAGGCAGAGTTGAGGAGGGAACAGCGATCATGCAGGTATTGGTGTACCAAGGCAACCCCACATACAACAAAACAACAAACGCACACACACACGAATATGCCCAAACATGCCCACACATGCCCACACATGCCCACATATACAAATATGCCCGCATACAAATACAAATATGCAAATATGCCCAAATGCACAAAATACACACCAAGAACACCAAAACCCACCCAGGTCACTCCAGCAGCAAGTGGACGACAGCGCCCACCAACTCGCAGTGGCTCTTGAAGAAGTACAACGTCTACAACAACACCCACCAGGTGGCGCCCCCCCCACCAAACCACCCCCCACCGCCACCTCTGCCACCACCTCGGCATCCTCCTCTGTCCAACTCGCCACTGCCCAGGACGTCATCTCCCATCAGCTACGCACATTTCATGACGTAGAAGAGCTTGTACAGCAAAACGCACGACTGCTGCAGGTCAGTCGTCAGCTGGCGAGAGAAGCTGAGGCAACCAAGTTGGAAGCACAAACCGCTGTTCGACAGGAATATGATGTCAAGCTGTCACAGCTAGCAGCAGAGCTGGATGCAACCATGCAAGCCAAGGAACGACAGCAGGGTATTATGGAGCAGGTGGTGCGGCAGAGGGACATGTATAAGAAGCTGTATACGGAGCAGCAGCAGAAAGGGGGTGGGGGGAATGGACCAGTGGTATGTGTTTGGTGTGGTGTGGGGGCCAATAGGATGTGTGTTGGGTGGAGAGACGATGTGTTTGGCACATATGTTGTTTGTTGTACACTTCACATGTATTGTACTGCATTGCACGTGTATTGCACCCATTATAATCACATACCACCACCACCACCACTAGGCCACATCTGATCAGCAGCCACAGCAGCAGCCAACCACCACCACCCCCTCGGATATCGCCATCCTGCTTGCAGAAAAAGACAAGGAACTCGAACACATGCGCACCCAACACACAGAAATAGCCACACAGCTCCGCAAGGAACTCGAACTTGCCCAACAAAGCCACCGCACCGCCGACATGCTCGCAGCCACCACCGCAGCGGAAGCCACCTTTCACAAGGAACGACAGCAGCGCATGGAGTCTGACATGCAGGTCTTGCGCAAACAACTCGAAGACGTCACAGCGAGTCGTGCCAAGGTCGAGCAGCTGCTCACAGATGCACTAGACAAGTATAATGGGGCCCTGCATGATGCGGAACGTGCCAAACAGGACGCCATGCAGCAGCGGTTGAGGGCCAATGAGGCAGAAGCCATGAAGAAGCTGCTTGAGGAGAGTGAACGCAAGGCGACGGCAGAGGCGCAGTCGTTGAGGGTGGACAAGATGAAGCTGGCTGCAGAGGTGGAGGTGGCTGCTCGTGTCCATGAAGAACGGTGGGTTTGGGGCGTACGTATTGTTGGACATGTTGGTGTACATGTTGGTGGGATTGTACAACATCTTGATGGGATTGTATTGTATGCATGACATGACGATGACCACACCAGTGTGTGTTCTATATCATGTTGACCAATTGTTTGACCACAGGGTCAATGCACTCAAGCACGACAAGGACACAGCAGAGACACGCCTAGCACAAGTGGAGGAGCAGAGGGCAAGCATGGAACGTGAACTGACCCAGGCACAACGACGTGCTGAGCACGCTATGACATCCGCAGCGGCTGCAACAAATGAAGCATCACAACGGTGTGTAGTGGTGGTGGTGGTGCATGGGACTTGTGGTATTGCTTGTATGCACTACATATACACGCATGTACACATTACATGCCGTATTTGCACTCGTCATTTCGTCCCATATATTCCCACCCACCCGCATCACCACATCCACACACCACCAAACCCCGCCACCCCCTCACAACCACAGCACTACCTCATTGGAGCAAGAGGCCCGTCGTTTACAAGAACGTGCATCCACAGCAGAACAACGAGCTGCATCAGCCGAAGCCAAAGTCGAGCTCCTTCAAAAGGCAGTCAATGCTGCTGAACAACGTGTGGCCACCCTCGAAATGCAAGCCACCGGCCGCGGGCGTACCAACCAAGCAGCAGCCAGCACCACAGGCACGGGTGCCGAGGCTGTGGCCGAGCTGGAGTTGCTACGAGAGGAGTTGGCATCTGCTCAAGAAGCTGCCGCTGCTGCCACCGCCAATGCCAAAACATTCCAGGCATTGGCGTCCTCCAGTGACGAGGCCCTCAAAACCATGCAGACTGAACATGAACGATACAAAACAGAAGCAGCACATCGTCTGGAGGTGGAAACCAATACAAGCAGTGCTTTACGAGCACAGCTCAATGCACTAGAGGAGCAGGCACAGGGGTTGAGGGAGCGTGTGGAAGCACTTGTGAGGGAAAGGGAACATGTGGAGGAGCAGCATACGGCACGCATGGCGGAGCTGAGGGCAGCTGTATCTCAGCAGGAGAGCGCTGCACAACAAGCAGAGGTTGGTGTTTGTGTGTGTGTGTTTTGGGGGGGGGGGTGTTTGTATACCGACTGTGGGTGGAGGGGTTGGTGGGGGTGGAGGGGTGTGAGATGGTATGAGGATGGGTGTGAATATGAGATGTTTCTGTATGTTAATGCTAGTATGTATTGTGCTGGATGTTGTTTGTATACTCCCTCTCTCTCACACAACACTCACCCCTCTATCCACACACAACACACACTCCTCTCTACACACACAACCACGTGTACACAGCATCGTGCCAAGCTTGTCGATGAAGAACTGCAACGCACCCGTACCCTATTGCAAGAGCAGCGTAATAAATATGAAGGCAGTGTATCAGAGCTGGGTGATGCTGTGAGGGAAAAGAGGGCACTGGAGGAACAGGTGCATGCTGAGTCACAACGAGCATCATTGGCTGCAGCTCGAGTGGTGGAGTTGGAAGCAGCCGCGGTAGGTGGGGCTTTAGGGTGAGGGAGTTTTGTGTAGGAGGTGTTGAGGAGGATTGTGTGTGTGGGGGGGGGGTGATGAGGAAATTGGTGTAGGGGAGGATGCTGGTGTATAATTGTATTGTACCCTACATGCACATATATACACACCCTCCTCTCTTCCCCCCCCCCCCCACACCTATACACACCCTCTTCTCTCTCACACACAACAGACAACACAAGCCCTTGATGCAGAGCGTCAACGCCTTGTGCTCCAAACACAAGTATCTACCCTTGAGCAACAAGTCACTGAGCTAAAACAACGCAACGAACGCCTTGATGTGGGTCTTGAACAGGCTCTACAGGAGCTGCAGCAACAGCAGCATGTGGTGCAACAGAGTACTGGTGGGACAGGTGGTGCGTTCGAAATACCATCCCGAGGTATATTGAGGGGGGGGGGTATTTGGGGGGGGTACCTTTTGGGGGTTACGTGGGGTGTGTTGCGTGTGCATGTGGTGTACAGCATGTGGTGTACAGCATGTGGTGTACATGCATGTTTTTACAATGAAACATAATGCAACAGTGCATGCATGAGCATATGGGATGCATGGCATGGAAGTGCACCCTCCGCACACCCAACACACACACTATAATACACTCACACACCCAAACACACCCACCCACAAAAAACACAGTGGCAGACCTCCTCGAGTCCCAAAAGCAGCTTCGCATGGAGAACAAATCCCTCAACCTCCAAACCGCAGCACTGGAAGCAGAGCTCACCCGTACACGACTGGAACGTGACTCTGCGGTACGTTCCCAGGCAGATACCAGCCGCCGGCTGAAGGATGCACTGGAGCAGGGAAAACGAGCAGAGCCAGTGCAGGCACAGCAGCAACGATTGGAGCACCAGGATATACTGAATGCTGCTGCTACACAACTGAGGTATGGATACCACCACCCCCCTGGGATGGATACCTCAGTGACTAGATACTCAGACACTAAATACTTTTTCATGCTTGTTGACTACCATACATACTGGAGGAGAGAGAGGGAGATACTTTATCATGCCTGTTGCCTCAACATACACCACCTCAACATACATGTGCATCATCAAATGATCACCACCACCACCACCACCACTACCCACAATCACCACACAGGAGTCAACTCACCACCGTCACAACCCAACTGCAAGAACAACGAACACGTGCTGCAGACCTAGAGCGCACGCTGAGCACCACCCGACAGGAACTACAGCGTGCCAAGGCCCAACTCGAAGCAAGTGGACAACAGCTGCAGCTGCACCAGCAAGAGGTGGAGCAATGGCGTACCAAGGCCATGCAAATGGTTGACCGTTCGAGCACCGTGAGTTTGACCGACCACAACGCACTCAAGGAAAAGCTGGCAGCGTCGGAAACAGCGTTGACCAAAGTCAAAGCAGAAGTGAACGATCGTGACAGGCGCATCACTGCATTGCAAAGCCAACTCAATACGCAACGACAGGCCGCCGAACGGGTCCGGGGGGAGTTGGAAACCACCAAAAAGCAAGCTGAAGCAGCTTCAGCAGAAGTGGTTGCCCTCAAGGCACGCGTGGAGAGCAGCTCTCGTGATGGTGCAAGCGCAAACGAGCTCGTAGCGGCACAGGAAAAGCAGCTCGCAGCTGTACAAGCACTGGCAGACAAGCGGAAGAATAGCTTGGATCGTATGGTGGCGGTGGTGAGGAGGGTGTTGAAGTTGCCTGGTGCGGGGCTCAACTTGGCGTCTATTACCTCTGCGTTGGAGGGCTTGGCGGCTGCCAAAGTGAATTTGGAGGTGGGTGGGTGGGTGGGTGGTTTTTGAAGGTTACACATGCATGTCATTGGATCCTTACTAATGTTGTGTGCACCCCAAATCCCCCACCACACACACACCATGCACACACACACACACACACACACACCACACACAGGCTGAGCAGCAGCAGTGGCAAGCAACATCAGCTGAACTAGCCAACATACAAAAACAAAAACAACAACTAGAACAACAACTCGCTGCAGCGGAGGAACAAATCAAGACCCTCGCTGCACAAGTGGAGACACTCCAGCAACATGCTGCAACTATAGCCACACAACAGGCAGCACCACAAGCAGCACCACAAGCAGCACCACAAACAGCACCACAAGCAGCACCACAAGGAGTACCACAAGCACAAGCAGCACCACAACAGCAGCACTCGGTGTCGCCAACACCACCACCGCAACAACAAAACGCGCCTGATGCAGCAGCACCACCACTGGTGGAGGGCTTTGTTCCTTTTAGCGCTGACCGTGTTCCGACTCCTGTTGACCATGCAGCACAGCAGCAACCACTCATACGGAAACAGGACACACCACCTCCTGCCGCTGCAGTCACAACAAAACCACCAGCAGCAACAGCGACAGCAGCAGTGGGAGGATCTGAAGCTGACGTTGCTGGTACAACCACCACCACCGGCCCTGTGGCTGTTGGTATGAAGCGCAAGACAACAGAAGATGCGCAGGAAGATGCACTCTTTGAGGAGCTGGTTCATGTGCCACCAGCAACCACTCCCACACCACCACCTGGTGCTACTATCACATCCGACCCTGCAGCTGCACCTGGTGCTGCACAGGGTACCATTACTACTACTACCACAACACAACAACAGCCTGCTACAGTGTCCCCACCTGCAGCAGCACAAGCACCAGCAGCAGATGCAGCAGTAGCAGTGACCCAACACGCACCCCCCACAGAAGATGCACCACCCGCAAAACGAGTGCGTGTCACATTGTCACAACCACCTTCTCCTGCTGCAGCTGATGTGGCAGTGGGGGGTGGGGGGGAGGAAACAGCAGGGGAGCCAGAGGGGGAGCAGGGTGAAGAGGGAGAGGCAGCTGGTGGTGCTGGTGATGGTGGTGGTGGTGTGCAGGTGGAGCAACAGGGAGGGGATGATGCCATGGAGACTGATGGTGGGGATGCTGCTGGGGATGCAGGTGAGACATGGGTGTGTGCTTGTTTTGAGGATCGTGCATATTCTACCCGTCGTTGCTTTGTTTCTCACACATCTCTCATTCATTCGTTGTGCATGTGTGTCTGCAACCCCCACACAGAGGAACAAGGGGAGGTGGAGCAAGAGGAAGAAGAAGGAGGAGAACATGCTGACGAGGACGACAACCAAGAACAAGAAGAAGAGGAAGAAGAGGGGGGTGAAGAACAGGAAGGAGAGGATGCAGCAGATGACACCAGCACTGCTGCTGGGGCAACTGGCGGCACAGACGAAGCACCCACATCCCCAGCAGAAGGGGGAGAACAAACAGGGGGTCCCTCAGGGGCACCTTCCCCCTCGAAAACACCCGAGCGCCCATCCTCCTCCCAAGGACAAGATGGGGGGGGGCGACGCAAGCGACAACCGATCAAGTGGCAGGGAGGGGGACGAGGAGGGGGAGGAGAGGGGGGGCGAGGAGGGGCTCTGGGGGGACGCGGGGCCGGACGACGAGGGGCCGGCCGAGGCGGAAGAGGCGGAGCCCCTCCTCCGAGCGGGGCATGAACATGACGGTTTTTCATTTCCTTTTGCTTCTTTTGCAATGTGAATATGAAGTATTGTGCAAGGGACACGTAGGGCACAACGACGGTGGTTGTTACTTCCTTCCAAAGGGGGGTGTGAGCACATGCACATTTGAAAACTTTTGCCAACAAGACACAACAATCGTGCCGCATTCTTTTTCACACAGCACCTTTCCTTGCTGGCACTCTCCGATAACCAAAACGAAATCTTGTCATGCAGGAGACACATACATGCACGTGCCAGTTTCAAAACACGAAAATGACCTCAAAGGGCTGTGGGCAAAACAGCCACCGTGGGTCAACCGTGAGCAAGAAAAAACACAAGTGCAACGTCACACTGCAATCTCTATACAAACACACAAAGAGCACACATGCACAACGTCGCTGCACAAGGACGTTGGCTTTGTTGTGAAAACACCCCCCCCAATACACAACCCCTGTAAAAAAAGGATACACACACACACTTTTGTTGACCAGACACATATAAAAAAACTCCAGGCACTGGGGCCCTAGTTTGAGGGAAACGATACACACACAGAAAAACCACGATCAACAACACAAACGCCACCAAGACCACCATATCATTTCGTGTGCTGTACTATTGTGTATATTGACACTCCTCCACATGTGTCACATGAGCACAAGCACACACACACACACACATTGAGGTGGTCATTCCCAACCACCACCATTGTTGTTGTTGTTGTTATGCACCACCACCACCCACCAGCAGCCGCAATCAGCTGCATACATTTGCAATCTCCAAAAAACGCCTATGCAACAAAACAGCGCTCATGATCATTTCACACACGCTCGTTGTTCACACGCTTGTGGGTGTGTACATGTTTCACACAACAATAGCAAAAATCTGTCCTTTTTTTGTTTTCTTTTCCAGTGTCTTTTGCAATGTCACACCCCGTCCTCATAATACCATCCCCGGTCCACTCTCGGTCTTCCACAGACACAGGACCCTTTCCCACCACTCTCAATGGGCACCACCATCAAGACTCTCAATGGGCACCATTGCTGCCTCGCCTGGCCTGCTTTGCACGCATCTTCTCCTCCAGGGCCCTGCGCAATCGGTCGTTCTCAGCCGAGGTCACGTCGGCGGGCCCCGCCCGGCCAGGGGGCCCCACGCGGGGGGTCCCCGGTCGGGCACCAGGTGGGGCCGGCATGCGTGAGGCCATGTTGCCTGCTGCGGGGGATGGTGGGCGTTGGGGGACGGGGGACCCTGGGCGGGGGCCCAGGCTGGGGGAGACGGGGCGAGGGGGGAGGTTGCCTGCTGCGGGGGATGCAGGGCGAGGGGGCAGACGTGCCTATTTGGTGTGGGGGGGAAGCATGAATAACCCATTGTCACAACCACCATCACATCCAACAACACACACCAACACTCCACACACCTGTCCTGCTGCATTGCCACGGTTCCCCCACAACTCAGCTGCACTCGAGCCCCCAGCAGCCGCAGGTGGTGCTCGTGCAGCACCTGCAGGAGGGGGTGGTCGCCGACCGGCTGCGGGTGAAGGGGGACGTGCACCTGGAGGTGGGGGTGCACGACGCTGTCCAGGGGCGGGGGGAGGTGGCAGGTTTACTTCCATGCCAGGTTGTATGTTGTCTTTGAGAAAGGCGGTCTTGTCTTGTGCAGTGGGGGGTTTGGGGCGCATGGTTGCCTTGCGCATTGCTGTGCCAGGCCTGTTGGTGTTGTGGGGGTGTTTATGGTGTGGGTGTTTTATGGTGTGTGTTGTATTGAATGCGTTTCTGTGAATGTGTGTCGTATGGAAGTTGTGAGCATACATACGCAGCAGCATATTGATGTGTTGTTGACACACGTACAATTGTGACATAATACAGCCCCCACACACACCACCACCCCCACAACAACCACCACCACATACTTGACGGGCATGCGTCGCTGCACTGTCTGCTGCTGCTGTGGCTGTGGCTGCGCCGCAGGTCGGAACCGCTTCTCAGCCGGCACACCACTCAGTTGAAAACGTGGTGGTTGATACGGCGCACTCTCCAATATCACACAACTCCAAGGCAACATGGGGTAGAGCCCCTGTTGCATCCAGTGAGTCATGGTACCCTGCTCCACCTCCACGTCCTCAGCAGTCAACACATCATCGGCCACCAAAAAGTCAAAGGGGGCGAGCTTGGAGGTGTCGGCCACGGGGCGCCATGCGCGGCCCTCCCAGGGTGGCAGGGAGGGTGTGACGGGCAGGTGGCTGGTGTTGAAGGCAACGTACAGCCCGCCGCCCGTGCCGTCACGGATGGTAAAGGCCAGGAATCGGTTGGAGGGGTCCCAGTTTGGCTCAAAGGGGGTGACGCCGTGCCATTGGATGGTGTCGCCCTCGGGGTAGGCGTTGCGGCGGAGCTCCTGGCGTGCACGACTGTGTGATTATTGATGGGGGTGTGACAACAGGGGTGTGTGACAGGGTGGGTGTGACTTTTGGTAAAAGTCATGCAAGAAGTACGACTCCCTCAACCAAGCACCACCACATGATTCTACTACAACTACACCACACCACATACACCATACACCACACCACCACCACAACACATACCGGAACTTGATAAGGGACCTCCAGAAGCGACCATACCCTTGACTGTTCCTCTGCATGTGATCCCAGTCAAACCAGTTGACGTCTGTATCATGACAGTAGGTGTTGTTGTTTCCACCCTTGGTATGACCATACTCGTCACCCATAAGCAACATGGGGACACCCTGGGCAAGCATGAGAGCACATGCAAAGTTGCGCATCTGGCGGTCACGCAGCATGTTGACCTTGGGGTTGGTGGTGACGCCCTCTTCGCCACAGTTCCAGCTTAGGTTGTGAGATTCACCATCACTGTGTTTGTTGGTGTGGTGGGGTGTGTGGGTGTGGTGGTGGGGGTGCTGGCACATTATATTGTTGCGTACGATACGCACGAGCAACATCGTATGCATGTACAAAGAAAAAAAACAGTGTATACATGTACCAAGGAAAAAAAACAGTGTATGCATGTACAAAGAAAAACACCCAACAAACAAACGCATCCAACACCACCACCAGTGTACATGTACAAAACCCCTCTAGTGTACACACACAAAAGACCTACCGGTTGTCCTCTCCATTTGCTTGGTTTTTCTTTTCATTATAGGCCACTAAATCCGCAAGCGTAAACCCGTCATGTGCAGTAATGAAATTCACGCTGTGCTGGGGCCCACGATTACCCTTCCACTTGCGCCCCCCATTGCTGCCCCACCAATCGGTTTCAAGTGGAGTGTTGTTCATGTAGATGTCAGGGGAGCCACACATTGCTGAGGCAAACAGGCTGGTCCAGTTGCCATCAGTACCCTGTGGTTGTTGTTTCGTGGGAGTGTGTCATGATGCTTGTTGTGGAGGGTTTAGGGGATGATGAGACATGCACACGAGACTGCACTCGCATATATCCCCTCATACCCTTTACAACACATCCCCTTCAACACACAACTCTACACACCTTGATGAACTGACGCACTGTATCACGGAAGTGTCCGTTCCACTCTGCCCAACGGCCACCATAATGGGGAAACGCACCCACTTGATTCAACCCGTCACAATCCCACGCCTCTGCAATGAGCTTGGTGTTGCGCAACACGGGGTCCTCAGAGATCATCTCAACGAGGGGGGGGTCGGACAGGGGGGTCCCCGTGGGGGTCCCTGCGCCGTCGGTCATCATGCCTGTAAGAGAGGGGGATGGTTGTGGGGGTGTGGGGGTGTGGGGGTGTGGGTGTGTGGGTGTGTGGGTGTGTGTGATGTACAAGGTTACTGCTGCATGATGATGTACATGGTTGTTGCTGCAGTCTCTCATGATCATTGGCTGGACATATACATATACATCAAATATACATACATATCATGCATACACATTATCATGCATACACATATCATCATGCAAATTACCACCATACTCCTCAAACACACACACACACACGCATGATCATGCACGCCCCCCCCCCCCTCCCCCCCCCCCCCTTTAATTTCCTACCATCATGATTGACAATGGGCCCCTGTGAATGTGCCGCCACTGGCTTCCCATCAGATCCCAACACTTGCTGATGCCACAGGCTGTGTGCCCTGGTCATTATAGACGCCAGGTCAAACCGAAACCCGTCCACATGAAACTCCTCCACCCAGTAGCGCAAGCAGTCGGTGATAAATTGCCGCACGTGTGGGTGGTTGCAGTTGAAGGTGTTGCCACAGCCGCTGTAGTTGTAATATTCGCCCTTGGGTGCCAGCATGTAGTAGACACGGTTGTCCAAGCCACTGTGTGTGTGGGGGGGGGGGGGGTTGATGTGTGTGTGGGTTGATGTGTGTGGTTGGTGTGTTTTCATGTATGTATGCATGGAGGCAAATGTGTGTGTTTGAATACACATACGGTTACACATGACATGCTGTTGTACACCACAGCACACACTCAACAAAACACCCCACCAACACCACATACCGGAAGGACAACGACAGCCCCTGCTCATTCCCCTCAGCAGTGTGATTAAACACCACATCAAGCAGCACCTCAATACCACGACGATGGCATTCTTTGACCATCTGCTTAAATTCGTTGACTATTGACTCACCATCCCTGCCTTGTTTTGCTGCATGACTGTATCGAGACATGGGTGCAAAGTAGTTGACAGTCGAGTAACCCCAAAAGTTGTGGCGGTACTCCGTTGTACCGGGGATGACCTGATGTGGGAGTGGTGGTGGTGGTGTATGTGTGGTGGTGTATGTGTGGTGGTGGTGATGGATGTGCTGTTGTGTGTGTCATGGTGTATGTGTGGTGGTGGGAGTGGGTGTGCTGATGTGTGGGCATGCATGTATGGGATGGAATGGGTGATACATGACATGGGTTGTAATGAATGATGAATGAATGTACATGTTTTGTGCCCAACCACCAACAGTCACCCAACCCACCACACAGCCACCCAACCCACCACACAGTCACCCACCACACAACACACCTGATAGTACTCCAGCTCGTTAAACTCATGAATGGGCATCAACTCCACTGCATTTATCCCCAAATCCACCAGGTAATCCAACCGCTCCACAATCCCCGCAAACGTGCCCTTGGCAAATACCCCGCTATTATCATTCTGCGTAAACCCGCGCACATGCATTTCGTAAATAACCAGGTCCTCCATTGGGATGTTGAGAGGCTGGTCTCCTTCCCAGTCAAAGGTTTCCCGCACGCTGGGGAGGGTTCCGGCACACTGGGGCCAGGTACGGGCCACGCCCAGGGTGCCCGGGGCGGCGTAGTCGATGTCTGGTCCCATTTCACCCCATGCACGACGACCGATGACAGCACGCGAGTAGGGGTCGATCATGACGCAGTTCTGTGTGGTAAGGGGGGGTTGTGTGGGGTATGATCGTGGTGGGGAGGGAGCCATACCCATGAGGGTGTGTGTGGGGGGGGGTGAGGCGTGTACAACGATAGGTGTGTGGTATAAAACCAGCAACACATTGCTGACCCAGCACACCCATCTCACGTGCATGCTTGTACAACACCAAAAATAAAAACACCAAAAATAAGAGTACAACAAACACCATGGCATGCAGTACCATCAACGATACAATACACACACACACACACACACACGAAAAAACGCACACACAAAAGCACACACATGAAAAAACGCTCACACAAAAGCACAAAAACACACATACCGGGTCAAAGCGGTTGCCCTCCGCTCCACCCTGCTTCTCCTGATTGGGACCTGCCACTCGATACCCTGTGTGTATAATGTGTGTGCGTATGTGTGTGTATGACTGTATGTGTGCGTATGAGTGTATGTGTGCGTATGAGTGTATGTGTGTGTACGAGTCTATGTGTATACAGTGTGTGTTGGTATGTAGTGATTGCAGTGGTATGTATTGTGCAGTGGTATGTTGATGATATACTGTTGTACTTTGCTACAATATTGAGTAACATAATGAAGTAGCATAGCAAAACACACAACCTCATGACAGCAGCTGTACCCCACACACCACATAACCTCCACCACACAGCATATCACACCAACCACACCACATCACCTCCACCACAACACATACCGTACAGCAACGTCTCGTCAAGCTGTGGCAGCATGATGTGCCAGTTGTCACCCGTCTTGTTGATGAGGGGGTCGAGGGGGATCTCATAACTGACCTGCCCCTTTTGCAGGTCCTCCTCAAAAAACAGACACAAATTGATGCCAGTTGCATTTGCAGAGTAGATGGAAAAGTTGATTGCACCCTGGTGTTGTGGTGGAGGTGGGTGTGTGAGAGAGGTTGCGTGACGCGGGAACACAGGCACACCGAGAAACACCGGGATACACCGGAAAACACCGGGAAACACCGCCAAGTTTGCACCCGTACCGTTGAGGGATCTACGGTAGCACCACCGGGGTTGGGGCGACCACGCAGGGGTGCTGCATAGGCGTCGGAGTTGGGCTGGCCCGCCGGGTCATAGGGAGATGTTGCCGGACGCACACGCTGACTGGGTCGCTGCCGTGTGGTAGTCTTGGCAGTGCGTAGGGACACTGCAGCACTGATCACAGAGGGGACAACACGGCGTCTGGACCGCATAGAAGCCGGTAATCTGTAGGTGCATGCGACGCCGTTGACCACGAAGGGTATATACAACTACCAACACACCAATATGCTTGCGTACGACACGCAATATACACGCAGATGATCGGAGGCGCGCTACGGTAGATTCTTACCTGAAAATGGCTTCCATTGCTGCATGTGGTGAGAACGACAAGTGGCTCGACGTGGACGCCACGCCGGGCAAACACCTCCCATGATTGGTGCACGTGCTACCAGCCATGCTTTGACGGCTTGCGCGGTGCTGGGGGGTCGCTATGCTGTTGAGGGCTTGGAAAATGCGTGTGTGGTGGGAATTGCGACAAGCTGCACGCTACAGCTGGCGCTCGACTGGCGCCTAGGTGGGAAGGTATGTAATTTTTTATAGTGCTGTGGTGAGTCGTGGTATTGAGAAAAGCAGTGGGTTGTTTGTACGGACTTGGTCAATATGTTTGTTGGTTGCATATGGTATGGTACGGTATTGTTTCACGGGTGATTTGGTGTTGCATTCGTACGTGCAGCAACCTCATTGCATGACTGGAAACACGCGTGGTATATTGTGATAGTATCGCAATTCGATTGTCTAGCATGCCTACAATCTCTTGGCGGATACAATCGGAAACACGGCGTTTTCAATGACCATGCATGGCTTATACGATACGCGATGAGGTTATTTACACAACCCAGCAGCGTATATAGCCTCCTATACAGTCTGTGTAGCGATCAAGCACGTACGATGCCACCGTCCAACGCACGACGATGATTACCTATAGCAAAAACTACTGGTACTGCTTGTCCCAGACATCTGTGCTTGTGCAACAGCATTGCAGACGTGTTGGGCGTCGTTTCACAGCCCAAGCTCCATACCCACCAACGCACCCACCTACAACAGGGGTATCCACTTGCTTTTTCGTTTGTATGGCTCCTCCATCCCCCGTGCCCTCATATGGACCATTCTCTCCACTGCACTCGCTGCACTGCTGCGTGGGGTGGCCTACGAATGGCTCGTCAGCGTATGGCCAAGCCCATTGCCATTGGCAGCATTTCTCACCCTGGTCGGCTTTGCAGTCGTCTTTCGCACCAACTTTGGTATCTTGGGGGTGTATATCTCGTGAATGGTGGGGTTGTACACTTGTTTCAATCATCTCCTTAATCCCCTCCTAAATATTGCCCCTCCTTTCATGTAGGATATTCTCGGTATTGGGAGGGGCGTAGTCATCTTGCCAACATGGCTGCTCGGTGGGCCGACTTTGCCACCAAGGTGTGACTGATTTTGTTTCTGTTGTTGTGTTGTACCACATAGACACACATCAACAACATATACAAGACACACAGACATACAAGACACACATACATCCACATCCACACAACACCACACATATACCCCACACCCACACCCACACACGTATACCCAAAGGCAGTGACGTTTGATCGTGTTGGTAACGTACGTGGAGAAACACCAGAAGATCATGCATACTTTGTAGAGCGTCTGACACACCTCCTGTCGCTGCTGCATGCCCTGTCATTGCAACACCTGCGTGGCGATTGGCACCTAGACAACCTTGTGCCTCATGATCCAAGTTTGGGACCCCCTCCTGTGGTGGGTGGGGTGGGTGGGGGTGAAAAAGGGGGGGGGCATGATGGTGTATGGTGTATGGTTGGACTAGGAGAAGGGGCTCTGGGTATGGATGAAGGGTCTTGTGAAAATGTACAGCTATTGCCATACCATACTTACATACATGCGCTCCCCATGCTCTATTCACACGTTCCTCACTCAAGCACACTCTCCCCATGCTCTCCCTATGCTCTTTCCTATGCTTTCCCTATGCTCTTTCCTATACTTTCCCTATACCATGTTTTCACCCATGCTCTACCCACACATGTTTCCCACTTATGCTCTCGCAGGATGCTGCTGGCTTACCTGATCGTCGTCACATTACATTCCTGTCCTACGTCATGCTGCGAGGTGCACCAAAAACAACAGAGCTGTACAACAGGTGTGTATTTGTAGGTATTGTATATCGACTTTTATGTATGATCGTATGTGTGTTTTTGTGTAGGCGTATGTGGTAGTATTCATGTGGTGCACTCATGCGACATGCTCATGTATGCCCACCCATGATGCATATACATACACAAATACATACACAAAGATACACACCATGTGCACCACATGATCTGCATCATATTACTGCCACATTGTATGCACACACCGCACTCCCCCACATTATATACACACACACTTCACTCCCCCACATTGCCCCCACATTGCCCCCACACAGCCTGACCCCCCTTGGTGTGGTGGGTGAGATCACTGAAGAGGAACGGACAGGGTTGGGCAGCAGATTGGAGAAGCTACAGTCAGTGACAACAGACACGTTGATGACTGGAAATGAATGGGTGGGGGGGAAGACAAGGGAACGGTTTATGCAGCTGTCCACAGGTATGTGGCGATGGGTGTGTGGTGGGTGCTGTGATGGGTGATGGGTGGGTATGGTGTGTGTGTTGGGTATGGTGTGTGTGTTGGGTATGGTGTGTATGTGGGTGGTGTGTAGGTGTGCATTGTGTTGCACCCCACCTCTCCTCCCTTGTTTCATGTCCACACACCCACATGCCCACCCACACACCCACCATACACACCCAACACTGTACACATCCAACACCACACACCCACTATGCTACTCAGGCGTGTATGTGCCAGGAGCAGCAGAGCGTGTGCAGGTAGCATATGCATGGATACATGATCTCATCAACTGGAGGCTGCGTACAGGGGGCATGTGGATGCCTGCACCCATCACCACACAACTGTTTACTGCACTGAGTCTTGGGTTTAATTCATTTGAGGATGCACGGTGTGTGTGTTTGTTGTGTGTAGGGTGTGTTTGTGTGTAGGGTGTGTTTGTGTGTAGGGTTCGTATATTCCCCCTCCCCCTCAATCCCCCCCCCCTCAACCCCCCCCCCCCTCAATGCCCCCCCCCCCTCAAT
>VFQP010000491.1_pt1 | contig 75171 bp, 111 predicted proteins | sample 3512351 | NCBI WGS metagenome assembly VFQP01 (sample SAMN10412372, study PRJNA504923) | tailings metagenome | isolation source: Relicate 1 Philex TSF1 revegetated site | place: Philippines: Tuba, Benguet | collected 2017-08-29
CACACACACACACACACACACACACACACACACACACACACACACACACACACACGCACACAAACCATCACACAGGCTCCCTTGCTGTGTCTGTTGCAGATGACTTTGTGAATGCGCCTCGTCATGTATGGTCACTGTACACCGACGGTGGGCGACGGCGGGTTCCCCTCCAATGGACCTCTGATGAAGGGGACGGTGCCCACCTGCAGCCACTACAGAGCCTCAAAGTGCATGGTATTGTACATGTAGTAGCTGTTTCCTTGTAGGAGCTGATTCCTTGTAGGAGCTGTTTCCTTGTAGGAGCTGTTTCCTTGTAGTAGCTGTTTCCTTGTAGGAGCTGTTTCCTTGTAGATGCTTTTTGTGCGCATCCTCCATAGCCACAAAATCATAAATGTACCCAATCCGTCCACACCACTCCACAGGCCGCTTTGTGCATGGCCCCCCACATGAGCATGGCAAGAATGCATCCACCCCCCTCACGACTGTGTTTGAGGTGGCCAATGTCACAGTGTTCCCCACACCCACGGTCAACACTGCAATGGACAGTTTGCCGGCACCCATGACGGTCATTGTGTTGATGGTTGATTTCTCAGCATGCAGCAAGGCACTGGCAGGGCAGTTGCTCATAGGGCAGCCACCTGCCACCACCACACAAGTATGCGTGTTGCATTTTGTGTGTAAACGAATGATTATAACATATATAAGAATGATGGTATCCCTGTCAACACACATCCACCCATCGTTTCCACCATCGTTTGCATGTGTGTATTATTCACCACACAAGTATAATATAACAGCACACTTATACATAATGTATCCCTCCACACACAATATCCCTCCACACACCTCAGGTCAGGGGTGGCTTTTTCACAGCAGCAGTTACATCCACATCCACCTTGGCTGTCCAGCAAGCCCTCCAAGCATGCTCCCATGGCCGCGTGCTCTTCCACCCCACCCTGCAGAAAGTGGTCAAGGTCAACATGGCTTCCTGCTCTGCAACGTATGCCAAGGATGTGTGGATGATGTGTGTGGGGGGGTTTCTTGTATGCAGGTTCTTTTATGCACGTGATGTCACTCGACTTTGCGCAGCACCCATGTCTACATATGAGAAACATTATCTTCATGTCTCTCCCATCCGCAGCAACTTTGTCTAATATGAGAAACATGGTCTTTATGCCCCTCACATATGTACATGATAACATGCATGATACTATCCAACCAGGGATGCTGTGGGTGCACATTGGCAGTGGAATGATTGCCCCACCCCTGATTCCATGGACCTGTTTGCCAGTGCTGTGGAGAAACAAGCAATACGACAGGGTATTGACCTGTCCCCATACACCTACCGCTGGTATGACATGCTTTGTATGAGGTTGTGTGCATCTGGGGTTGTGTGTGTAAGCGGTTGTGTCATGATGGTGTGTTGACCGTTGGAGTAGGTGTGCTGACATCAGCGTAGCCATGGTTGTTCTGGGGTATGCCTGTGCATGCTTCCCAACTTGAGTGCACGTACCAAACAAACAGCACAACAAACAAAACCATAACAACAACATAACAAACGAATACAACAAATACAACCAAATTCGACCACCATTCCAAAACAAACACACACCAGGCACGTGTTAAGCAAGAGCCAGGGCCAGGGACCCTCCTGTGACTGGGCAGGCATGGCCTCTCAGAGCTGCAGCTCATGGGGCCCTGCCAAGAACATCAACACGTACATGCCCGTGTGTCGTGCACTCGCACATCCCTCGGTGTACAATGAGAGCTACGTGTGGCTGCATGAAATTGGACATAATCTAGGATTGTATCATGGGGCACAAGGTAGGTGGGGGAGGTGGGGGAGGTGGGGGAGGTGGGGGATGGTAGCATGTTTTAGTGGAGTAGCCATTGACAGTGTGTGTGTACAATGTGCATACTACTTATTATTATGTATTACTTTATTATGAGGAATTTGCGTGTGCTTTGCGTGTGCTTTGTGTGTACTTTGTGTTGCAAGCCTTCATGATACATCGTCATCATCCCATGACACCCTCCCCCTCATGACACCCTCTACCTCATGACACCCTCCCCCTCATGACACCCGCCCCCTCATGACACCCTCCCCCTCATGACACCCTCCCCATCACCCCATGTATGCAGGTGGGCGAGAGTATGGGGATTTGAGCACACCCATGGGTGGGTGGGGACCAGACCCCTATTACAGGTGCTACAACCTACCACAAGCAGTCAGACTGGGGGCAGCCAAACCAAGCGTCACCACAGTATGTGTATCACGCTTCCACATGTGTCCATGTGTATCACGTTTCCACATGTGCCCATGTGTATCACGTTTCCATGTGTGTCACATTTCCATGTGGCAATGTGCATGTCTGCTTGAGAGCACTCGAGAGCACTTGAGAGCACTCGAGACACCTTGTGCCATTGGTCCATCAACACCCCACACCATCACCCTAGTCTTTACACCCTATTATGTACACCCTATCAATTGCACCCTAGTATATACACCCTACTACTTACACCCTATCCAACACTCAGGCATACTACGTGAGAGGCACATGGCTACGGTACAACATCAGCAGTGCGGCATTCTCTATTACAAATGCAGGGGTGCAGATACGCAACTTGGGCAATACAGGCCCATCAAGACGCACTGTTGCTGCCTTTATCAGCTACAGGTGTGGTGCTGTTGGTGTGGTAGTGTGGTGCTGTTGGTGTGGTAGTGTGGTGCTGTTGGTGTACGTGTATGGTGTAGTGCTGTTGGTGTGGATGTAGTGTAAATACACACTACACCCCATATGCCTACACCCCATACACCTATGCCCCATATACCATTAACCAAACAGGACTGCAGACAAATACACTGACCTTGTAAAAGACCCTAGTGGCAAGACCCGGGTGCGTTTGGGTGGGGACTCACACCTCAGTGTTCGAGGTGTCTTGCTCCACCTACAGCCAGACCCACGGCTCCCAGACACCCTGCGTTCGTCCCTGGAAATGCAAGTTGGCCTTGATAAGGTTGGTGTGCCAAGATATGAGCCGTACAGTGGGCTTGTTGTTGTGTTGAGTAAAGTTGCGGCAGACAAGCGATCGGTGTTGGTTTCTGTGTGTCGTCGAGGTATGATTGTGGGTGTGGGTGACGATCAACATGCATCCAGTGTCCACCACCACCAACATTGACAACACAGTGCGGCAAACTTATGGCCAGTTTGCCAAGTATGGGCAGGACCCATGTAATGGTGTAGATGATGACTGTGATGGCATCATTGACAAGGGGTGCCCAGGTGCTCGGCCTGCACCCATGGTGGTCGTCAAACCTGTGGTTGGGCTGGCCAATACGTATTATACTTATAATGGAGCACCACAGGACACTGGGCGGGAAGAGGAGGTCAGTGTGCAGAACACTGGTGTGACAGAGGAGGTGGGTACAGCAGAGACGGCCACACTGTTGGCCCCACAGCTGCATGAGGAGCCACTGCTGGCAACTGTCCTTGATGGTCAACCATGATCATGTGATTGACCATGGAGCAATTGACCATGGAGGTGTTTGATTTGTTTGGTGAATGCAATCTGTTACCAGCATACTTGTTGTTTTTTTGTGTGTATACTGCGCCCTTTTGCGCACCAGGTGCCTGCCCCGATGATACAAGGGGGACCCTTGGGTGGGCCCTTGCAGTACTACACAGATACGTGCAGCACCCTGATGTTTCATTACCATGTTGACATGCTCCATGTTTGTCATTGAAAACATTGACCATGCACAGCAACACGCATGCATTTTGTTGTGGTGATACTATTTTGTGATGGTCATGACGATGATGGAATAGTGATAGGTGCAGTTGCACATATCCACCATTTGTCATGCGAGTTGAAACGTACAGGCGTAATAATAGGCGTACCAATGGTCTGTTACATTGAATATTTATGTGGTACCAGCATGAGTACAACCATGATATATCACACTGGTAACAAAACCTGCACCACATGCAGCAGCAATACGCTCACAACATCCGGTGGCATGATGAACATGTAAAACAAAAAGGTCAAAACAAAGGTCAAAACACTCACTCGCACACCTATGCTGTTGGACATTCTGCTACAGCTTTCACAAGCATCGCCACTTCAGCTGATGTATTGTAATAATGAACCGACGCACGCACCACAGCTTGCAGGCCCCCCATGCTCTCATACAGTGTGCGGTTGGAGGTGATGGTTGACACAGACATGTTGATGCCTCGTTCTTGCAGGTATCTGCACATGTCAGACGCAGGTATACCTTTCTGTAGGGGTGAATTGAAGCACGTTGAAACACGTTGTAGAAAGTGTGTGCGTGTGTGCATGAAAACACAACATGAACACGTGCTTTCATAGTGTGTGTACACAATGCGGCAGGCATGATTTGCCCCCAAACCCCCCAAACCCCCAAAGCTATTTTTCCCAACAATCACCCATTGACCTTGGTGAAGGTGACAATGCCACACAGCATAGTACCATGATCATGCACCACAACCCCTGGTACGTGCCCCAGCTGTGTTCTCAATTCCCCAGCCAAGTGCTGGATGCGTTGCCACACACGGTCTATGCCCAGTGAGAGCAGCTCATCCACAGCAACGCCCAAGCCCACCTGGGTTTTATTTTATTTTAACTTTTTTCAATTGTATCTTTTGTTGGGTGGTGGTGGCGGTGCTGTGCGACACTGTTGCCCTTTACAATAAAATTCATACACTGCTTCATTGCGCGACAGTTGTGAGCAGTACATGAATGAAAATGAATAAAACTGCATGTGCTTGCATTCAGCAACATGTGTTGTGGTCCCACCCACCCACTGTCAATCGGCTCATGATGAAAAAAAACACCACAATAACACCACAATAACACCACAATACCTTGGCGGCGATGGACATTTCATATTGCTCGTATCGACGTGCTGTGGGTTGTAATGCATATTCGTTTTCTGATGTCCATGTGCCACCTCTGACATCTATGCGCCCTGGCTCATGCCACCGCATGGCATCCCTGTGTTGTGATGATATATGATTGTGTTGGGTGATACATAGTTTTTGTGATCGGTGTGCGTAATAGGGGGGGCACGCATCCCCCTGTTCATTTCCACCACTGCAGTAGAGAAAAACACACCCCACCACATGCAGTAGGAAAGAAAAAAAACGCCCCACACCTTGCGGCATACAGAAACCCTGCCCCACGGGGCCCACGCAAAAATTTGCGACTCGTTGCCGTCAAAAAGGTACACCCAATGGCCGCCACATCCACTGGCAGGTGCCCCACAGATTGACATGCATCTAGAAGGAATGCAACGTTGCCGTGTGTACGACACACACGCCCTACACTGTGTGCATCGTACACACGTCCTATGTGTTGTTGAGTGAGCAATGTGCATGTGGGGTATAGACATTGTGGGTGTTTTGAGTGAGGGGTATGCATGTGGGGCACAAGGCAGGAAAGGGGTGTATACATTGATGGAATGGATGGTACACCATGTGAGTAAACAGTGAATAAACACACCAATACACAGTGCAATAAACACACCAATACACAGTACACACAACACTGGAAAACATACCTGAGCCGGTGGGTATGTGATTGATGGCAACCAACACAGGCCGTCGACCTTGTGTCAAGGCTGTTTCAAGTGCGTGGATGTCAATGTCCCCCTCTGGTGTGTCTGGGATGACTTGCACTAGGACACCATGACGCTTTTCCAGCTGTAGTATTATGTTGTGTGTTGGGTGATGTTGTATGTAGTAGGATGACGTGTGTAGTAGGATGATGTATGTTGGTTGATGTTGTACACAGAAAACCCCCCACACGCAGTATCACATCTACCTGCAGGAATGCAAGGCGATTGCTCCCATATTCTGCACAGCATGTGAGAATACGATCCCCTGGCTGCAGTTGCAAGCCATACACAACCTACACAGGGGCACATGGGTGACAAGTGGTATAGATATGCATATAGGTATGTGTATGGCTAGGCACAACCTACACAGGGGCAGCGGGGTGACAATAGGTATAGGTTCACAACACGCACACAGCTGTTAACAACACGCACACAGCTGCATACAACACACACAGCTGCAAACACAACACACACAGCACATTCCCCGTACTCAAGTGCAACCTGTTGCCATGCTTCTGTAGCAGAGGAGACAATTGCAATTTCATGCGGGTGACAGTTGAGAAGCTGGGCGAGGGAGGTATAGGCACGAGCAACCCCTAGGGGACACTCCTCCACTGCCTCATACCTGTGTGGTCGACATGATGTGGTCAACATGATGTGGTCAACATGATGTGGTCGACATGATGTGGTCAACATGATGTGGTCAACATGATGTGGTCGACATGATGTGGTCAACATGATGTGGTCAACATGATGTGGTCGACATGATGTGGTCAACATGATGTGGTCAACATGATGTGGTCGACATGATGTGGTCAACATGATGTGGTCAACATGATGTGGTCGACATGATGTGGTCAACATGATGTGGTCAATATGATGACCACATGATGAGTAATGCACATCATGCTACACAAATGTTGACAAAAGCTACACAATGCACAGCACCCGCCACACAGTACCCGCCAATACGCACAGTACCCCCCAATACACACAGTACCCGCCAATACGTGCTTCCACTTGTAGGTAGTCTACAGTTGCCTGCAGTGTGGAGGTACTCGGGAGAGAGCATCCTGTGGACACGAGGGTAAACAGACTGAGGTCAACATGTCCAACACAGTACACCATAAAAACATCCACCGCAGCACATACCTGCGTTGTTCAAGTGCACCGTGCCATATCGTATTCCAGGGGTCTCATGTCGCAACTGATCTACCTCTGCATCTGACAAGTGCACCTCAGGATTCATTGTGTACTGCGGTCAAACATGGGGCGGTCAAACATGATCAGCAGTGGTTTGATGGATGGACGGGGATTCACAAATGGATTAAGCACTGCATTCAGATGATGATCAGCATGGTATTGAGAGTGTGCATCAAGTTTCAGTTGTGTGTGCACAGGTGGATGCCGATGATTGATGATGGCGGTGCCAGACCACAACCAACAAGCGACACCCAACACGAAGTGAAACCACAACGGCGATGAAACAACAACAAACAACTTGCGCGTAGGGTTTGAAAACGTCTGGTGAAAATCCCCTGTGATTACCTCACCATTTATTTATTGTGAGGCTGCCTTGCCATTCCTACCAAACCATCCCAAGCCATCCCACCGACCACCATGGAGTTTTCCCAAGACTTTCCCGACGTCAGGGGGCCGTTTCCAGCAGGGGTCGATGGGCAAATCCCACTCGCATCGGGTCCTCAGTTTTTCTACACCATGCACCCGCAAGACAAGACCACGTTTGACCTCCCATTCGACCCCTCTCTAGATATTCTCCCACCTGGAGACATGAGCGAGCTATCTCCTCTTGCGTTCAATCCCGCCGAGATGCCCCAGTTTAACACGTTTGCTCCCCCTCACATGATTTCTGCCATGCCACCCGTCCCAGCGTCTACCCTTGGGGTGGACGCAAGCAACAGCAGTGGCACCTCGAGCAACCCTGCCACATTCATAGGCTCGCTCCAGCCAACAGACTCTGGTGGCTCTGGTGCACCACCCAAGCGTGGTGGCCGCCGCTCCACACGGACGCCCGAGGAAAAGGCAGCTGCCACGCAGGAGAAGAACCGCCGTGCACAAAAACGCTTTCGCGAACGACAACGGTGTGATGGTGTGACTGTGAGGTGGGTGCACACCACTCATATGCAACACACCCACCACCCACCATCCAAACACAACAGTGAAAAGATGATCAACATGGAGGATTCGGTATCCCTCCTAGCAGAGCAGGTCAAGCAGCTCAGCACAGAAAACAATAATCTCAATGCTCGCAATTCCGTGCTTGAAAAAGTGCTTTCCCTGCGAGAGGAACAGATCCAAACATACCAGCAGCACCAAAAAGTGTACGATTTTGGCGCAACCACGCCCGACATGACGGGCAAGGCAGGGAAATCGTTGGCATGTGCGGTGCCATTGGAGGTGGTGACACATGGGCAGGATCCCATCAAGACTATCCAGAGCAAATCCGTGGAAGAAGTAACAGCACAGTGGAAGGGGTATGTCAAGGAGATGGCCAACTTGCTGATCGAGTATGAGCATGCCGATGAGGCGGGGCGCCCTGCATTGCACACCCACATTTGCAAGCTGATTGCCAGTGCTGGGCAGTTGTGTATGTTGACTGCCATGTTTTCCCCAGTGCACATCAAAAAGATGCTGGCGGCAACAGCTTCGAGTGAGGAGCGGCATTTGCAGACGATTGGGGATCCTGTGGGATTTTGGAAGCCGTTGATGGTGCGTGTGTGTTTGGGGGGTTGGATGTGGGTTGCACAAAAGGTGATCAAAACTGGATGATGTTGGTTTTTTCTTTGGAGGAGCACTTGCTTGATGATGATACACATCCCCATCTGCACCTACATAGGATTCCTTGGAGCTCACAGCAGAGCAGGCAGCAGAGGTTGCAAAGCTGCGTGTCATGTTTGTCACACGCGCAGACCACCTGCTGGAGGAGCGACGCACCATCACCGAGGACATGCGACGTGCCACCCAAGCCACATTGGATGGGAACGAACTTCGCTCTGCCACACGTGATGTGGTGCGCCTGCATGAGCTGACGACCAGTTTGCATACCAACTTGAGGGACGAACACATGGCTGGGATGGACTTTGTGGCAACCCTGTTTCGCAAGGTGTTGCCGCCATTGCCGCTCGCGCGGGTGTTGGTGCATAGCTATCCCTTGTATCCTGATGCGTATGCGTTGGCAACCTGCATTGCGCAGCACCATGGGCTGCTGGAGCACCAGCCAACACAGCTGTTGTTGACTGCCTGATGAGCGTGGTGGTCACAAAAGGGTTTTTTTGTTCCTTATGTTTTTGTGATCATGTACAACAGTATACTATCGTTGGGTTTGCTTTGTGCTTGTTTGTTTATGGTAACACTCTCTCGCTAGCAGTAACGAAAAGTCAGCAACATACCGTAGTGGCTCCCCTGGCATCAGGATCTACGTCATCTTCTCCCCACGTGCCATCTTTCCCAACACAATTCTCGTGTGCAACACCGAGACTGCCGACACGTGTACACTGCAGTTCAGCACTGGCAGTGGAGAAAAATGGACGCGTTTGGGCAGCATGCATCAGCCAATGAGCTGCTACCAGACGAACCAGACGTGTTGATGGAAATGCTAGCAGGAACCCCACATGCCAATGGATCAGCCACACCATACTACAACGGTGTCCAAGACGTTGCGCCACCATCATCATCTATGATGCCGTTGGAACAACTTGCACAGTTTGGAGCACAGCACGAGCCCCAGCTTGCCATGGAACTCTTCTATGGAACCCCCTTGTACCATCAACAACAGCCAGACATGTCTATGGGGCATATGCAGCCACTCATGGGGACGTTTGATGTCATGAGCGGCGAGCAGGATGGGCAGGCATTGTACGACACACAGCACAGCAACGGCAGCACCATGGCATCAGAAGGCGCAGGGGCGGCATCCAGTGCACCAACAAAAAGCAACCGTGGTCGTAAGCCATTGCCACGCACTGTGGAGGAGCGCATACAAGCAACACAGGAGAAGAATCGACGTGCACAGCGCAAATTCAGGTGTGGTCTGTATTACCATTTTTGAAAGGGTGGTCAGTGTTTAGGGTTTCACATCATGCGTTTGCGAGCGTGCTGATTGGTGTACATACAATACCCCACCCATGTGCACCCATAGCATACAACACACATTGTGTGTTTGCAAAGGTGTTGATTAGTACACAAATAATACCCCATCCATGTATTATGGCACCACCCACATACAGCCACAACATACCCTGCATGACCACCACCACCACCACATTCTCATCAGGGAAAGGCAAAAGGAAAGGGTCAAAACTATGGAGGACTCTCTGGGTGCGTTGACCGACCAGGTTCATTCCCTCAGCATGGAGGTCAAACAGCTGGCAACACAAAACAGCGTGTTGGAAAAAGTGCTCAAATTACGTAATGAAACCATTGACAAGTATCAAAATGATAATAATGTATGTTGAGGTGATGCGTATGAGGATGAATTTTGGGGGGGGGTGTACTGTGCATGGTTGGGGGCTGTGTGTGGTACATATGTATGGATACAGAAGCATCAGTGTGGACAGTATGCACATGCAAACACACATATCCAAGGTCATACAGACGCAATACACACAGTCACCCCCACCCCCACCCACCCCCACAACAACAAAGGTATTCCCCAACACACCAGAGTCACACATCCCCCCCACCCCTGCTACCTCACTCTCTTCACACCCACCCGGACCGGCCCCCCCTAGCACGGATGCAAAGGGGGGCCCTCCTGTGGCGCATGTAGAGGGGACCCCTTTGGCGGCCCTGCTGTCGGGGGATAGGGATGCAGTTGCACGATTTCAAGACCAGAGTTTTGAAGAGGTGTGGGTGTGTTGTGTGTGTGTGTTGGGGTTGTGTACGTTGGGGTTGTGTATGTTGTGCATGATGGTAGTATGTCCGATATGATTAGATGAACACCACATGCACACCACATGCACACACAAACCCCCCACCCCACAGTTGTCCACCAAGTGGCGGCAACACCTCGCACAAGCAAAGGCCCTCTTGCATCAATACGACGCCCTCCCCGAGCACCAACGCCCACCGTTGGAGACACAAATACACACCCAGGTGGCAGCAGCTGATCAGCTCACGATGCTTATGGGTTTGTTTACACCGACGTATTTGTCACTGTTGACTATTGGGGTGGGGTGTGAGGAGGAGTTGGAGGCACGCGGAGACCCTGTGGAGTGGTCGAGGCAGTTATTGGTATGTATGTGTGTGGGGTTGGGAATTGTATTTATACTATACACATGTATGTAGAGTTTGTTGTTGGTGTTGTGCATACGTATGCGGTGTATTGGTTTGTTCATGTGGTTGTTTCATCATCATCATCATCACACACACACACACACACACACCATACCCCCCCCCCCCCACACACACAGCCATCACTCCACATCACCGAGCAGCAAGTCGCAGAAATGCTCAGTCTCCACACCACCTTTTGCACAAGATACACAACCATACTCGATGTTCGAAAACAGCTCGTTCTCACCATGCAGAGTGCGATATCGGCGGATATTTCTGGGTTTGAGACAAGGTCGGTGGCTAGGGATTGTTACAGGTTGAACAGGCTGGCACACCTGCTTGGGAGGAACTTTAAGGATGAGCTAAGTGCAGGTGTGTGTGGGTGTGTATTGTGTGGGTGTGTGGTGTATTGTGTGGGTGTGTGGGTGTCTGTATTGTGTGTGGTGGGGGGTGATGGTGTGGGGTGCTTAGAATGGGTGGTTGGTGGATATGCGAGGTGGATGGTGGGTGTACAAGCGGCACATGAGAATGATGTACATCATACAATATACATCACCACATTGTACAATACACCCTCACACCCTCACACACCCTCTCTCGTACGCACCCTCTCTCTCACACATCCCGCCCTCACACCCTCACACACCCTCTCACACCCACCCACCTCTATAGGCATGGATTACGTGGCAACCATATTCAAAAACGTACTCACCCCTATGCAAATGGCCCGCCTTTACGCCGCCAGCTACCCCCTGTTCCCTGACACCCTCCCCCTCACAAAAGCGCTCATGGATGAACACGGTCACACAGCTGCGGTGTTGGTCAAGGATGCACCTTTACCTCTGGGTGAGGTGATGAGGGGGTCGTTGGATGAGGATGGGTGTGGGGGGCTGCTTCCTAGAGGGAGTGGGAGTGGTGGACATACCAGTGGAGGTGCATAGGTGTGTGTGTGTACGGGTGGTGTGAGGGATGCTGGTGGAGGAGTATAGGTGGGTGTGTGGGTCTACACTGGTGGAGGAGGGGGAGATGAGGGAGGGGTGTGTGTATGCTGTTTTTTGGGTTGGTTTTGCACGTGTTTGTTGTATGTTTTTGTTTTCACGTGCAGTTTTGTGTTGGTAGCTTGAAACACTTGCCAGCATATAGTACCGTGACGTTTGACACCTTGTATTGTGTTGTTGTGTGTGTACTGCGTTGTTGTGTGTGTATTGTGTTGTTGTGTGTGTGTATTGTGTTGTTTGTGTGTATTGAGTAGCAACACACATGTTTCTGCTGTCAAGGGTAAGAGTTGTGTTCTCTCACAACTCTCACCCTTGTTATGGATGAGCAATTGCCTTGCTATTATGCACGCCTTGCTTTCCCATGCTTGTGTATGGATGGATTTTTTCTCCATATGTGCTGCTCTTGTTCTTTTTTCTTTCGTTCCATATGTGCTTGCCACACATCCATTATCCATGCTGACCATCACACACACATCATGCATGTTTTGCTGGTCTCCATGTGTTGTTCTTTATACCAGGTCTTTCTCAGGTATATCCGGTGTTTCTAGGTCTTTTTTCCGTGCTGGTTGCTGTGAGGCCACACACATGGCTTGGTATGCATGCGTGGGTGTGATGATGTTACACTGCTGGTGTGTTGGTGTGTTGGTGTGGCACATGTGTGTTATCGTACCGATCCGGAGAATACTGCGCGCAATAGGATGGATTGTATTGATTATCTGTCGAGAGGAAAAGGTGTCACATGTGCTCGAATGTGTACGAATATTGCTGTAAAAGACAACACCTGAAGAAATGAGCGTGTGGTGACCGTTTGTTACAATGTCGTTTTGCACCAAAACAAAACATGGTAGAAAAGGCGCCCTGCGCAGAAAACAAATGGCCCCCCTCTCATTTCCTTCCTTAGTAAACAGTACAAAAAACAACAGCGGTCCGTGTGTTTTTGTGTATTTTACTGTTGCATGTGCGTGTCCCAACGTCACAATTTCGTCACAATTTGAGCAATGACGACGCAGCAGTGTTGCTTTTGCGTTGTGTTTTTGCCACAGCAGCAGCACCACCCTGCTTGGCATCCTGCAATGCAGCAAACACATCTGCAGACTTTGTGTAGTCCCTCCGTGGCTGTTGTTGCTGCTGCTGGTGCTTGTTGAGGATTCCCTTGTTCCCACTGAGGGTGTTCTTTTTCCCATGGAGGGTTCCCTTGCTCCCACCTTGGCTCCCCACCTTTGCTGCTGCTGCTTGTTGCTGTTTTTGAAGTTGTAGTTGTTGTGCGTGTTCTGATTTGCGTCCAACCAAGGGGGCACGTCCGCCGTGTGTGGTGGCCGTGGCTTGTTGTGCTGCCTCCTGTGTGGTGGTGTGGTGATGGGTGTGGTGATGGGTGTGGTGGTGGGTGTGTTGGGGTGGGTGTTGGGAGGAATGGTGGAGTGGGTACTGTGTGCACGCACTCCACGGACAGCACACAAACACGGAGCACCATGACAAAAAAAGAATGCAATCACCCTTCCCCCTCTCAAGTAACACAAACAGCATCCCCCTCCGTACTAGCACTACTCCACAATGCCCCCCTCTATACTACAAGTAGCAGTAGTACCACAATAACACTACAAGTAGCAGTAATACCAGCACACATAGTACCTTGGCTGCCTGACGTTTCTTTGCCCCCCGTTTCCTTTTCCCCCGCATTGCCTTGCGCTCCTCCCTCGACAACTCCGCCCCATCCCTCACCATACCCCCTGGTGCACTGGGGGTGAACGCCTCGGCTGGTGTTTGCATGGCTGCTGTACTCACCACCTGGGGGCCAATCTCTTCCATGAGCAAGGCAGGGGCGTCCACAGTGACTGATACGTGTTCAATGGTGGGGGTGGGGGTGAATGTAAAGTGACTCAGGGCGTCGAGGCTCGCCATGGTGTGCTGTGTGTGGGGTGTGGGGGTGGTGGGGAGGGGGTGGGGGGGGGAGTTGGGGGTATACTTGTGTTTATACAACGTGTGTACTAGTGCATATTTGATGCATACAAGGACACACATAACCACGTCCCTCAACCACACCCTATCACATCATCGTGCACCATCCTCAACCACACCATCCCTCAACCACACCCTATCCCTCCCTCATCCCGTCACACCACCTCACCTTGAAAAGCCGACGTGCTTCCTCTCGAAGGGGCTCCGCCTTGTCAGCAAGCACAGGCCCGTCTCCCCTCGCTTTCATGTACTCTTGTTCATACACCTCACCCAAACCTGCGGCTGCTTTTGTATCATCGAGCTCTACTACTGCTTTTGTCTTTTCAGGGGGAGGGGGTGCTAGGCGTGTGACATCATCAAAGCGCTCATCTGCAATGCGCTTTCTGTGTGAGAGTGTGAGAGAGAGTGTGGGTGTGTGAGTGTGAAAGTGTGTGAGTGTATGCAGGAGGGAAAAGAGAGGGGAAAAATTCATACTTGATCAGTGTCTCCAAATCCATGGTTGCCTCCTCTGTGGGCTGCGGCACAGGGGCCGTCGGTCGGTCAAAGTCAAGGTCAACCTCAAGCGCTGAATTCAAGGGCCTGTCACTGGCCTGCACCTCTCCCTTGTATACCCATTCCCGCTCCCCTATATTTTCCTCTTCCAGGCGTTCGAGACGGGCCCGAAGGTCCGCCATGGCGCGTTCATGTTTGGAAAGCGGAGGGGGGGACCGGGGAGGGAGGGCCCCCTCGTGGTTGGTTTCGTCGTTGGGGTTGTTAGAGAGTGTACGGTGGCCATTGGCATGCCGTGTATCGTCACCCTGATCATCATCACCATATTGCTCCTCCTCCTCCTCCTCCTCCTCTTCATATTCCTCACCCTGGTTATCATCATCATCATCATATTCATCATCTGTGTGTAATGGACCCTCCATGCTGCCGGGAGTCCCTCCTGTGGGCATGGTGGAATGGTCAACAACATGGTCAACAATGCATGTGGTAAATACACACAACAAATACACACACAATAGACACACACAATAGGCACACACAACATACACACAAAAAAACATACCAAAAAACTCTTCATACGTCACCCCCCTTTTGCTCTTTTTCCTCCCTCCTCTCTCCATTCCCCTCTCCTCCTCCTCTTCCTCCTCCTCTTCCTCCTCCTCTTCCTCATTATCATGTCCCTTTTTGCTCCTTTTTGCTGCAGATGCTGCCTTTCTTAACAATGCTTCTAATGCAGCCTCCTCCTCCTCTGAATCTGTGTAATCCCCCTGCCCATATCCCCCCTGCCCCTCCTCCCCCTGCCCCTCCTCCCTGCTTCGTTTCCTATGACCCAGACGATGTTGTTTTTTCATACCCCGTCCTGCTCGCATATCTTCTTCTAATCCATCTTGCTCACTCTCCTCTTCCTCCTCTTCCTCTTCCTCCTCCTCCTCCTCTTCCTCCTCCTCCTCATCCCCTTCCCCATCAAGTGCTGCTCTTCGCTTTGCATCCCAGCGCTCCCCATCTTGTAGGAATGCCTCCAGGTCTGACAGCTTGAAGAATGTATCCTCCACACCAGAGGATGTGGTGGGCTGTAGAGTGTACAAAGGGGGGGTATTATTGTGTCTTGGTTGTGTGTAGGGTTGTGTATATGTGTGCATGTGTGTATGGACAGACAAAGGTGTGTATGGACAGACAAAGGCACACAAATATACGTAGGTTGTGCAGAAACATACCTTGGTACGCCCATGTTTCCGCCTGTTGTCATCATCCTCATCTTGATCATCCTCACCATCCTCATCCTCATCTCCTTCCTCTTCCTCCATCATCATCCCATCACCATCATCACCATCATCATCGTCTTCTTCATCCTCACTAGTGTGCATCATGTCCTCCTCCTCCTCCACATGCTCCACACCCTCCTCTAGCAATTCTGTGCATTGACCATGCGTTGACCATGATCAGCAAAAACAGCACAGACACGACAAACCATGTATGCACTTTATGCACACTGCACATACACAAAAAACACCACCAAACAAAAGCGTTGACAACATGTAGCGGGCTTACTACCACACCCTCCTTGTACACACATGCATATGTGTGCACTCTGGTTGGTAGCGAAGCCCGCAGGTTGGTATCTGCCCCCCATGAAACACCAATGGCACATGAATTGCACGCTACGCAACACACGTGGCGGGAACAATTGCCAGTCGGTGGGATTATGGGGGCATGTTTGACCATGTTGACCATGACAATGTTGACCATGACAATGTTGACCAACAATGTTGACCATCATGCATCAACTATGCACATGCAATGCACACTGTACAAACACACCTTGCAACGCATCCTCCATGTCCTCATCCAGCAATTGCACATCATCAGCGTGCATTGCTTGTACACGTTTGCCTACATTCTCAAGGGGTTGACTCAATGCCATATCCAGCTGCAACCATATCTGTTTGTGTGTGGGTTGGGGGGAACGATGTCGGGAGATGTGCATGGGGGAAGATGTCGGGAGATGTGGATGTAATGATGGGAGGATAAGGGTGTGTGGTGATGTGGGTGATATTGTCTGTATATGTGTGCGTGACTGACAGAGAGTAAGGGGTGGTATTGTTTGTAAATGCACACCCATCACTGCACCCCCACATCTCACCCCCCACATCTCACCCACATCACCATCCCTCACATCCCCCCCACATACCTGTTCAGGATCAAAATCACTCCCCACATGCAGCTCTTGCAGCGCTGTTGGTGACAACAACCCATCCCCTGCCCCACCTGCATACGCATACAATGCCTGTAGTACACTACGTGCACGCTGTGCTAGAGGCATGTTGACATCCACAAAGAGCTCGGGATGCTGGGCATCACCAACCAACGCAGATGTTGCCTCTGCTGCAGTGCCTTGTAACACATCAAATGCATGCTGTGGTGTCTCTGGTGCTGCATCATCATCTGTATCATGCATGCTCTCTTGCTCTTCGGATGATGCTGCGCCATCATCATCGTTGTCGTCATCTGTACTACTGGTCGTTACCCCTGCACCCTCTGGTACTATGCGATAGCTGCTATGGTTGAGGTTGATGGTTTCTGGTGCTTTGGCATCGTCCCACACCACCACACACGAGGTGAGGCGCCTGTTGCAGTGCTTGACGGTGCAGAAACGGGTGCCACCCTGTGTTGGTGTTGGTTGTGTGGTGGTGGTGCGGTTGCCGAGCATGTGTTGCCGAGCATGTGACTGTCTCGTGATTTTGTGTACATGCAAAAACAGTAGGCAGCAGGTAGACGACACGAGAATGCCGCAAGACGGCAAGGATGGTTGCAACGCACCTCGCCGTCTACAATGCGCAACCGTGTGCCTGGTTCCATGTGTGTTGTATGGGGCTCGTATGTGAAATTGTTGTTGTGGTGTATGAGGCTCGTATGGTGTGCTATGCAACTTTTGATGGTTGATGATTGACCAGCAGTTTACTTGTGCGTCATCATGAAATGTGTATATGTTTGTGTATATGTATGTGTGACTGCTGAGGTTCCTCAGGTATTAAGACAAATTAGAATTCAGACATTTTGTTGACATTGTCCTAGTACTTGCACAGCCAGACAATGTGGCTTGCAGGAGACACCAGGGTGTGGTGTGCATGCACCTCTCGCAAACCTCGCAAACATGCAACATGTATAGTCCACACGCGACATGTACCACACACATTGATGCCAGGGTCTTGGCCACCACATTTGGGTACTTTTTCAGTGTTCCCGCTTTAAATATTTCAAAGCACTCTGACACTCTCTTTACGTTCTTTGCCCCCTTCCTCTCCACCAATATTCTCATACAGCACCCACAGCAGCGCACAACACCACAACCACGACCAAACACAACTGCAACACAAAAACAAGATCCAGCACAACTAGACACACCACTGCTGCTGCTGCTACCAATCACCGCTATACCCGCCACCCATCATCCAACCACACTCAATGCAAACGCCACGACGGTGGATAGGGCCGTGGAGCAGAGCCGATGTTGTACACACGCTCTTGTTGCTTGGGAGCTGCCTAATGGTTTCCACATGGGCTAAACATACAAGCAGAACGCTGTTGCAGGATGACGCAATGCAGATGGTTGCAGCAGAGGTACGTTTCTTGCTATCACTATCATCGTGTGATTTTGTAAAAAGGCATACCCCCTGCAACCCTCACAGAGCATGGAGGGCGACATAGGAAAGGACATGTCGTTTAGTGGCGGGATCTTTGGGCAGGTACATTGGTGTTGTGCGTTTGATATGCATGCACACACCCTGCACTCATTCTACACCCCCCCCCCCCCTCAGTTTCGTGACGCCCTGGCAGCAACCCCCGGTGGTGAGCGCAACAACAACTTTTTCCATGCATTTGTAAAGAGCTTTTTGATGGTGTGTTGGTGTTTGGGGGGGGGATGTCTGCCTAGTGATCAACCAACCCATAATCACCGGCACCCCATCACCCCACACAGATTCTTGTAACTGAGCTCGGTGACGAAACGTTTATAATTGCTGCAATCATGGCAATGCGGCACTCACGTGCTGTTGTATATTTGGGTGCCATGTCTGCCCTCACATTCATGACGGTGAGTTGTTGAATGTTGTGTATGTGATGTGTATGCATGTTCTGGCCACATGTGCATGTGTTTTGCATGTGTTTTGCAGCATGTGCATACGGTGTGCATGTCTACACTGCCATAGCAGCAGCATGTATTCAGCATGATGCCATGTACTACACACATGTCCATCATCAACACATTTGCGCACACTGCAGGTGATATCGACAGCACTGGGATATGTGTTGCCCAACCTCATCTCCCCCACTGCCACCCATCACCTTGCAACGGTGCTGTACACCATTTTTGGCATACGATTGCTGTGGATTGGTTGGAAGGCAGATGCACATGACAACAAGGTGCGTGTGTGGTGGGGGGGGAAATTTGATGTGTGTGGGGGGGTAATGTGATGTGTCTGGGTGTATGACCATGGTGCTCATCGCGTCTGCGCCATTTAAATCCCCACTTTGCAACCCATCAACACGATTATGTCCATCACTGACTTGTGCAGGAGGAGATGGAGGAGGTGCAGCAAAAAGTGCTCGAGGCAGAAAACCAACAGCAATCCCGTGTGGCACGCATCATCGCCACCATCTGCACCCCTGTATTTTACGAAGCGCTGGTGCTCACTTTCCTAGCAGGTGGGTGGGGGTGATTTGCCACTCGAGTATACTGATGTGTGATGGGGCTGTGTGATGGTTGCTGGAGTAGAATCATTAGGTGTATCCAACACACCATACACACCACACCACACAGAATGGGGCGATCGTAGCCAGATTGCCACCATTACGTTGGCGACCAACCTCAATGCATATGGGGTGACAGTGGGTGCAGTGATCGGGCATGCGCTGTGCACAGGGACTGCGGTGATAGGTGGGCAGCTGCTGGCAATGAAGATCAGCCAGCGCACGGTTGCGTTTAGTGGTGCTGCATTGTTTTTACTGTTTGCATTGAACAATTTAATTAGAAAGTGAGGCAACAAAAAGTGGTCACTCCTGCGCAGGCGTGCGAGTACAACAAAGTATTTTTCTGGTATCATGTTGTACATGGGCATAGTTCAACAGTTGACATCAGCATCGTATCGACAGTAGCGTATTGGCGGTGCGTGGTGCGCTCGCCTACATATCTCACCAACACAGCTGGGAACGTCCCTCGATCCCTACATACCGTACCAGCCACGCAGCTCGATGTTTCAAGCAACACATACAGGGCTGGGCACCAAGCCCAGTGCATTGTGTGTCTCAAAACGGCCATGCATACGCGTGGGTGGACAAACGAGGTGTGTTTGATGATGTGCATCTCTTTTGCCGTGGTAGCTGTCGTGTGTGACGCAGTGGGGCACTCTTGCTGGACGTGCATGTTGTTGTTGCACACCTGTAAACCTGCGCATGACGTTTTCAGTGGCGTTGCAGCTCGCTGCACACTCATCCCGTTGTGCGTCCATTGCACGCAGGCCATCAATTGCACGCCGCAACATCTCTATCCAATGCATACACAATGGTGATCAAGCAGCACCCACGACGCAAGGTGAGGGTTTGCTGTTGTTGATGTGATGGTGTGATGACGGTGCACAACAATTGACATCCCCACACAATCACAGAGCGTGCGGCAGTTGTGGGGGCAATGCTGCAGCGTGCAGTGCAGCGTGTGGGGAGCTTTGCTGCAGCAGCAAGTCTCAGCGCATTGCTCTTGGTGGCACCCTCCTTCGCAGAGGAGCAGATTATTCGATTTCCAGCATCCAACGACCCTGCAGTGTTTGGTGTTCAGAAAACCCTCGTAGAGGCATGGCAAATCATCCGTGATGTGTACGTGGATGGCTCATTTGCCAACCACGACTGGGACAGGGAACTGCTGGTATGTTGTTGGGTGGGGGGTATGCAAGGCGATGGTTTGTAGTGTTTGTCTTGTGTATGGTGTTGCATGAAAAGCCGTGTGCAGCAGAGCAAAGGTGGTACACAGGTATTCACATATACACCCTCATATACAGACTGCATTGACATCTGCATATGAATCACCCAATGGGGAGGTTGCATACAAGGAAATTACAAATATGGTGGAAAAGCTGGGGGATCCCTTTACACGCATTGTTCCCCCCTCGTACGTTGTTGATGTTGTTTTTATGTGTGTGTTTTGTTGAAGATGTTGATTTTCCTATTGTATGTGCTATCAACCACATGTGTTTCTGTTTACATTATCATCTCAATACGGCCATCAGTGTTCTTGGCCATCATCCCCCATCATCCCCCCCCAACAACAGTGAATATGCAGATTTTCGTGTGAGCAGTGATGGAGAGGTACAAGGGGTTGGTCTCCTCATTGCATCTGATCCTGATAGTGGCAAATTGCTGGTGTTGGCACCTATTCGGGGGGGGCCTGCTGACCGTGCGGGGCTCAAGCCAGGGGACCTGGTATGTGTTGGTTGTTTATTTGTGTGTGTGAGAGAGAGTGTGAGTGTGTTGTGATTGTTTTGTGTAGTTTCATTTGCATTTGCACAGTGCAATATTGTTTTTGTAGTAGTATGCATTGGTGTTTGTGGAGCATGTCAAGGTGTGCATTACAATGTCATGACGCGCACCATTACCATTATCATGCACATGATACAACCCACCCACCCTCCGCCCTCCCCCATACACGTCAGGTGGTAAGCATTGATGGCAAGGAGACAGATGGTTGGGATGGTGATCGTGCTGCGAAATCCCTCCGAGGACGTTCCGGAAGCTCTGTCACGGTGAAATTTGCCCGACGCTCCGAACAGGTGCCCGGGGTGGCCGGTGTCCCCGAACAGCCACCCAGAGTGGAATACAAGCAAGTACGTCTGCGTAGGGAAAAGGTGGAATTGTCGCCTGTGTTGAGCACAACGGTGCATCATGAGGGGAGCACGTTTGGGTATATTCGACTGGTCAACTTTGGTCAGCATGCAGCGCAAGACATGGCGGCCGCCATCAAGGACTTGCAACGTATGTGTTGTGGTCTGGAAGTGGGGAGGTTGGGGGTTGGCGGGGATGGGGATAGACATTGAGTGGTTTTACAGTGGATTGAGTGTGTGTTTTTAGGGAGGGTGCACTTGGTACAATACATCCTGTCATCCCTTACACATCCACATCTACTCACAGAACAACAAGTGCAGGGTTTCATACTAGACCTACGTAACAATCCTGGTGGGTTGGTCAAGTCGGGATTGGAGGTTGCACGCTTGTGGATGGATGGGGAGGCACCTATTTTCAATCTGACTGGCCGTAAAGCGGTAGGTGTATGGTAAATAAGGAGGTGATGTGGGAGTGTGGTATATAGGGAGGTGTATGTGGGTGTATGGTATATGCGGAGGTGTACGTGGGTGTATGGTATATGGGGAGGTGTATGTGGGTGTGTGGGATGGGCTAGATATATATTCAGATATATACTTTTATACTAATATATACTTTTTTCATCATAACATATACTGTTTTTGATCACCACTCATCCCATTGATTGAAACTCATCCCACCATGCACACCACTCGCATCACACACACCACACACACACAGCCAACATCAACAGAGGAGGTTCTCACAGAGCGTGTGTTGCTCAATGCAGGACAAGCCGTGACACAACTCCCCCTCACCGTCCTCATAAACGAAAACAGTGCATCTGCCAGTGAGATCCTGGCCGGGGCCCTGCATGATAATGCACGTGCAGAACTGATAGGCCGCACCAGTTATGGCAAGGGACGCATGCAGAGCGTGTATGAACTGGACGATGGCAGCGCGCTGTTTGTGACGGTGGCAAAATACAAAACCCCACAAATGAACGAAATCGACAAGGTGGGGATCAAGCCAGATATGTCATGCACACCCCCTCGCCCTGCCAAGAGCGCCCCACGCAGGGGGGCCGGGGTGGGGCCCGCCACCGCGGCGGCGCAGCCACTGGGGGGGGCGGCGGAAACGGGGGGCCCTGCTGATACAGGGCCCACGTTGGGGTACAGTGCAGCATTTGCGGGGGGGGCGGCGTTGGAGAAGCAGCTGCAGGGGGACTCGTGTGTGTTGACGGCAGAGGCGGTGTTGGAGAGCAAGATGCTGCAGGGGGGGCCCGGTGGGCCCCCTGTGATTGCAAAGATCGGCTCCATCTCACAAAAGATTGGGGGCAAGTGAATGGGGGTGAACTGGTAGTGTTGCGTATGTTGTTGTTGATGATGATGATAGTAGGGAACTCTTTTTTGTGTGCTGATGGAATCTTGACGATCTTGACATGATGATGACGATGAAGACGATTATAACTTGTGTGATGAAACGTTTTTTGGTGATTGTTACACCATGTCTTTTGTACGACGATGATGATAATGATGGGTCTTGTATGTCCTGCATGATAACGTGTATTTGTATGATTTGTACGGTGATTTGTGTAGGCCGAAGATTTCTTTGTGTTTCCAACGTTCTTGCCACCGTATATTGTGGTTGTGTTTTCTTCTACATTGCTCCTCATGTACACCACGTCCACTTCATGTCCACTTGATGCTGTTGGTGGTCACATAAGGCTTTGCATAATGCCACATGTATGTGGTCTTCATCATGGCATGCCGTGTGTCCCCCATCACCTTTATTTGTTGTTGTTGATTCGGCACACTTGACACTTGCTGTCCCTTGTACATGTGTACTTGTATGATCTGTGTGCGCTAGGAAGTTGTTTTCTTCTTATTTCTCTTGTACAATAGACTGGGAGACCAACGTGTTTCTCATTTGTTTGTTTCTCGAAATGGCGCCACCATGCTGTGCGTGCTGTGCACGTCGATAATGATTCTTTGTGGTGCATAGTTGTTCTGTGGGCCTTGTGCATTCACCAAGGTTGCATTTGGTCGTAACATCAATGGTTGTTATTTGCAATGGTCAAACCAAATGGTCAACGGGTGGGAGGGAAAGAACACAGCAGCAAAATGAAAGGGAAGAACAGGCGAAAGAAAGGCACAATGAAAACACACCATTCATCATCAACATTGCTGGTCATCAGCAAATTCATGACTGTCATAGGTTTCCAGCAGCAACGCACGTGCAGGGACACGTGCACCCAACTTTATGCATGCCAAAAACGCCCCAGACAGCTTGCGGTGCAAGGAATATGCCTCTTCGGGGGGGGGCTTGAGTCTGTGTTGGGATGATGTGCATGGTGTGTGCATGGATGCAAACATAGCCAACATGACAAACACAATAAAGAAAACAATAACAAGAACACAATAAAGAAAACCATAAAAACAAACACAACAAGAAACACAACAAACACAACAACACTAACAACAAACACAGCAACAAACACAGCAACACACACAAAAACACACATTAACAAATCAACAACCACAAAACAACCACAAAACAACAATACGCACCTGTGTTTAAGCATAATTGTCCCCAATGCCGTGATCCGCTGTGTCAACCCCCCATGGGCACCAAAATCATACAAACCCTCTGTCCCAAACGGCGTCCCCACTGCAAAACCAGCTTGTGTGTGCGCCTCGAGCATCACCTCCCCCTCATCTCCAGTCAAAAAACCCAGCCGCACAGAGCGGTGAATCACCTCGGGTCCATCTCGCTCGGCACAGGCATGCACCATGCGTAGGTAATCATCTACAAAACCACGTGGGTATTCACGCGCAGCGCCAAAATCGATGAGGTACAACCTGATGCGTGGGGGGGTGGGGGGGTATGTGAGGGTGAGGGTATGTGAGGGTGGGTGTATTAACGTGTTTGTTGGATGTGAACTGGTGTGCACAGGTGTAGTATGAGGGCAAACTCATAATATATGTATGTATAGTATATATATATAGCCATATCTACACAACCAACCACAAAAGCAACCACCCCCCATTTCACCACCTCCTCTCCACACACAACCACAACACACCCCACTCCCACCCCCTCACACCTCCCTCACACCCCCACATACTTGTCGTTTTGCTCTGAATACAAAAAATTCCCCCAGTTGGGGTCTGTCTGCATAAAACGCCATGTGAACAACTCCTTGAGGGTGAGATCAAGGAGGCGTGTGCCAATGGCATCCCGTATGTGCTGAGGAAGATGCGTACACTGTACAGGAAAGGGGGTGGTGTGCAGGAGAGGGGTGAAGAAAGGGAGGAGGGGGGTGTTTGATGAGGATGACAAGGGGGGGTGGTTTGTGTGTATACGTATACACATGCACACTCAAAGATATACACATTTCCATCACAATGTATTTCCCATCACAATGTATTTCCCATCACAATACATCACATTTCCCCCAAAACACCCACACATCCATTCCCCCTACACACACAACCTCCAGCATCCACCCCCACCACCTTCAACACCCACCCCCACCACCCATACACCCATACACACCAAACACACACACCTTGTCAATATGCACCCCTGGCACAAGCTCAGTGGTAATCACACTGGAAGACGACAACTCCTCCACAACACCTGGCACCCCTATATACTGGGACACACGTGGGTCATTTTCTATCAGTTGTTTAAATCTAGACTGACACTGGGCTTCGTATTCATAGTCACACTCGAGTGCCAGTTCTTTCTTTGCTACCTGATGATGTGAGGGGAGGAGGTTTGAGAGGGGGGGTGGAGGGTGGAGGTGTGGAAATGAGAGGGGTGGGGGATGATGGGTGGGGGTGTGATGAGTGGAGGTGTGGAAACGAGAGGGGATGAGTTGAAAACGGGCGTAAAAAGGGAATGGGGTTATGTAACAAGAGGGGGGATGAAACGAGAGGGGAAGTTTTTGCGTGAACAGTGCGTACGAGTGTGTGTATACTCCATGTGTATACAGTATACAGACCCCGACACACAGCCATCCCACCAACCCCCCACCAAGACAACCCCAAACCCCACCCACACACCGCAGCAGCAGCTTCCACATACAGACCCTTGGGTAACACATTTGCTACCCGAACGAGCCGTAGTAAATTATCCACATCACTCTCTATACTCCTCGCCACCCCCGGGTACTGCACCTTGATCGCCACCCTTCTCCCATCATGCAAAACCCCACAGTGCACCTGTCCTATAGACGCCGCTGCCATGGGGTCCTCATCAAAGTCTGCTAAAAGGGCCCGCCAATGGGGGCCCAGGGCGGTTGACATGGCGGCGTCGAGTTGTGCCCGGGGCATGATGTCTGCACCTGCTCGTACACGTTCCAGTGCTGCTTGGAGCTGGGGGTGGGTGGGGGAGGGGAGTGGGGGGGGACGATTTAGGAGGGTGAGGGGTGGGTTATGAGGGGAGAGAGGGGGGGGGGTGGAGGGGGGGGGGGGGTGGGGGTGGTGGGGGTGGTGGTGTGTGTGTGAAAACATACACACCCAACGCAACATGGTACTCAACACGGTACCCACACAACATACTCCCCAACACAACCTGCCACCTAACACACACCTGGGGTGGTAGTATGTTTTCATCTTGCATGGACAACATTTGACCAATTTTCAGTGCCGCACCCCTCAATCGACACAACGCATCAGCCAGACGTGTTGCATTCTCCTCACTCAACACCACAGAGGAAGGGTAGGGGCTGTTGGGGGTGGGGGGGGCTGAGGGGGTGCCGCTGTGTGGGTGGATGATGTGGAAGTGGTGTTTGTGGGGAGGTATTGCTGTGTTGCATGTGGTACTGTGTAGATGTGTGTGAGTGCAAGGTATGTGCATAGAACATGTACACTTGGGGCACATAAACACCCACACAAACATACACCCACACGAAAAACACCCACACGAAAAAACACCTACACCAAATAATAGCCCACAACATACCGAAACATGGCTCCCACCTGCCCTTTGACAGATCCATACAACAGACTTGCACCCAACCCTGCAAATCCCAGTACCCGCCCCAGTGGGGATGCTGGGACATGTGCTTCCCTTCTTTTGCGTGATGAAGATGGGGATGATGCTGTTGTTTCGCTGTATGATGTATTGTTGTTGGATACATCATCAATGATAGGCATATCATCAGGTGGAGCAGTATGTGCGTGGGTAACACTCGCATTTGTGTTATTATGGTTGACCGCAACAACGTTGACCGATGCGTTGACCGCAGTGTTTGCAGGCAAGACAGCGCTCTGCTGCACTGGATTGTGTATGGATGCAGTGGGTGTGTACACATGCTGTTGAGCATGCGCTGCCGCTGCAGTCGATGCAAGGGGTCGTGTGTCGTTTGATGGTGCGTCTGTCGTTGATGATTGTGCTGCTGGTGCAACACCCCCATTGCTGCTGACAACATGAGCAGCATCATGATCAGAATCCTCCACACTGTCAGCATTTGGGGAAGCAGCTGCCCGAGCACTGTCCATGCACGTGTCAACCCACTGCTGCTGTGCATGCTGCAACGAAAGCACTTGAGATGCTGCCACACGGTTTGCTATCCCACTGTGGTAATTGAAAACCATCGTGTACGTCATTGCAGTCGTTTCTGTGCGAAATACGCGCGTCATCGTACCTGTTTTTCGCAGCAGCACCCGCCACAAGCAATCCACCCTGCAACACTCGAGCGATATCTTGCAAGAACAAACGACCACTGCTCGATGCCATAATGTGTGCACACGCAATTTAATTGCACGCAGTTTAATTGCAATTAAATACAGCAAATACAGCAAACAACAACAATGTTGGAATAAATATGTTGGGAATAATGTCGACGTCGGAAAAACAACCAATTGGTCTGCACCCTGATGTGCATCCAACAGCTCCTATAACCACTACCCACCCCCCTCCCATTCAGGGACCTCCCCCAACCATGTGTGCAGAGGCACCCACAAGCCGCTCGTCCACCAGTGCAAGCAATCGTCGACTGGGTGTTGCTGTGGTGCCAAACATGTTGTAGCGGAAATCAGATGCAAAAAGGTCAGATACCACGTAATCAACCTCATCTCCTTTGAACTCAACTTGACCATTCCATGTGGTGGTTTGACCCTGTGTGGATATGGGGGTGTGGTCATGCAGATGGCTGTGTACAGTACAAGGGTTTCTTGCATTCACACACACACAAAAAAGCACACCATCACTGTTGCATACCAGGACACCCTCCATGGCAACGTGTTGCAGCAGTGTCACATCCACATCCAGGTGTTGTGCGTGAATACCCTTGGTCACCACCATGTAGAGCATATCCGTCTGTGATTGGTGGTTGTGTGGTTATTGTGGTTGTGTGGCGATTGTGGTTGCGTGCTACCTCGTCACAACAGCACATACCGTCACTGTGACAATATGCGCATCTTCACTCCGGCCCATCGCCACCACACACTCGCTTGCATTGTACACAGCCACCTCAGCCCCTCCTCGTGTGGTGTCAGTCATGTTGACCGCCATGTCGTTGACCATGACGGTTGGTGCAACATGTCCAGCATCTGCAGCAATGTACAGCTTGACTGGATCTACTTGTATACCTAGTGCTCGTATAAACGTGGCATCTGTGTGACCCAAATCATCCAACAACATGTTGACCTGGACGGGAGGTGTTGTTTGTTGTATAGTGGCATTGAGAAACATCAGGATTACAGTATCAGGAGGAATACGTGTAATACCTGATGTGTGTATTCGCTAATCAGATTGAATGTGCCATGGTGGTACCCTTGAAACTCTGTGTGTGAGGGTGTGCATGGGGAATGTGTGCGCATGTTGTGGGAAACCCCACGTACCAAATTTGCTGCCATCAAAGCCAACAGTATGTGGATCTGTGTAGGGAGGGAACATCATCAAGTTGTGACCATGCCCCACTATGCTCCCCCCACACAACCACGCATACCACCAAAAATGCGGGCCCCCACCGGCTGGGAACCGGTGCATATGGTAAACGACGTGCCAAGCCGTGATGACGAGGTGAATTGCTGTGGTGTATTTGGTGGTGGTGTGATGCATTGGTGATGTACCCAGCATCCCATACGAACACCGTACCGAGCACCCCTCAGGGTTGCGAATGGCGTCAGTGATGGTTGACCCCAGGCTGTTGCAGGTGCGTGCAAGATTGGATGGCCACGTTGCACTCGGAATGGGATCTACAGGTCGTGATGAGCCGCCAAAGAGTGGGAATGGGTCGGTATTGCACGGGCAATCAGCTGCGGATTGTGCCACCATGATGGCGTATGCACCCGATTGACTGCTCCACTTCCACGCCATGATTTTTGAAGGGTCACATGCTGCGTTGATCGTTGAGGTCAGTAGGGAGATGACCAAGAAGACACTGGGCAAGACGTGGTGGTGCGCCATCTGCGATAGCAACATTTGTAGTTGTGGCGCATCTTCATCACAACTGTGGATCAAACAGGCACAAATACGGGATACCGTACGACGTTGTGTATCGACTTCTCTGCTGCAACGGAAAAGCACCGCATCGGCTCCCACAGAGCGACACTTGAGCGTTTTGCTCCATACTCGTGGTGCGCACATTGCTTGATGTTGCTGATGTTGCCTTTGCAATCGTCCCGAGCACATACGCAAACCATGCGGCCGCTGCATCCCCTTGCCATCGTGCTCATCATCGCAATCTGTTCAGCTCCCCTGTGCACTGCACAGCGCTGCTGCACAGGCAGTGACATCTCCTACTTTTGCCAGGGCTCTCCAGCTGGTGATCCTGGTATTTTTGGCGCCGTGGTTGTGCGCGCCGTTACTGGATGCTCGTGTGATTCATCCACGTGCCTCAACTCGTACTACATTAATGGCCGCGTGCCTGGCTATACTCAGTACACCAATCCTAACAATGATGAAAACTACTCGACAGCTGTGACTGCTGCAAGTACCCTTTGCGAGTCCTCATCGGTAGGTGGACTGGGTGTGACCAGGCGCTGGTGGTATAACCACCCACGGTGTTGTTCCCTCCACAACAGGAGTTTCTGCAGTACAACCCCAATGCAGCACAAGTATGCCCATTCCAATCATCCGTTGCGGTCGGCGGTATGTGTGTTGGTGCTGTGGGCTACCACGGGGAAGGGGGCCATCACGACCACACATATATACTCACCACACACACAGACCCCCACATGCGTGGTTTTGATGGACGTTCCTTTGAGTTTCAGGGCTTTCATGGTGGTTTTTTTACCCTGCTTACCCATGCTCGCAACGAGGTCAATGTGCTGCTGGATAATTTGCATCATCACGATGCAACGTTTATCACTGCAGTGGGGCTTGTGCACCCTGGGCATCGTATTGCTGCGCGTATTGATAATGGTATCGTGTTTTGGGGGGGGGCGATGAAAAGGTGGTGTACAAGGCTGCTGCTGCTGCTGCTGATGATGATTGACTATGGTTCACATGCCCCTTTTTGACACACACACACCCTTGTGTACTTTTTCCCTCCCATACACATCCCTTGTGACCCTCCATCATCCCCACAGGAACCGCACTGCAGGTGCTGGTCAATGGTCAACCACTGTCAACAAGTACCCGTCATTATGCCAATGCAACCGCACATGTTGCTGCTGACCTACGCATTGTGGATGGTCAACAATTGGCGGTCATGGTGGTACGTGGGTGAAAGGGTTGGTGGGTGGGTGCAAAAGCAGGGGTATGTTTTGTGAGCAAGGACATGTTGTGTGAGCAAGGTATATGTTTGAAAAAGAGAGTATGCATAACTGAGGAACACATGTTGATTGATATATTCCCATGTCCATTTGTGTTGTGCATCGGTGTATCCTCATAGTATCCTCATAGTATCCTGTTCCCCCTTGACCATCAGACACCAGAGGTGCGGGTCAATGTTGCCATGAACAAAGGAGCCTCTCATCTGGACGTTCAAATGACACTGGGCACCCTGGACCCTGTGCATGGCATTCTGGTGGGTGCCTTGTTGAAAGGGTTGCTTTGTCATCATCATTGTCGTTGTCATCATTGTCATCATTGTCATTGCCCTTATCATCATTGTCCTTATCATCATTGTCATTATCATAACAGGGGCGTACTGCTCGGCAGGCACAAAACAATGTGCTGATGGGTGATGAGGTACGTGCCTGCTGGAGGTGAATACATGTGTACATGTGTGTATTGAGGCCGTATGTGTGTATTTTGAGCAGGCAATCATATTGCTCCTTCCTTCACTGGCTACCCTCGACAAACACGCATCAATCACCCCACAACACCAGCTATACAAAACCTATCCACTACTACGGTGCACTGCACGACTATACATTACTACACAAGACAGTGCACCCACCTCCACACACAGTCGGAGTATATTGTATCTGACTTGTTTGCCACAGACTCCCTCCGCTCCCTCTACACTGCCGGCCCCACTGCTGGCAGCGCGTACACTGCTGGTACCATATACTGACCTGCTGTGTTGACTGCTGCTGTGGTTGACTACTGTGTTGACTACTGATGTGGTTGACATGTTGACTGCTGCAATCAACATAGTCAATATCATGTACTACAAGCCATCTTGCCTTGATACTGTGATGATCGTTGGTCATGCAGCACATGTCCTACACACGTACAACAGTACAGCACAATAACAATACAGGTACACCACGCTGTACACACACAGTATTTGTTACATGTTGATGATTTGTCTGGGTTTACATGTTTTGTCAAATAAAATTCATTGTTGCTTTTTCGTGTACACATGCTGTCATGCTGTTGTACGTCATGGGCATGTACACACTTGTTGAATAACACCCCAACAATCAACCATGTGTGGATGCAACCTCATGTGTTCATGTACCCATATTCATCGCCAACCCCATCCCTCCCCACACCCCCTGGACAAATCATAAAACTGTGACATGCGCGCATTTACAGCACGTGTAATTTCCTCCTTGTCATGATGCGCTGCTTCCTCAGAGTCATCCACCACTGCTACCACCGCCTCACCCTCTCCATGTGGTGCTTTACACATCACCCATGACTTGGTGTTGCTGACGATGCGCTTTGTGGTGGCTTGGGTGCGCAGGGCCCCATCGGGACCCACCATGCGGGATGTTATCTGTGTGTGGAGGGGGGGCTCTGGGTGGGGAGGGGGTAGGTGGATGTTGAAGAAGCAGGTGGGTGTGTGGGTGGGTGTAAACAAATGTGCAACCCAATGTACAGAACACCATAAAGAACAATGTACCAAACAACGGTCACAAAAGGACAAAACCATGCAGATCCACCCATATCCACCACCACCACCACCATCTTCATCAGCACCCAGCACCATACCAATTCCATCAATCGCGGCCGCCCCTTGCTGGACGACCGTACATCCGTGTGTGTGCCCAACAACACCTCCCACATACACCGCATGTGTCGTTTATTCAACCTCAACTGCTGCCGTGCAGCTGTCAACACTGCTGGTGGCACTGGGGGCGCATCTTCCTGAGCAGCTGCGGCACTGGCAGCGTCTCTGGCTACTGGACATGTGGAGAGGAGGCGTTTGAGGTCTAGTTTTTCCCTCAGGAGTTGTAATTCAGGTACTGGTTCCTCAAACTGTGTATGGGGGAGAGTGTGCATTGGGTGGGGGACCTTTTTTGTGGAGTGTGTATGAATAGTAATAAAGATAAATAGGGTGGGTGAAGTGTGTGGTGCGTGTGTGTGTGTCTCCAGGTGTACAGTACCAACATGTGCATGAGTACATTGTTGTGCACTTATCATACATACACACTAATATGCACTATTAATACATACAAACTCATGTGCACACACACACACCAAATCCATGTAAAAAAAAAACACCCACACATCACATCCCACTACCTACCGTGACATCATAGGCATCACGCATGTCTGCCAGTTTGTACACTGCCTGTATCAACCTACTGCCTATGCCACTGCGTTGGTACGGAGGCAACACCAACATCTGAGACAGACGAAGACGATGTTGTGTGCCTGAACTATGTTGGGTTGAGGTGCCACCACCAGGGAGGATGTGGAACGTGTATGTTGAGCAGTATCCAACCTGGGTGTGTGTGTGTGCGTGGTGGTGTACTGTGATGGTGTGCAGTGATGGTGTACAGTGATGGTGTGCAGTAGTGGTGGTGTACACCCCCCATACCGGCACGGAAGCACCATCCGAGGTGGTTTTGATGGCAATGGCAACATCCCATCGCGCCTCTGGATCCTCATCAATGTATCGTGCACCATCCACGAAAAACACCAACAATGGTTGCAAGCGTTGATGTAGCTTCTGTATGACAGGGGGAGTGGCCCAATGTTGGCGTTACCCTCAAATGTGAGGTTGCAATCCCATCCCAACACCATCCCCATCCCCCCATCCCCCAACACCACCCCATCTCAACGCACCTTGAACTCTGCTGGGGCAGTTGCCAGTGTTGCACTATAGACATCGAGTGTGCCACCAGGGATTGCAAGAGCATCCAGCAGCTTGGTTGTGTCCTTCATCAAGGATGGCAACGTTTGTGTGTTTTGCTGTTGCAAATCCTGTATAAACGCTGCCTTGTCTGTGACAAGTTGATCCTCGGTAAACCATTCGTATAGCGCAGCAAGAACATCTGTGGCACCCTCAAAAAGCTTGGTGTATTGTACTGATACAAATGCTTTGAGGGTAACAGGATTGAGCCACACGTCCACCGCAACATCCTCCAAGCCTTCAATCTGTGTCGTGTATAAAACACCATGCAGACAGACGCTTGTGTGTGCACCCCCAACACATCCCACCATGCCCCTACCATTTCATCATCCCCAAACACTTGGTGACACATGAGTGGTGCAAACGGTTTGCTACCCGGTGCATCCACAAGGTGCCCTTGATCATCCACCGTTGCGAGGTGAAACACAAGCACTTCATTGGCATCTACACGAACCTTCTCCCCCTTGGGGCGCTTGGATGGACGATCATCAGGGTGATCAGCGGCCATATTGGTGGTGGATTATTTGTGATGGTGATTGATTGTGATATGTGTAGGATTGGTTACTACAGCTGATGGTGACGTGATAGCATGTAGAACATGCAATACAAAAACAGTTTATTATGATGTACTCACAACGAACGAGCTCATAAAATATATAACTCTCCCGTGTCTTTGCTACCCAGCGTCATCATCATCACATGCACATCAGATGGCATTGAGACCAGACATATCAGAGGGCAACAAGGATCTCCTGTCTGTGGTGTGGAAGTTGGTGGGCTTGTTGGTAGTGATCCACATCATTGCACTACTCTACTGGCTCCTTGCAGTTGCATTTTCGTCCTCTAAAAAGCCCAAGAAAGTGGCTGTGGATTAATTTGCTATACATCAGAAGAGTTTTGTTGGTGGCCTACACACACCGCCATGATCTTGGGTAACACAATTACAGCAACACTCCTTGTTAAAGAATACTAGTATCCACACAAAGTCAATACTGGACTAGGATGACTAACTAGGATGATCCACGACGGGTGAGCAAGGCTGCAGCCATGCCCACCCCAACACACATGCCCGTAAACAAGGACGATGCAGTCACCAGCATCTCCACCCGCATCAACCTCACAGACATCTCCCCCACCGCAACACTCACATGCGCAATCTCCCGGAGCATCGACTGCTGCATGGACAGGAGCTGCTCAAGAAAATGTGTTTCAGCCTCATTGCGCATGTTGCGATCAGTATGTTCGCGCAGCAGCATCGCCCCCTCCACCCTGGATGCCATCTTGTCCAATGCACGTTCCAATCGATCATCTCCCTCCCTGTGGTTGGATTGGGCACACCATGTGCTGCTGTATGATGGTGCTGCTACATATTGGTGCACACCATGCCCACCGCCCACCAACACAATACCAGTCAGGGGGGTGCTTGTTTATTCTCGGCGGCACCACCAGAGGGCCCCTGCTACCATGCATTGCATTGGTCAACATCCCGTTGGATTGACTGTTGACCATCAACTGCCCCTTGCTGCCCGTATGTGGTATAGATCCCGCACGCCCACCAGCAAACAAGGGGGGCAACGCCGCCCCTTCTCCACCGCCCGCACCACCCACCCCACCCGCAGCGCTGCGAGGGATGGGCACCGGCGCGGACGATCCCCCTCCATTGTTGCCCTGATACACCGCCGATGCAGGCGCTGATCCCGGCATCATGAAATGTGGTGGTGGTGGTGGTATATTTGTAGGTTTTCGTGGATATTGATTATCTTCCCCCATGGTGTCCCCCATGGCTACATCAGAATCACCGAAAAAGACAGGGGAGTGTGCCCGAGCAACGGCGTGCTCCATACCACCCATTTGAGGCATCCCCAGTGGGTCCTGTGTCGTCCATGGTTGACTCGTGTGTATGCCTTGTTGCTCGGGGTTGCGGTGGGCGGGGGCCGTCCAGGACGCCCGGGAGCTGTCGGGTGTGTCAAAGCCCTTTATTTTCTTCAAAAACTCGGCAGGTGGTGGCGAACGGCCAAGGCTGCCAATGGAGCTTTCATCGAGCATGGGTTCCCCATTTACTGCAAATTTGCGTCGCAGGTCTTCTGTGAGCGTCTGTTGTTGTGTGGGGGGTGGGTGGGGATGGGGGGGTGATGTGCAAGGCACACACACACACACACGTGCGTGTGTGTGTTTTGTACACACACAAGGAAAGGATGGAGTGTCAGCAGCGTTTTAGGCAAATGCAGCCAACAGCACACATTGCATGATACATGTGAGCAGATTGAATGTCACAAGTAACAACACTGTATGAAAGTACACAAGCAACAACACATCACCATTGCTGGCACACCTGAAAATTGCTAGTCAATCGTTCCAACTGCACCAATTCAATATAACTGCGTGCAATATACGATCCAGACAGCCCCAATTGCTCCCCAACATTTAACACACAATCACGATCACGACCCTGTGGGTGTAGAGGGTGCATGGTGGAGCATGTACACACACGGGGTGGTGTTAGTGGAGTGTATCAGTGATGTATACTACATGTACACCCCACCCCACAATCACACTTGGATTTTGTACACACACACACCACCACAGTGACAGTGATCATACAACCCACACCCTGTGATGTAGAATGCAAGCCAAAACACAGTAGCAGGCAAAAACACAGTAGCAGGCAAAAACACAGTAGCAGGCAAAAATACAGTACCTGTATTTGTACAAATGTCCTGGGGATGCCCTGTATGGTATCGAATTTGACAGACACCTCACCGTTGCTGTATACCACACTGTGACGTTTCATCACCACACTAATCTCATAGCCGAGTGACATCAGCCCACCCAATACACGAACGCTGACCTGTGGGGTGGGGTGGTGGGTATAGAGGGAGGGTATGCGTACGGGAGAGATGGAGTGACAGCAGCACAGGTATGCTTGTGTATAGAGCATCTCAACAACACCCATAGCATCTCAACAGCATCTCAACGTCAACAACAACACCTCAACAGCATCTCAACAGCAACACAGCATCTCAACATCAACACAGTATCTCAACATCAAAAACACCTTAAAACGTACCTCAAATTGTACCCGAGGTGAAATAACGAAGGGATCATCCACCATCCACTCTTCAAACATCAACGTGTACTTGCCGTCACGATTTCGCATCCTCAGCCAACTCACACACGTTTCTGGATCCTCCCCGGGAGGAAGGAGGTAAATGTCATATGTATCACTCTCTACACCTTCCGTGTCCGTCTGTGTGTGGGGGGGGGTATGTGGGGGTATGTGGGTGTGTCACACATAGCATGTAGACGACATAGATATATGTAGAGATATCTAATACTCCAACCACCACATACCACCAATCACACCGCATACCACCAGCCACACATCATCCACCATCACACCACCACCACCTAACCACCACAACCACCACACCTTGAGAATTTTTTGTACCAAACCTTTTTCCACTTTTTTGCTTGATTTCAGAATGTATATTGGATTCATAAAACCAGAAAAGGGGTTGAAATGATTCACAACCACCAGCTGTGCTTGTTGCAGGTCAGGTTCAATAAAGGCCTTGTACATTGGGTAGACAGTGTCGGTAATCTGGGTGGGTGGGTGGTGGCATGTGTGTAGGTGGGGGAAGGTGTGTAAGTGGGAGGTGTGTTCAGGGGGTGGGAATAGTGTGCACATAACAGGGGTGCACCACAACTAAACCTAAACAACAATAACCACAACATGCCTGTTGCAAGATTTCCTGTGGTGCTTGTGCCGATCTGTTGATGTCACGCAACACACGTTTTGCCAAGTCAAAGTGCACACCACCAGTGATGGACACGCGCAGGTCCAGCAATGGACTGTGTATGGGTGGGGAAGGGGGAGAGGGGGTGTTGAGAGATATAGAGAGTGGAGCATAGGGGTTGCATACACAACATGAGGGGGGGGGTGCTATGCAGTTTGTATGTGATGTGCTGATGATATAGATACAACATGGTACACATACCATCACTACAATGCATACCAACACACACCTATATACCCACCAGAAAATACACACCCACACCCACACACCAACACACACCGCAGTTGTGGGCTGAGAGCATAAATCCCCTCCACCATGACCACACGTGATGCAGGCACCTCCACTGTCTTATACCCCACCCGTTTGCTGAGCTTAAAGTCATATACAGGCGCTTGTATTGATTTGCCATTTTTCAGGTCACGCAGATGTTGTAAAAGCAAGTCATAGTCAGTGAGACGTGGATCTGTTGTTGTTGGGAGGGGGTTGGGGGATGGGGTGGAAGGGGTTGGAAGGGGGTGGATGGGGGTGGAAGGGTGTGTGTGGTCAGAGGTGCGTGGGTGGGTGGAATGGGTATGTAGTGGTTTTGTGCAAAGTACACCATTTCTTTGTCAACTACAGACACACAGGAAGGATGGGGTCTTGTTGTATGTGTGGAAAAACATGCTTGCACAACATACACGGCAAAAACACATTCAAAACCGTACCATCAAAGTTACCATCCACCACTTTGCTGCTGTCATTATACATATCCATGGACAGCACGATGATGCCAGGGAGCAGTGATTGCAGCTTATTACTAAATGTGGTTTTCCCACTGCCAGATGCACCTGCCAAACCCACCTGTATAGGGGGGGTTGTAAAAGGGGGGAGTAATGTATGTGTGTGGGGGGTTGTATGTGTACGACCGTGTACATGCATGTGTGTGTATGACCGTGTACAAGTGTATGTCCAAGTATATGTAAGAATATGAAAAATACAATGTGTAAAAATATGAATAATCTGGCACAACATGAGGTCATGGCACACACCCACACCCAACAACACCCTCATGCATGTTCATACCAGCACAACGCCCTCAATTTTGTGTGCCAGCAGCTGAATGGCCCGCACGAAGACATACAAGCCCTGTGTTAGGATGATATATACAGGTAGGACAACCATCAACAGAGGGGGTATACACAGTCCCACCACAATATGTATGCACGCTACCTTGTCAAAGGGGAGCTTATCTGGCAGGCGCTTGATAGTATAGCGTGCATGCTTATTTTCTGGGCTGTCCACTCTAACCAGCTGCAGCTTGTCCTTGAGCAAACCCTGTTGTGCAGGTGGTGTGGATGTGTTGACGCCCCCTTGCGCTGCCTGTTGTGAAAGCAACACAGGAAAAACTTGTGATACCGTGTTGTTGGGCTTGGTTGTAGGTGCATAACGATACGAATCGGCACGGGGTATCGTTGTTGGGCTGCTCATTGTATTGGTTTGGATTGAATTGCAACAAGAGCGTCAAAAGAGCGTGGCTTTTTTATAGATTTTGTTTGCTGTATCACTGCGTATCATGGTGTGTATGTTGCGTTGTGTGTGGCTTCTGGCTGCTTGTTGATCATACAACAACTATTGAATCCAACCGATCGAGTGGAGCCGTGATACTGTAGCTGGGAGTGTATGCCCATAACTTGCTGTCAGATATGGGCTGGTGTTTATTTTTCCCTCATAATAAACATTTTTCGGGCAAGAACAAAATTGGCGGTCAAACCCCGCCTTACACATGCTGTGACGTGCTACAATGGACGCGTTGTTTGTTCAAGAGCTGTTGCAAGGCAATCCAGAATATGGCCAGGTGCTGCAAGTACAAGCACGGAACCATGTTGATGTGGATGCCAATGCACAACCTCCTGGTTTGCAACAACGGCTGCAGAGGCAGCGCAGACGTGGTGCTCAGCAACAACAACAGCAGCAGCAAAGTCAGAAAAAAGGTGACCCCCAAGCCAAAGCACCACCAGTGCGGTGTGAATTGTGTCAGTGCCATGTGGCTGGTGGCGAGCAAGCGTGGCGCCAACATTCTCTGGGGACCAAGCACATCCGTGCCACCCTGCATTTGCATGAGCAAACAGTGCTGGCCCATGCACGCATAGCATCACCACCGCCAAGCATCCCATCAACCGCTGGTGTGCATCCCACAGCACCAGCATTGCATGCTGCAATTGCAGGGATCCAGCGTACCATGATGCACTATGCAAGCATGGGCAATGGAGAGGAATACAATTATCTTATCAACCAGCTTGTATACAACAGCAAGCAAGTGAAGCTGCTCTATCATACAATTTGTGAGGTGTGATGGTGTTTGTGTCGGGAGGCAACACGTGCACGGGGTTGTTGAGGGGTTGTAGGTTTTAGGATCACCCATGCACATATCAGTACACCCATCAGTGCATCCAACAATACACCTCAACAACAACACACACGACAACAATGCGCCCAAAGAACAGTACACACAACAACACACCAATGCACAGGTGCAGGATATGTTTTTGTCACCTGAACACAACTGGGGTGTTACAGTGCAATGTCCCACACCATTCCACCTGCTCGCCCTGTGTGCAGTGCTCAACACACGATATGACAGTGTGACTGCTGGTTTGCCACACCTTCATGTAGAAGGTACCAGAGGGTGGGGTGATAAAGTGGTGGTTGCGCAGTGAGGTGGTGGTTGATTGCGTGGTCGATTGCCATGTGTGCATGCATGATGAGAACGGATCGCACAAACACACATACATGAAGAAAAGAAAAAAACATATGCTAAAACGCACACACATGTTGAAACGCACACACGCAGTGGAAATGGATGGGGTATTAAATGTAAAGCTTCGCACCCCAACCCTCCTGGCTTGCCTGGACTACCTGCTACACACTGTCCCCATTCACCATGCTGCTACGCTTGACACCCTCTCAATTGCACTGCCAGTCAATATAGGGGAACCACAAATAGGGAATGACGATGATGGCGATCCTGGTGGTAGGAAATTAGGTATGCATGGTAGATTGCCTCAGCAGTTATTTAAGGGGGTGCGTCGCATCTTGGATGCATGCAAGGATGTTGTGACACGGTTGCCATGTCTAAGGTGCGTTGAATGTGGGATGATGGGCGGTGGTATGGGGGTTGCACAAGATGCCACTGGTCATTTGTTCTGTGCTGATGGCTGTAGCATGCATGCCCCTTCCATCACCATCCCACACCGATCACCGTCTCATTATCGACACAGGGTGTTGCGGGTGCGCATGTTGTATTTTCTGGTATTTGAGTTTGGAACAGCAGAATCGATGATGGAGGAGCTGACATTAGCTGCACATGCAGGGGCACTGGCAATACGCACAACACTGGTGGCAATGGGGATGGGCACGTCACGGACCCCTGCACATGTTCTTTGGGGGCAGTTACCTACAGCAGTATTGGACAAGATCATCACGTTGGCAACGACGCCACCAGGGACCCAACACTTTGTGTGTGCGTGTTTCTAGATTTTTGTGCATGTATTGTGGTGTATTATTGTTTTATTCGTTGTTGTTGTATCATTAACCACTTGTGCAGGGTAGTACTACCACGTTTAGTAACAACTGATACCGACCTGGTGGACACATCCGTTGTCTGATGGCAGCCAGATCTCGATCGTTCGATGTCGTGGTGTGGGGCGCCACAGGTGCTCGTATCAAGTGTACTTGTTGTCGGTGTCCATGCGGTCGTTGAGGCGTTGCTGATGGGTTGTTTTGATCACATGTCGCTCCCGCACGCTTGTCCACACCTGCACACCAGGATACGTGGGCAACCTGTGTGTGGAAGAGCTTGCCAGAGACTACAAGGTCCAGCATGGGGGTTGCATGGAGGTTGCAAATAGCCCGCTTCCATGTGATCCATCACCTTGCCACATCCCAATTTTGATCCTCCCCCCATTCAACGCAGGATACAGTGCGTTGGGCCATTGCTGGTCGCCAACGCACTGCCCTTGAGAGCATCAAAGACCGTTTTCGACCACTGTGGTCCAATATTGACAGCGTCCCCATCCTGCTGGGCGACAATGAGGATGATGCTTCCCTCGATCGCATTGCTCAATCCACCCATGCTGTCATCAGCCTCAGTGGGCCCTACAACAAAGTGGGAGAGGGCATGGTTGCTGCATGTGTACGCAATGGCACACATTATGTTGATTTGACAGGTACCACCTCGGTGAAGGAAGGGGGGGGGGGTTGGTGGTACACACACACACACACACTCTTATACACACACACACCTCTCAAACACACATACCTCTCAAACACCCACTTCCCACACACACACCTCAAGGTGAGCTGCAGTGGTATCGTTCAATGGTGCGCAAGTATCATGCTGCTGCAGAGGAGAAAGGTGTCATGCTGGTCCCCTCATGTGGGTTTGAGGCAGCAGCATGTGACTTGGGAACCTACCTGGTAGCTACACACATCAAGCGCCTGTACCAACGGTATGTGCTGTGTGACTGTGTGTGGCTGTGTACATGATGTGTGGCTGTGTACATGATGTGTGGCTGTATACATGATATGACTGCGCATGCACAACGCTTGACATACATGCAAATATCACACACCTACACCACACATCTACACCACACACCTACACCACACATCTACACCACACACCTACACCACACACCTACACACAGTCCACTCGCATCAGCGGAGCACGTCATGATCAGTGCCACCTTTACAACCCTTAGTGGTGGCTCTTGGTATAGCTTTATGGACATGTTTGAGTCAACCCCCTTTTGGGAACTTGTGGCTATACAATCACCCTACAGCTTGTGCCCTCCTACGCACACGTATGACTGGGGGTGGGGGGTGGGGTGGGGTGGGGGTGGGGTGGGGGGGAGTGGGGGGGGGTATTGAGGGGAGTGGGGGGGGGAGAGAATTGAGGCGAGTGTGTGTGGGTATTGAGGGGAGTGTGTGTGGGCATCGTAAGCGTGTGTGTAGACATTGAGGAAAAACCCGACCCCCCTCCCCTCTCATTTCCAGGGGTACTGATGGGTATGATTTCTGGTTGCCTGGTTTCAATCGCACACTTCACTTGTTTACATTTGGTCCTATACTGAAACTCCCTGATCGACGTGTTGCCCATCGATCCAATGCCCTGCTTCACTATGGTGTGTGGGTGGGAGGGGGGTACTTGGGTGGGTGGGTGGGTGGGGTGTACTTCTTGGGTGTGTGGTGTACTTGGGTGTGGGGTGTATTTGGGTGTTTGGGTGCTTGGGTGTATTCTGTACTTGGATGAAAAGCAGAAAACCATACACACACAGTATCATACACAACCCACACAATCATCAATCACACACATGTAACACACACACTCCCCACCACCACCACCCTCGCAACACAGGCCCAGACGTGCACATCAGTGAGGTGGTAGGCACACTCAACCCCTTTTTCGCCCTGCTTGGTGCCCTCACACAGATCCTCCTCAACATCTTTTTCGCATTGCCACCCCTCCATTGGCTGCTGCGACTGATGGTCCCGGCACCCCATGGGGGCCCCTCTCGTGCGAGTCAAGTGATGGGGTTTTGGAAGTCGGTGGTGGTGGGGAAGGCAGTGGTGGAGGGGGGGGGCGCACCTCGGGCTATGCTGTGCGCTGTGATGGGGTAGGTATTGATGGGGGGATGATGGATTGATAATGGGGAACGTGTACTACATGTTGTGGGGTGAGCGTGTGCATGATGCCAGGTGTACACTCATGGGCTCATCATCATGGGATGTACACACCCAACAGGGATGCACGGGACCCAGGATACTGGCATACTGCACGTGTCGTGCTTGAGGCTGGTCTGTGCCTGGCGGCCATTGCCAAGGGGGATGCACACGGCCCACCTGGAGCACCGAAAGGGGGGGTGTTGACACCAGCAAGTGCCATGGGCGATGCACTGATCACACGGCTGCGCCACGCAGGTGTGACCATGTGTGTGCGTGAGCCAGAGCTGCCTGCGTTGTCTGCCCAGGGTGCTCCTCCTGGGAAGAAGAGTGGGCCTGCTAGGGGTGTCACGGAAAAGGAAGAATAAGGGGTGTGTTGTGGTGGTGGTGTGCAAGTGTGTTTTCCAAGTTTTGTTTTCCAAGCAAATGTTTGCGTTGAACTCATTCGGGGTATTTCAAAAACATTGTTCTGAATACGGTCTCTCAGTTTTGTTGTAAACTTGTAACCAAGAGCAACACCACATGGCGGCAAAAGACGATACAATGCAGCCACCGTCAAAAAAGCAAAAGCAGGGCGACACTGCAGGCAAGCTGATCGGTTGTTTTGGTCAATTTGTTGTTGTTTTTGCTCGTTAAGAGACAGTTGTGTCACTCTCCACACAGACAACGACACATCGCCATCACCACCTGCGGCATGCCCACCAGAAACACCATCCTCTGCACCCCCTGACAATGGCACACCCAACACACATGATGCACCAGATACTGGTTATGAATGTATGCTTGTGTGTATGCACACTGACAGAAGTTGACAACAACAAGTTGCAACAACAACACACCCGTTGTTCAAACTAAACACCCTTGCAGAACACACACACACACACACACAACACAGACTTGGACCACACTGCTGATGTGCAGTTGCATTCGTGGGGCACCACATTACAGCATGCATTCGAGCAGAGCGCATTGGCCATGTGCAATTACATGACACCACTTGCTGATCTGGGTGATGCTGCTGATGAACAACGGTATGTATATGCCAACCGATAGCAAGCGCTTTGCGCTTTAAACGTGCTTCAAAAGTGCTTGTTGGTTGCCTGTCATCATCGGCTGATATTGGACATACTAGTGCAGTAATGGCATCGTAATTTATCCCTCCATATACCACCCGTATCCCTCACAACACATCACATGCATCCTCTTGGTGCTGCTGCTGCACCTCCCAACACCACCGAACCCCTCACAACACATACTCCTTCTCCTCCTGCTGCGTATCCCAACACACACACCCCAACACCACCGTTGTCCTCACACCCCTCACACCCCTCAACGCACACACTCACAGTGAAATACAAGTTAAAGGACAAGACCTCCACACATTGTTGTTCAATTACCTTGATGAGGTGTTGTTTTTGTTTCACACAGAGGCATTTGCAGCAACCAGTATACAGATAACAACACTTGACACTATTGATTGGACACTAGAAGCATCCGCGTACGTGAAGATGGGAGGGGGGGGTATTATGTGAGGATGGGAGGGGGGTTGAGGATGGGAGGGGGGCATGGGGAGGAGCATGGTGATGTTTTTTTTCACGCACATTCTCAGTGTGTTATTTGTCATTCACACATTCACTCAAACACACACACACACACATTCTATCCCTCTCTCTCTCTCTTCCTCCCTCTCTCTCTCTCTCTCACACCAATTACACATACATTCACACACACCCAATCACACACACATTCACACACACCCAATCACACACACACAGGCAGGGCACATTGTTTAATCCTGCTGTGCATGAATGTGGTACAGAGGTCAAGGCCATTACATACTCTGCAATGCAAGTACAAGAAACAGCCAATAGGTCAGACGTGTATGTGATTGTTGATATATAGCATTGGTCTGTGAGTCACGGTATATAACACGTGTGTGCTGTCATGCAAACACTGCGAGTGTTGGTGATGATGGAGGGCAATGATATGAATGGCAGTTGTGTTTACCATTGATAATTGTTTGCATTCTTTTGGCTGTTGTACATTTCTTGTGTGCACAGGCTGCATTGTTCTTGTAAAGCATCAATATACAAATATTTGTAGCAATGGATGGTAAAAAATGAAAAGTACATGAGTACAACATGAAATGATCAACCTCTCATAATAATCAAGCTACCATAATCAAGTATGAGGGAGACAGAAACGCACAGAAACCAATGATGAATATCTTCGTTTCCCTGCCCCTTTCCCTCCTCCCCACTCATTCCACCATATCATTCCCCTCATTATCACCTGCATTATCATCATCATCACCATCATTATCGTTGTTATTATTATTATCCGCCTCTTGCATTTCCACCACACGCCCCACCACAGCCACCTCCTCCCCCAGGGGCACCACATACCCACCCCTCCCCTCTCTATACGCCTCCTCCGCTGCGATCGTCTCCTGCAACACAAGTACAGCAGCTTGCTTGTGTAGCACTGCATTGTACTGGTTGCATGCGGTGTATTGTATGCAACCAGGGCACCCTTTCTCCCCTCTACATTCGCAGCGTTGAATGAGATCGAGGGCCCGGCGCAGGAGGGTGTCAAAGAGGGGGGTTGCCTGTTGGGTGAGGGTGGTGGGTGAGTCTTGTGTTGTGTGGAATGCTGTTGTATACATTGTGTGTGTTGTGTGCATGAGTGAGTGTGAATACACATGTACAAGAAACCATCCACACATGTACACACACACTCTATCGCACTTTCAAGGACACCCACCCACCCCCAAAAACAACACATATCCGAGCAACCAACCCAAGCACATACCCTACTCCCCCACCCACCCACCCCACACATACCCGAGCAGCCAACCCAATCCCACCCGGATGTTTGTCATATATCAACAACCGCTCAGGTCTATACGTTGTTCTGTAGGGATTATCACACTCTGTGCAAACATCAATTGCTTCACATGGGAGAAAGAGGGGGAGCACATTGAGCACAGCATGGGCAGCAGCATGGAGGCCATCGCGAAAGGGGAAGCCTGCTGCTTGTACTTTGGGGCGAACATGCATTGGTACTCTGATGTATGCAGCCTAGGGAGAGAGGGTGGGGGGGGTGGGGGGTATGAAAATTTGTGAAAACATGATACAAAAGAAAATGTTATCATCACAAAAACAAAAAACAAAAAAAATACAAAAACACACACACCCCAAAAAAACCCAGAAAAACACACACAAAAAAACAATAAAATACACACCTCTGTTTCAAAGGAGACATCAGGAAGGTAGAGGTCCACTGAGTCAAACACAGCACCACTCCCCTGCCACACACGATGAAAGCCTAGGAATCGTATGGTGACAGTAGCAGTGCTGCATGCTGCTCGGGTGGGGGTCCATGTACCATGCTCCACCTGGTTTTGTGTGAGAGGTGTGTGTGTGAGAGGTGTGTGTGTGTGTGTGTGTGTGTGTGTGTGTGTGTGTGTGTGGTGTGAGTGTGTGGTGTGTGTGTGTGTGTATGGTGTGTGTGTATGGAAGTGTATATAGTGTGTGCATTGCAAGGGAATATGTGGGGGAGGACATGCAGGGTACCATGTATCATCCCCATGCACACCCTTGCCCTCACACACACCATATCACCCCCCCCACACCCCCCCCCCCCAAAACACACACTATATCACCCCACATACACACCAACCCCCCCTCCCCCAAACACACACCTCTGCAGGAAAAGCAACATTCCCTCCTGTAACAAACACATCCACATAATCCACAGTTTTGGTGTAATACTTGACATCTGCTGGTCGTACAAGGGCCACCTTGCTTCCTAGGTCCAGTTGTTTGCATATGAAGGTACGACCCTGGTGGGATGTGTGGGATGTGGGATGTTGGTGTGTAGGATAGGGATCTGGGATGTGTGCAGTGGAGGATGCTGGTGTGTGTGTGTGTGTGTACACAGAAACAAGTGCATGCGTGTGCAGTACTGTGCAACACACTGGAAGGCCCCCACCACCAAATACAGCAACAACTATCATCTCAACACACACAACACACCTGAAACATGTACACAGCACCATCATACACTTCCCAGAAGGCTTTGCTCTCCTCTATTTCCTCCAACACCTCCCCTGTCGTTTCATCAAGTATGACAAACCTGTCAGGATCAATAGCACGCAAACTGATGCCTGAGATGTGTGGGGAGGGGAGGGGAATGGGTGTGTTAATGGGTGTGGGGCGGGCATGGGTGTGTGGGGGGAATGGGCGTGTGTGTGTATATCACGTGTAATGTGTGTATATCACGTGTAATGTGTGTGCATGATCAACATCAAACAACAACCCACCCACCCCCTCACATTCCTCAACCCTCACCAACAACAACACACATACCACTCGCGGGATTGCCAAGGGGCCCTGCGTAATGCAATGGCACCCCTTCCCATCCACCACCACCATTCCCACCACCACCATCATATGGATGTTTCCCCAGCACCCCCATCGCCTGCAATTGGGTAGCAGCCTCCCACACCCCCACCCCAAAATACCCCACCTCCCGCTCCCCCATCAGCGGCACCTCGGCAGCCGCACACATCAAATGCGCCTGCACACACCGCTGGTTGCGCGTATCCACCTGCGTATGCTCCAACGGCCGCCCAAACAACGCCTCTGGGTGACGCATGAAATACTGATCCAACGGACCATCAAACGCCACCAAGACACTTATGCTGGGCTGTTCGCGACGTCCTGCACGACCTGCCTGCTGTCGTAAACTCGATACACTCCCAGGAAACCCCAAGTGTAACGTGACGTCCAAGTGCCCCACATCAATCCCCAATTCCAGAGCGTTGGTTGCAGCCACCGCGCACAACTGGCCCCCATGGAGGGCCCCCTCGAGGGCCCGGCGCTCTTGGGGGGAGTAGCCTGCGCGGTACACTGCGACATGGTTGGCGAGGTGGGGGGCGGTGCACTTGAGAGTTTCCCGGGTGTAGGCAGTGACGAGTTCACAGAGTTTACGTGTTTTGCAAAATGCAATGGTTCGTAAACCATGCTGCACACATTCAGCCTGTTTTTTTGTGTTTTTTTTGGGGGGGGGGGCGTGGTGTGGGTGGTGTGGGTGGTGTGGGTGGTGTGGGTGGTGTGGGTGGTTTTGGTGGCAGGTACGATATCACAAGCAGTCCCCTGTATGTACACATCACATTGATACACATACAACCAAGTATTCACAACATTGTATCAACATACAACACCAACATGCAGCACACCACACAAAACACCACACACAACACAACCAAACAGCATACTAGCAATAAACTGATCTCCACTATAGGGCTGGTGCGACGTTCATCTACATGTGTACCAGCAGCACCAGCACGAGCCTTCCATGCATCCCCACTTACTAATCTTGCTTGTAGCTCTGCATCCGTGGGTGGGTGGGTGGATGGGTGGGGGGATTGGAGATGTACGGGAGTGGCAGCGTTGGTGTAGATGTGCCTGTGTGGGAGTGCCGGGGGGGAGGTGGGAGGGGGGTGGGAGGATTTGTGAGTGCATGTGTGTGTATGTGTGTGTTGGACGGTACGTATATGCAGCAACGCATGTACACACAAATACACACACGCACATATATATACACAATCCCACAAACAAAGGTCAACCACGCAAACAAAGGTCAATGGTCAACCATGCAAACAAAGGTCAATGGTCAACAATGTACCTTGAGCCAAACACACGACGACGTAGTAGAGGACGTGCAGAAAACTCCAAATGATGGTGTTCTTCGTGACGTTGACCAACTGTCAATGGTCGTCGTTGATGTTGACCAGCATTACCACAAGCACCACCATGAGCAGCAGCAGCAGCAGCAGCAACAGGACCACCAGGAGTATCATGGGTTGTGTCATGTGACCCCCCCACAACATGTGATGCCCCCACAACATGTGACGCCCCCCCAAGCACTGGATCTCGTGGTTGAAGTGGTTGCTGGAGATACCTGGGTAGTGTATCATCACAAATACCTTGATTGATACCTTGATTACATACACCAATCATCAGGTCCTCGGTGTGGTGCATCCCTACTGGTGTGGGCGTTGCTGTGGTGGGTGGTGTTGCTGTGGTGGGTGTGTCTGCACGTGTTATTGTTGTTGGTGGTAGTATGGTAGACAACCCTCTCTTCTTGCTCAAACGCACTGCTGCAAGCCACTCGGCATCATCAGACCTGTGTGTGATAGTGTATAGTCAATAGTGTATGATGGAACAGTGTATGATGGAACAGTGTATGATGGAACAGTGTATGATAGTGTATATTCAATAGTGTATGAGAGAAAAGTGTATTTGTTCAAATAAACAAACACAGTAGTCCACATCCCAATGCACACCTACCTCCCGAGGGCCATACCCCTTGACCTGTCCTGTGTGCGTTCACGTTTGGCAACACGCAACACCTCACTCATGGTGCCCCTGAGGAGGGTGGGGTGTATAAGGGTGGGGTACACAAGGTGGGGTGTACAAGACATAGGGGTGTATAAGGGGTGGGGTGTACAAAGCTCAAGGTGGAATCCTTGTGTGGTGAGTATGAGGATGTGGCGAGTATGAGAGACAAGTATGAGAGAGGAGTATGAGGATATGGCAGGTACCAATATGTGGCAAGTATGAATATGAGAGGAGAGTAGGAGAGGTGGGCATACGAGGTTGAGTATGTGGAGGGGAAACACAGCACATTGGGTACATGAAAGCGTATAGATATGTACGTACATGGAAGACAATCAAACAGGTGCACACAAGAGTCACCCTTCCCCCCCCCTTGTGTTTCATCATCCCCTCTCCCCCCCTTGTTTTTCATACGTGGAGGTGCGTTTTTTGAATTTTGCTTCAGTCCTGGTCATGTGTTTGTATTGCCCTACCTCACCATCATACTGCATGTGCAACTGTGTGTGCATACATATAGAGTGCATACAGTATATACACATACACACATACATATAGAATGTATACAGCGTATACAGATAGAGTAGGTACACGTACATACAGCGTATACACATACATACAGTGCATAGAGATATACTACTTACACATACATACAGTATAAACACATACACATGGTCTATACACCTACTTGTAGTATATCCACATCATAACACACACATGCATCACCCTACCCACAAATCACAATGATACAGCACTACACAAACCCCCCTTGAAAAAGTGCATACTTGTTCGGCAAGGGGGGGGTTCCACAACACAAACTGCTTGGCACCATGGGGGCTACCATCCCTATCCACCACCACAAGTGGTTTCTCCATAGCCTGACCATGAGCATGCATGATGCTATTACTACTATCAGCACCATTATTACCACCACCATTATTACCATCACCACCATGATCATCACCACCCATCATCATCATCATAACTGCATCACCCGGCCCCCCTCCCCCCCAAAATTGATTCACACCCAGGAGTGTCTCCACAGCCGCACGTGGATTGGCAACAGTAGCAGACGTCACTGCAAAGCAGGGTGCACTGCCATACACATGCCGACACACCCGACGCAACCGACGAATCACAAAGGCTGTGTGTGCGCCAAACACACCCCTATACGCATGCCCCTCATCCACCACCACATATTTCAATTTCGTTAAAAATCGTGCAAACTGCTGGTGTACAGGAAGGATTGACATATGGAGCATATCAGGGTTGGTTATGAGGAGCTGTACGCGTTGGCGTATGGATGGGCGGTGTGCTTGTGGCGTGTCCCCGTCGTATACATCTATGGGAGGGGCCTGTGTGCCGAATGCGGCATCGCACAGGGCCCTCATTGCTCGTAGTTGATCCTTGAGTGTGTGGAATGTGTGGGTGTGTGTGTGTGTGTGGTCATCCCAAGCATCATCACCCATCATCACCAAGCATCATCACCAAGCATCATCACACACCCATCATCACACACCTGTGCCAGTGCTTTTGTCGGAAACATATACAATGCACATGTCTCCGGATCATTCCCCAGTGTCTCAAGTATAGGTACATTGTAACAGACACTCTTACCAGAGGCTGTAGATGTACACACCACCACATGATGCCCTGACATGAGTGCATCAATGGCCTGTGTTGGGGGGGTTTAAGGGTTTTCATGCTCACACATAGTGTTGGGGGGGTAGGGGTTTTCATGCTGACACACAGTGAAGCAGGGGGCTGGCACATAGTAAAGCAGGTTGTAGCAGTCACATGCTAGAGGTTGAATCACAACAGGAAGTACACCCATGTATACTTCCCCATCCCATGTGTATACTACCTCCACTTGGTGGGTGTACAAGTCAGTGATGCCATTTGCTGCAAGTGCATTCATGGTGGATTGCTGGAGTGCATGTTGTGGTTGAGCTATTGATGCCGGTCGTGCAGAAATGTGCTCTACATGCGTGACCTGTTGTTGTTGCGGAACGGTCAACATGTGTGGTCAACATGTGCGGTCAACAGGAATGATACCCACAAAAACAGAGAGACGTGTTATTGGACACAGCAGACAGGAGCAAAACACGAGACCTACACACACACACTCACATACATACTTACATATGGCCTACCTGTCCATTGTACCATGACAGTGTTTGCAGGTGTTGCAACAATGCAGGAGCAGTGTAGCTGTCAGTGTTCATGCATGGCTGATGATTGCGCATGAGGAAAGGGGGCCGGGCTAATCGTGCATCCTCACCTGCCAACAACATGGTCAACATGGTCAAACATGGCCAAACATGGTCAAACATGGTCAATTCATGATGCTGACGTGCACAACACTGAACACACCAGTGCACAACAACAACAAAAAACAACAACCATTCATACCATGTTGCGTTTTGGGTTGAGCATGAACATGCTCATGCATACGTTTATACCGCTGCACATTGCGAATGACATCCATGAGTGAGAGTATGTGCACTGCAAACCCCTCGTGCCATGCTATTGGTTGTCCTGAAGCCATTGGTTGTCCTGTAGCAGCAGCAGCAGTATGTTGTTTTGTTTGCCATGGTATCGATTGCCCTGTAACAGCGGTATATTGTTTTGATTGAATTTCCTCCTGATGCTCCTGTTGTGCCTGTACATCATGCTCCTGCTGCTGCTCTTTACTTTGCTGAAGTTCACCCTGCTGCTCTACACCATGCTGCTCTTTCCTCGGCTGCTCTGCACCCTGATGCTCTTTATTGTGCTGCTCTACACCCCCCTGCTCTACACCCCCCTGCTCTACACCCCCCTGCTCTACACCATGCTGCTCTACAGACTGCTGCTCTACACCCCCCTGCTCTACAGACTGCTGCTTGTCCTGTATCCACAGTGCTTGACATGCCATCACTGCCGCTACCAGTGCACGTTGCATTGCCCTCACCCTTCGTATATGCTGTGTGATGGGGTGTGGGGGGGGTGTATATGATGGTGTGTATGGTGGTGTTTGTGATGGTGTGGAGGCACAAAAACACACGAGTAACACACAACAATCCCTCCTGTATCCAGGAAGAACGTGAAGGCAACATAGCGGTAGCATCAGCACCATCAGCAGCAGCAGCAAACCCACCATCACTACCACCACCACACCAACATCAACATCAACAACAACAAGAGCAATAACCACACCAACAACATCAACATCAACAGACACCAAGACTAGTAATCACTACAACCACAATAATCACACCAATAGCACCCCAATACCGCTGATCGTCCTTGTACAACAGAGGGAAGGTGCTCTGGAAACATCCGCCACAACCCCACCACACATCCAGGTGGTGATGATGCAGATGATGGTGATGATGCAGATGATGGTGGTAGTGCAGATGATGAGGGGGGCACCATATCCTCTTCAGTAGTTGAGTGTTGTTGTTGTTGTTGCTGCTGTTGTTGTTGCTGCTGCTGCTGTTGTTGCTGCTGCTGTTGTTGTTGCTGTTGTTGTTGTTGTTCATCATGTGTCATGGTGTGTTGGAGAGTAGTGGTGGGTTTGTCATGTTGCTTATGCTGCTTGGGTCTGTGGGGTCAGGGAGATGTGTGGTGAGCATACATATATCGATGCTTACATGCACACACACACACACACACACACACACACACACACACACACACACATAAACACACAAACACGCACACAGAAAAAAAAACACCTACCGTGCACAATCAGGCAGCTCTATAATCACATCCCATATGTTGACCATGTTCTCCCCCCCATTGACTGCCTTTTGACCATGCTCATGGCGATCACGCCCCCGCACCCCACCCCACCACCTTGCTCCACCCACACTCCACCCACCACCATCCCCCCTGACAGGATATTGTACAGTACCAGCACCATCATCACCCCCATGTAGTGCACCATTCGCAGACCACACAGGTAGTCCACCTGCATGAGGGTGTGTATGCTGCACACGCACATCCCCCTGCTGTAGCTGTTGCTGTTGCTGCTGGTGGTCACCATTGCATGCAGCGTCATGTGGTTGGTTGAGCTGTTGAGTGGTTGGGCTGTTTGTTGATGTGCATGGGGGATTAGAAGCAGTAGCAGCAGCAGCAGCACGTAGTGTTGCACGTGTTGGACGTGATGCACGTGTTGCACGTGTTGCACGTGTTGGACGTTGTAACGACTTTTGTTGTTGTGTTGTGTTGTTGTTGTTGTTGTTGGTGGTGGTGGTGGTGATGGGTACATGTGAAAGTGCTGCAATGTCTGGTGTGTTGGTGTCCGTAGCATCATCATCACACCCATCATGGGTTTGTGTTGTGTGTGTTTGGGTTTGTGTTGTGTGTGTTTGGGTTTGTGTTGTGTGTGTTTGGGTTTGTGTCGAATCAGCTGATTGAATCATGCGCAACAAAGTATCATCATCAAGCACCCTGTATGAAGGACCATGTAGGTCATACGTGTGTGAGGGAGCATGTAGTTCATACATATACTGACACTTGAAACATCGTATACACATACATACCGGCCATGCTGATGCAACACAACCACCTCTGGTGCCAATAATGCCATCACACATACATCCCTCCACTGCAACGCCCCACCATGCCCTTGTTGTTCCCCTTGTACTGCTCCATTATCATGTTGACCATCATGTTGACCACCATGTTGTTGTACTTGACCATTCCCTAGCACGTCGGCTACATGTACACCATCATGTTGTACATTGTCCACACCATCATGTTGTACATCACCACCCAGGGCTGCACACACCTGCTTCCACGTCACCTGCACACGCTGCTTGGTGAGAAAACCATGCAGTGTCGTCAGGCGGGTAAATTGTGTAGAGAGTGTAGCAAGACATGGAGGGAGGGGGAGGGAGAGTGTGTGCATACGTGCATCAACCTGGTTGTCACTGTCCCCCTTGTTGTTCTTCTTGTTCTTCTTGTTGCTTTTGTTGCTCTTGTTGTTGCTTTTATTGTTCTTGTTGTTCTTGTTGCGCTTGCTCTTTGTTATGCTCTCATCATCATCATTGTTGTTGTTGTTGTCATTTTCATGTTCATTATCATTGTTGTTGTTGTTATCCTTCTTGGTATTGTTGTTTTGTATCTTCGTATTGTTATCTTTCATGTCATTGTTGTTGTTATCCTTGTTAGTATTTCTACCACGGCGCTGTGCAACTGTTGCTGATTTGGTTGCATAAACACAATCAGCTTCGTATTCTGCAAGCTGCTGCTGTAGGAGTCGGGTTTGTTGTGATGGTGGTGGTTGTGATGGTGGCTGTATGACGACTGCTGAGCCCTGTGTGTGTGTGTGTGAGGGTGTGTGAGGGTTGTGAGGGAAGGAGAGACTACATACATCTTGTATGGTTGGCACTGCTCTACACATACACACACACACGCGCGCGCGCACCCACACACACCTGCATTTCCTGCATCAGGGTCTCCCATACACTCATGCTCCCATGTGCATCACCCACCAATAATTTCCCTACATCATGGGGCCCTTTGTCATGTGCATGGGGCCCTTTGTTTTGAGTCACACCATCAACGTGGATGTGGAGGTTGTGAGGGTGTGTATGAGATGTGTTGTGTTGTGTATGGGAGGTGTTGTGTTGTGTTTTACTAGGGGACACTAGGGGTCGGGACATGTAACCAGGGAGCAGTGAATCCAAATAAAGGGACCCTGTTGGGGCCCTCCTGTATGTGAATTGATGGTGTGGGTGTGTGTTTGCTATACATGACTGACAGCATCATACACAACAACATCATGCAGAACAATTCCTAATGATAACAAAAATTCCTAATGATAACAAAAATTCCTAATGACCACAAAAAAATAAAAAAAATTACATACCGCAGTGTTGTTGGGCTGGGTGGGTGCACCACATCCACTTCATGCTGATTGCTGCATGGATGTACAAACCCACCCTCATGCACCGTTTCCACAGCATCATGCGTAGTGTTGGCATTGGTATGTGTCGCATGTGTGGGTGTATGTGTGGGTACAACCCCCACCTGGGTGGTGTATGAAGTTCCATGTGGCTGCTGCTGTTGTAATTGCTGCTGACGTGTTGATTGCTGCTGCTTGTGCCTGGTGCTGGGTGTATTGTTTCGACTTGGTTTGCTGGGGAGGGCAGTCTGTGTATGATGAGGGTGTGGAGTGAGGGTGTGGAGTGAGGGTATTGTATGACGAGAAGACAACAGAGGGAGGGACAGAGGGATACTACTGTCACTCAGTTCTCTCATCTCACCAGGAAATCACCAGCTTGTAGTGCAAGATTGGCAAGCTTGGTTGTGTTGGGGAGTAGTGTTCCCTGAGGATGGGATGGTGGTGGGCAACACCAAGTGGGATGCAATAAACAGGTAGACTAAAAGCACCAGCAGCAGGTATTCACATGGTATTTCATACACTATCACATATGAGAGCACACACCTGGAAAAACAACCGGCAGCCTGCCAGCTGGTGGTTGTGGAGCAGGGGCTTGAGGTCTGCCACGTTTGCATCATCGGGCACCTCGAGGATGGCAGTGATGCCAGTGAGGCTGCGTACACAAACGCGCATGGATGCACCTCAATTACATAGTGGACATGTGTTTAAGGCAGAGGGCACGTGGATGGTGTGCCACATGCACAGGATGCTGCTGCTTGGTACTAGATGTTGATTGTGTTGAATGGTTGTTTGTTTGTGTATGTGCGTGCGTGGTACCTTGGTTATATCTTGTACAGGCACTTTCTGCAGCTCTGCAGGAACGAGGGACTTTGCTGCTTGCTTTTGCTGATGCCAAGTGTGAAAAGCCATTTGTTTTGCAAAACATTCACAGTAATTCCATATCCGGATCCTCCTCCTATATGATGACAAATTACCGCCATTCACACAACCCGAAATGATCCATGAACATTATGCAACGGCATGGCATCAACATTTTCCGTTGTCAAAGCATGAGTCGATCATCCACGTTGCTGGCTGTATTTGCAGTTTTGTGCATCCGATCGTTTTCAAGATCGCTGGCACCAGGTACCAACACACTGGTGACAATAGATTACCATGAATTCATGGTGTCCACACCCAACCCTCTTGATTCGCACAGAAGCACAGTCATGGGCACTTGCAGATGATTCCGGTGTGTGATATTGCTGTGTGATGGTTTTCATATGATGCTCACGCACCCCAACACACCCCACTAGTGTTTTACCACCTCAATGCCACTGCACTCATCGCCCGGGGCTATCGCCTCCATGCTGTGCTGGCACCAGATGAACCAGACTCGTATCGTGGCCCCATGACCACCACCACCAAGGCATCCTCCCGATCCGCATGCATTGCTGCTGTGTGTGCGCCATCCACCCATTGTCGCGGTGTGCATTACAACACAGCTACCCGTACATGCACAGCACTCCCAGACTCTGCACCCCTCGCTGCTGTACAGCACACTGGCACCCCAACAGATTGGCTTGTGTTGTACAACAGAGGTACATTCCCCTACATACATTCCCCCACATACATTACCCCACATACATCCCCCACATACATCCCCCCCCCCCAGATGCACAAGGCATGCACCTGCATCTCCTGATGGAACATGGGTGGTCCTATCACGGCACCCCCCTCAACGAACCCATGAGCACACGCTCCGCTGCACATTGTGCACAAGCATGTCGACATGAAACCATGGCAGCATGCAGTGCCTTTACCTTTACACCTGCTTCCACAACTACCAACAGTAGTCAACACCATAATGGTGGTCAACCTCATAGCTCTGGTCAAACACATGGGACAGGGGGGACATGTCGCTTTTGGTTGACCGTGCGAAAGGCACAGCGTGCAGGTCGTGGTGTGGTGGGAGGGTTTTTGTTGGTGCGGCAGTGGCAGCAGTGGGTAGAGCAAGAGGGGCGGGGGAATAGTGGTGGGGCGTCCAAGACACGTCGTACGCTGTTGACTGGTGGCACGGTGGTATCAGAGACCAGCAGGTGATGGGGGGGATGATGAGGGTGGGGATTCAAGGGGTTCGTACGCTTGTTTGTATAGTTGTTGTTTGTGTATTCGTGGGTTGTGTATTTGTTGTTTGTATACTTTTTGTTTGTGTCTTTGTTGTTTTATACCCTCACTCTCACAGGTTGCCATATGTGGTACTGTTCATGTCAAATTGTGCCTTGTCAGACCAATCACAGTACGTCACAGTATGATAATGGGCTGTTGTTCTGTGTGTGGGAGTGGGTGTGTGGGTGTGGGTGGGCGTTTGTATGTGGGTGGGCGTTTGTATTTGGGTGGGCATGTGGGTGTGGGTGTGGGTGTGTTGACGATCTTGTGCAAGTATACCCCTACCCACATGCACACACTTGAACATGCACACATGATACACACATGATATACAACTCATGACACACACACGCACACACACACACAGGTGCACTATAGCAGATTACAGTCTGACTGCACATGGGATACTGGTCAGAGGGGACGCCATCCTTTCCCCTGCAAGCCTCATTGTTGCTAGTTCAGGGGAGGGTATCTGGGTAGGGGGCTACACACTGGTATGTGTGGAATGTGCATGATGTAGTATGTTGTACTTGATATTCTGGTAATCAATGTGCATGATGTAGTATGTTGTACTTGATGTTCTTGCATATGCAATGTGCATGATACCTACCAGGGGGAGCTCTCTCTCTCTCACACACACACACACCGATGTATATTTATTTGTACAAGCACACACAAGCACACACAAGCACACCCTGTTACACCACACCACACACACCCTCTCCTCACAAGGATCGCCCATGTGAGTGGTATAGGTACCAGCGCAGCAGCTTTGCTGCGACTGTCACGCACCCTCTGTATGTACACAGTCCCCGAAACAACACCTACAACTTTGGCTTGACGTTTCTGAATGAGAGTCTACCACTTGGCACTGCTACATTGGCCTCTGCAGCGTGTATGGAATGGGACTGGGGTGCATGTTGTGTTTTGGGTGCATGTTGTGTTTTGGGGCATGTTATGCTTTCGAGCATGTTGTGTAATGGAATGTTGTGGAATGTTATGGAATGTCGTGTTTTGGGTGCATGTTGTGTATGGTATGTATGCATGTATGTGCCTTGTGTATAGTGAATCTGCCTCATGTGCCCACCTCAAGCAAGCTGTACCCATTGTACCACCAAAGCACACCTTGCACACAACTCTTCCCTGCAGAGCATACACACACACATAGCCACACACACATACACACAACACAGTGGTCGACTTTGAACAAAGCAACCTTCGTACTGTGTCTGGGTATGGTTACGGGTCCACCGCATTTGGTGTGTCTGCTTCTCGACTGCCACGCAGCAACAGCCTGGTACTTCGTGCCAACATGGATTGCTCTTCCAGAAGTCAGTCATGGATGCAGAGTAGCCTACACTTGTGCTATGGTATACGTGTGGCTACGTGTTGAGTGTGTTGATATGGGTGTTGGTATGAGTGTTGGTATGTGTTGAGTGTGTTTATGTGTTGTGTAGTGATTTGTGTTGTCTTGAATGTGTTGCGCATGCGTACACATACCTCACACACCAAAAACACACCCACATTGACCTCCTCTCCCAGGTGGTTCGTCTGGTTCATTTTGTGTTGGAGATGGAGGTGCCATGGTGATCTCCCTGTATAATGGGAGCGCATCTGACATGCGTGTGACTGGCATGAACATAGGGCTGACCTCTACCAACTGTGGTGCAGACACATTTCCAGGTTGGTTGAGCTGGTGCATGTGTTATTGTGCAATGGTGATGTTTTTTGTGTTTGCCGATAATTGACCCAGGACAGCTTTGGGATCTTCACGCACATCATCTCCAACACACAGGGATGGGTATCCGTGGTGATATCATGACCTCCTGGGTGGATGATCAACTGTCTCAAAGAGCACAGGCCCCTGCAACAACACAAACAGTAGCGCAACCAGTCGCCCAGGGGGGGGACCCCAATTATTGTCAAGATATTATTCGGCCAAGCAGGACACTTAATTTGCTTTCGCCATCACCGTCAATACCGAGCCCCTCCCCTGCGGTGCCTTCCCCGTATGTGTGATGTGTGGAACTGTGCCACATTTTTGGTGGCCACAACACATGTTTTGTGCACACCACAGGTCCCCCGATGTGCCTAGTCCCTCTCCTGATGTGCCAAGTCCCTCTCCTGATGTGCCTAGCCCTTCTCCTGCTGTTCCTAGTCCCTCTCCTGCCATACCAAGTCCCTCTCCTGCTGTTCCTAGTCCCTCTCCTGCCATACCAAGTCCCTCTCCTGCCGTGCCAAGTCCCTCTCCTGATGTACCAAGTCCCTCTCCTGATGTGCCAAGTCCCTCTCCAGACGTGCCAAGTCCCTCTCCTGATGTGCCTAGCCCTTCTCCTGCTGTTCCTAGTCCCTCTCCTGCCATACCAAGTCCCTCTCCTGCTGTTCCTAGTCCCTCTCCTGCCGTGCCTAGTCCCTCTCCTGCTGTATCTTCACCGTATGCATGCGAAACGTGCCCGAGATACACACACACACACTCACTCGCACACACTGTCACAAACACCGCAGGTCCCCCGCCCCCCCCTCCCCCCATGTCGCTTCCCCCTCTCCTCTTCCCGACAGAGACGCATGCTGGTCGTTTTCACAATCCGTTCCGTCGAGGGCGCCTCCTTCCTCGTGCAGCTGCCCTTCTTGTCGAACGCAATCGCAACAACTCCTCCTGTCCCCTTTGGAGCCACCGCTGCGCACAGGGGTACTTGTACTATGATTTGCGTTACACTGACAAAATACGTTTTCAAACAGGCAACATCCCGTTTTATTGTGAGAAAAAACAAGCTTTCATCATCATTCCTGCACTTTTGCGGCAAACAGCCATCCCGTACTCTACTCACAGAAAAAGAAACCATGTTGTTTGTAGTATGCCCCATGTATGTGTGTGCTCATCCGTGCATGATCCCCCTGGTCTCCAAACCCCAGCCAAAAATCATCCCCATCGTCATCGACTACACAAAGTACATGTTATTGGCAATGCTTGGGTGCAGGGGCACCGGCACAGACACATTGATGGGTGCAGCTCCGCCGGATGCCATAGACATGGTATCAGCATCGGAAGTGTCGTCCAGCTGGCCCACGATGCGTCCGCGATCAGCAGCCAAGTGCGCATAGTACGCAGGAGGCACCAGGGACACCGAGCGTGTGCAGCGGCAGTACAGGTAGCACAGGCGGTAGGTCAGCAGCTGCAGCTCGTCTGCCTTGAAGCCTATCTCGTCCAGCAGCACATAGTAGTGGGTGGGGCGCGTGGTGCCCTGGATGGCAGCATGGGCCGTCAGATAAAAGTCAAATGCCCAAGGGTGGCACACATCGCGATCAACCACGGTACCTTGGGTTGGTGGGGAGGATGTGTTGTTGAGGTTGTATACAAACAGCATTGCACACCAACAACCCCACACGTACCAGGCAGCAGGTTGCCCTTGGGGTCCGAGTCGCTGTCGGAGATGGGGAAAAAGCGAGTCGAGTGGCACTTTTGCACAGTGACAAAGGTGAGCTTGGGGTCATACTGGGCGTTGATCTCCTTGCAAGCATTCTTGATGGCAACCACCTCCAGCACACCCACACGAGCAAACTGGCCCTCAGACACACCATCACGATACATCAGCAACACATCGGGCAGAGCCCTGTTGCGGCGCTGGTACTCTCGCAGGAGGCTTGCCACGGCGCTTTGCATGTCCTGGGTGTGTGATTGTTGAGTTGTGCACATGTAAGTGGTGTACATGCAAGTTGTTGCTGATTTACTACAATACCACACATACCAGCAGGGTGTCCTCGCGGCTCTTGGGTTGAATCATGCAGCGAGAAATGTACTGTGAACCCTCTTGATCCATAGATCCCACCACAGATGCCACCGAGGGGGCGCTGCTACCAGGGGCACTGTGAGTCAGATCAGCACCTGCGGGGAATACAAACACATCATCACCATATTCATCATCATACTGATCATCGTATTCACCGCACCCCCCTCATCACACACCCCAAAACGCACCAAGCAGCATAAAGCGCTTGCCACCAATCTTTGGGAGAGGGGATGCGCATGCCACGTTCTTCCCGCCAAGCTTTTGGTTGATCTTCAGGCTCACGTTGGCCACATATTGCGGGCGACCACGCTGCTTCATTTGGTTCCTCCTGCCAACGCCTGCCGAGGCTGCCACAATCACCTGGGAAATCACACCCACCCTGCGATCGCTTGCAAACTTGATTTGCTTGTACAGGTCCACATCTGTTGAGGGGTGCGCGCATGTTGAGCACAGACAATGGGCAGCACGTAACACACAAACCAAACCCACCTCGGTTGTCGATCATGACCATCAAAAGCTGGCAGGGTGATTTGAAGCGCTTGCCAGCCACGTCAGCAGCCATGGCAAAGGTGTTTTGCAGCTGTTCGTCTGCAGCATGGGTCACCACGTAGGGGCTGCGGGCTGCCTGCGACACCTGGATGCCGGTGCGCTCAAGACCTTGGACCAGATCGTTTAGGAACTCCTGTGTGGTGTGTGGGTGTGTTCACTTCACATATAGTACATCCACCCCCAAAAAAATCCCCAACACCCACCTGGGCACCAGTAGTGTCCCCAAGCAAGCTCACGACTGCCCAGCTGTTGAGCTGAATGGGAGCAAAGTGACGCGTGTCACGCAGATTCCAAGCCCCCGTGGTACCAGGATTGATCTTTTTCTTGTTGCCATACACAAGGTCATCGGTACCCAGGATGCGTGCCTCCACCTGCATCATGCGCGGGTCCATGGCCATGCCCCATGCCTCAGCGGTCTTGTCGGACAACAGGCCCGACTGTTGGGGCAGGAACGCAATCTTGGCAAGGCGATCCTCGGGGTATTGGATGCTGTGGCGACCCACCGATGCCAAGAGATCAGGGGGGATCTTGGTCAAGCGTTGACCTGTTGGGGGGTGCGATGATGACCTGTAACTGACCATAATCGCAAAAACAAACAAACATACCAGGCACGATGGCAAACAGCTCAAGAGGCATGGCAGTCTCCTTGCGACCGCCGCCCGACACAACCAGAGGCATGTTGGGGAATTTGAGACGGATGCCGTACTGACGATAGTAGTAATCCGCCACAGTGATGTTTTCCACCTTATCCGGCTGGTCACGTGGGGCAAAGTCAAAGCGGTAGGAATTGGCCGTCTTGGTCGAGATGGCCTTGGCCTTGCTCTGGCGCTTGGGCACGGCATTGCCATGTGCCTTGAAATTGCTGACAATCTGTGTTGTAAGAGAGGGTGGGGTAAGACGAGTGCATGTCGACGCAAAAACCACAACAACACACCTGCATGCCAGACAGTGCCCTGCTGGCCTTGCGGCGGCTCCTTTCGTTGGAAAGCTCCTGTTCCAGCTGGCTTTCGTTTCGCGCACGCATGACACGCATCATGAACGTGATCAGGCTCACGGGCTCGTGCATGATGGCGATGCTTTGCGCCATGTTGATGGTGAGACCACGCTGCGTCACCTGTTGCGGTGGTTGCGCGTGTATGCACAGCCCTTGTTGGACAAACACACACCCCTCGCCTTACCTTGAGCAGCTGCAAGTAGCCCTCCCACACCTCCACGCCATAGTCGCGGATGTTGATCTTGCTCTGATCCTCGTCAAAGTACACACCAGAACCGATGGGGAGGCTCTTGGGGCGGTGCGAGGCGGCGTGCCTCAGCATGATGTCGAGTGCCTGCAGCGCAGTGCGTGGCAGCTGCTCCTGGTTGAGCCTGTGTGTTGGGTGTGTTTGGAGAATGTATGCACAGTGTATTCACTGCGCAGCACCCACCACAACTTCAACATACTTGCAGTACTCGCTGAGTTCCGAGAGCGCGATGTTGCTGGTGTACTTGACGGTGACCGTAAACCTGGAGGGACGCTCGCGGTCGGGCAGCGTGGCCATGACGTCGTACGAGTGCTCAGCCTGGTCGATGAAGTACTCGGGGCACACCAATGTGTGTTGGTCGTCAAACGCACATCCCGCGGGCCACTTTTGTTCCTTGGCGAGGGCATCAATCACAGCGCGAGCCTTGGCGCGGGGGAGTGCCTTGGCAGGTACAGCATCATCCGTGTCCATGGGCTCTGCGCTACCACGACGCACTTGCTTGATGTCGACGCGGTAAAACACAGCCTGCGTGGCAGCCACATTGATGGAAAAGTAGTTGGCGCGAAGCTTGACGGGACGACCCAGGGAGCCAAAGTCGGGGCGCTTGACACGCTCTTTGGGTTCCTGTGTGTGTGGGGGGTGGTCAGTTGCAAGATCAAGGTGGTGATCACCATCGCGATCATTGCGCCATCCAGATCGCATCATACCAGTTCCGATTTGGAAGAAGGGGGCGCGGTCCCACCTTGTGGCTTGTACTTGACCTCCTTGGGCCCCCTGATGTTGTCATACCCCGAGGGCATGCGAGGGGCTCGGCCATCACGACCAAAGCTGCGACCGCCGGCGCGGCCACCGCCACCACCGCGGCCACCGCCAAACCCTCCACCACCACGGCCACCACCACCACCGCCATACCTACCACCACCACCACCATAGCCACCGCCACCGCGGCCACCACGGTCACCACGGTCACGGTCATCATATCCTCCTGTGAGGATCCATTGTGATGTGACACACCAAGGTCTACTGAGCATCTCAATACACGTATTGGATGGTGTTCAATAAAACAACGCAGGCAGCGACGCGCGCACGGTTGTCAACACAGGTGCACGGGCATTGCAAGTGGGCTACCAACAACACGCACCGCGTCCTCCTCCGCCACGGCCCCTTCCTCCGTACCCCGACATTGCTGGTTATGCTCGGCTGCACGCTACGTTCCTGGTGCGCCGCGTGGCACGCATCTGGGGGTAGGGCAGTGCAAGAGGCGTGTACGCTATGCTGATGCCATCGTTATGCTGCCCATACTGTTGCTGGGTGTTATGAAGAAGGTGTTGTGGCAAAATTGTAGCCTGGTTTGTTCGTTTTTTTTTATGATAATTTGTGTTATTGGCAAACAGGAAAGGTGGAAAGGTGCACCCCTTGGGCTGAAGAAACTACATCGCAGTGTGACATATTGTGATTGCGCGGACAGACTGTAAACCCAGCAGGCCTGCACGAAAAGCTGTACGAAAGTCGCAACGACCCAGATCAGCATGTCGTTTCGTGGCGCTTTACTCGGGCTTGCGCTTGGGCTTGTGCTTGTCCATGGTGGCCGCCCTGCACATCATCATGCTGCGCCTATGATCAACAACTGCCAGCCAACAGTGGTGGTGGTTGGCAATTCCAGTCTGATCATCATTGACATGCTGCCGCATCACAACTGGCCCTTGGTGTGCATGGACAATGATTTGACAGGGCTAGAAGAGTGTTTGTTCCCACCTGTTGGTACCCAGCTTGACATCCAGTGCCATAATGCAACGGAAGACCAACAACCTTCCGACACCAGGGACATGTGGTCCTTAATGTTCACTAGCGACATGTGGTCGTCTGTGTTCAACATGACATCACGCCAACAACTCGTCGACGCCATTGACACCATCCTTTCCGATCGCATCGTGCAAGGAAAAGGCACCATGCGCGACGTGCGACGTATTGTGCAGATCCTGGGCCCTGCCCTGCCGTCGGAGGATGTGCTGCCTGCACAAGGCATCTACTCTACCCGGAGCAACACCGCGGGCCAGTGTGGACCAACTGGTTTGGAGGTTCCCGCAGAGCTTGTGGGGCCATCCATCAACACATGCTGCCAGACCCACGACAGCTGCTACAATGCATGCGGCGGGTTTGACGCATGTAACAAAGCATTTGCAACGTGCCTGGACAATGCATGTGCTGCGCTGCCACGATGGGCGTTTTTGCGTCGCTGGCTGTACGTTGGGAGTGGAGTTTGTGTGTGGTGTTGGTGGGTTGTTGACGCGCATGTTTCCTCTGCTGCAGGTGCCAAAGCTTTCGGAACACTGCTGTGGCTGCAGTGACGTCACCGATTGGGCGGGGGGTGTACTGTCTGTACAATGATGGGCCCAACAAGTTGGCATGTGCAATTTTGCAGCCGGAGACATGTCACCTGCTGTAGGGCATGCTGTGCACATGAGTGATATTTGTGGTCAACTAAAGCAATGTGCATTTTTTTTGTGATCAACACTAGATCCCGTGATCCTGTAACCTCTTGTTGCTCTTCTTGTTGCTTTTGCAAAGTCACAGCTGTTGAAAGAGTATGCGTGTGTTTCACTTTGCGATTGACAGAGGTGGCACGTTCACCGATGTGTTTTGCGAGGTACGAGAAACAGACTGTTCCCTTTTCCCTTGTATTTCCTCTTGCTCAACCAACGCATCCCACACAGTACAAGGATGCACATGGTGCCACACAGCAACGGTACTATAATGTGGCATGTTTGACCACGCGTACACCACTCTCAATACACCTCTTCAACACACCCCAGAGTGCTCAAGCTCCTCTCAGAAGATCCATCCAACTACCCTGATGCACCCCGGGAAGGCATACGCCGTGTGTTGGAGCAGGAGACAGGCACACCACATCCCCGCGATCAGCCTCTCGACACATCCCGCATCGCCTCCATTCGCATGGGCACCACAGTACGTGTTGTGTGTGTTGTTGTGTTTTGTGTGCATGTCATGCATCGGTTTCTCACCAGCAAGTATGCACTGTTTCTGTGTGTCAACACCCTCCTTCCACACACATACACACAACCAAGTACACAACACATCCCAGGTCGCCACCAATGCCCTCTTGGAGCGCAAGGGTGAGCGAGTTGCACTGGTGGTGACTGCAGGGCTCCGTGATTTGCTGCACATTGGCAACCAAAGTAGACCATCTATTTTTGACCTGAGTGTGCGGTGCCCGGATGTGTTGTATGAAACAGTGGTGGAGTGTGATGAGCAAGTGGTGCTGCCACTGGGGGACGTCCCTGGGCGGTATGCTGAGTGTGGGGATGTGGGGATGTGGGTGTACACATTTCACAAAGTTGTAATACCTCACTGGGGTGCACATGGAGGGGGGATGTATGCCAAATAAACCCCTCATAGTTTGACCACAGAATCACCTTCACATACAAACAAGAACAGCATCATCACACCCCACACAATACACCACCCTCAATCCCCCCCCCTCCCCCCAACACACACCCTCTCAGGCGTGCTGGCCCCAACCCAAGTGCCGACACAGCAACCTGGCCCATAGAGGGCCCCCTGAAAACATGCGTCACCGGTGAAACAGTCATTGTACGAAGGGTCCCCGACCTCCCCACCCTGCGCACCCACCTCCAAGCGGTGTACGACCAGGGGATACGGTCTGTGGCGGTGGTATTCAAGCATGCAGCGATCTTCCCGGATCATGAGCTGCTGGTGGGGCAGCTGGCGAGGGATATGGGGTTTGTGCAGGTGTCGTTGTCCAGTCAGGTCATGCAGATGGTGAAGATGGTACCCAGGGGGTACACAGCCACTGCTGATGCCTACCTGACACCCCACATCATGCGGTATGTGATGATGATGTGATGTGATATAATGTCATGGTATGTTTCCTCAAAAGCCATCCCTCTTTTGAGGAAACAGACACCAAGGAGAGGGGGGTTTTGTGTGAGGATGCATGGCTGGGTTGTTGTTGGGGATGTACGTGTGTGTGGATGTTTCATGGTTTTTTGTGCACGCCGTGTTTGTCACACCCTCCCATTTACCACCACAGGTATATTGAGACGTTTCAAAAAGGGTTTGACCAAGGTTTGGCCAATGTGCAGGTGTCATTCATGCAGAGTGATGGTGGTTTGACTGCGGTCAATGCATTTTCTGGACATCAAGCGATTCTCTCTGGTATGCTGGGTTACGTGTTGCTGATGCCAACACAGCAACTGCTACAACAAAACAGCCTTGCACACCTGTCGCTTTCTCTCCCTTTCATACATACCATAAAAACACACACTCACACAAACACACGCACAGTACACAAACACAAACACACGCACAATACACAAACACAAAAACACACACAAACACAAAAACACACTCGCACAGGTCCTGCAGGTGGGTATGTGGGCTACGCTCGCACCACTGCATGGAACGGAATCAACCCCACCACCCTGCAGCTCATTGGTTTTGACATGGGTGGTACAAGTACTGATGTCAGTCGCTATGCAGGTCGATTTGAACATGTGTTTGAGTCAACCACTGCTGGGGTGACTATACAGGCCCCTCAGCTGGATATTAACACTGTTGCTGCAGGTGTGTGGGGTGGGTGGGTGGGTGTGCAGGTGGATGGATTAATATGCACATTCAATACACCATGCTCGCACCGCCCCACATCCATCCACCATGTGACACCCTCTCTCATGCACACCTCTTCTCTCTCACGCACACCCCCTCTCTCTCATGCACACCCCCTCTCTCTCATGCACACCTCCTCTCTCTCACGCACACACAAACAGGTGGTGGGTCCCGTTTGTTTTTCCGCAATGGGGTGCTCCAGGTGGGCCCTGAATCAGCAGGGGCCCACCCGGGCCCTGTTGCCTATCGCAAGGGGGGCCACTTGGCAATCACAGACGCCAATGTCGTGCTGGGGAGGGTGCTGCCTGAGTTTTTCCCAGCTATATTTGGTCCACAGGAAAATGAACCACTGGATGTGGAGGCAGCACGGTGCGTGTGGGTGGGTGGGGTGTGTTTGTTTGTGTGGGGGACGGGGGAGTTGTTTGTTTGTGTGTGTGGGTGGGGTGTTTTGTGTGGCATTTGTATGAACATATGTCCTAGATGACAACCCAACCTCCACACACACACATCCAAACACACACACACACACATTCAAATTCACAAACACACGTCTTCAAAAGCACACACAACCACAACACACACCCACAACCCCCTCTCAGATCTGCAATGGCAGAAGTGGCTACAAAAGTCAATGCATTAGCCAACCAACATGGTCAACCATCCAAAACCGTTGACCAAATTGCCATGGGTTTTATACAAGTCGCAAATGAGACCATGTGTCGTCCCATACGTGCGTTGACTCAGATGAGGGGGTATGATGTGGCGGCGCATGTGCTGGCATGCTTTGGTGGTGCTGGTGGGCAGCATGCATGTGCTATTGCTCGGAGCTTGGGGATGAAGACCATATTCATTCACAAGTATGTTGTTTACAACACATATAATGGGGTGTTGTATGGGGGCCAGGGTGTTGGTGGTGTATTCGGGTGATGTGGGGTGATGATAGTTTGGTGTGGTGCATGTTAATGGGATGCATGTGTGTATGGATACGTGTGATTGCATGTGTACATACAGAATACATGCTCCCATACACACACACTTATGCAGCAGGCACACACACACACACACACAAAAAACATACACACACAAACATACACACACAAGCATACACACACAGGTATAGTGGTATCCTGAGTGCTGTGGGTATTGGTATTGCAGATGTGGTGGTGGAGCGACAAGAACCATGTGCTACCATACTTGTACCAGCCACAACAACAACACCCACCACCACCACAACACCCACAACACCAGCCACAACAACACCGTCAGATGGTGATGTGGAGGATGTGCAGGGTGTATTGAATGAGAGACTTGATGTGCTGGCAGCTGATGCAATACAAGCACTCATGCAACAGGTATGCAGGTTGGAATGTCCATCCACTTTACACGAAACACCACACAAAACACCATGCAAAACACCACACCCCGGAAAAAACAAAAAACAACATACAAAACACCCAGGGCTTTCCAGAGGCATCCATCACCACAGAGCGCTACCTCAACCTGCGATACGATGGTACCGATGTGGCTGTAATGACACCTGAACCATCCGTAGCAACACACACCTATGCAGCAACCTTTGAAGCTGCGTATTATAGAGAGTTTGGGTTTACCCTGACGGGGAGGGCTATTATTGTGGACGATGTACGCGTGCGTGCCATGGGACGTGGTGCTGCTGTTGGTGGTAGTCGAAAACCTCGGGAGGGTAGTGATGACAACCCCACACCCACACCATTACCCACCACACCCCCACCATTGCCCACACCGGCATGTGTGGCGAGTACGTATTTTGAGGTGGGTGGGCGTCAACCCACCCCGGCCTACACGCTGCGCACGCTGTGCCCCGGGCATGCGGTTCCGGGTCCCGCCATTTTGTTGGATGACATCAGCACGGTGGTGGTCGAGCCTGGGTGGACTGCGCATGTCACTGATGGGTGTGATATTCGTATTACATGGGGTGGGGTTGATGGTGTTGTGGGGGGGGTGGGTGGGGAAAGGGATGGGGAAATGGATGGGGTGAGTACTGCATGTGATCCTATACAGCTGGCTATATTTTCACACAGGTATGTGTTTTGGTGGTGGTGGTGGTGGTCGTGGTGGTTGTGTGTGTGTGTGTGTGTGTGTGTGTGTGTGTGTGTGTGTTTTATACATGAGCAGATAGCATTGCGTGATACGTACACACCCCTACACACCCCTACACATACACACCCCTACACATACACACCCCTACTCCTACACATGCCTACACACACCCAGGTTTATGGGTATAGCAGAGCAGATGGGTCGGACACTGCAACGAACCTCTATCAGTGTGAATATCAAGGAACGTTTGGATTTCAGCTGTGCACTGTTTGGACCTGATGGAAGCCTGGTATGTGGCTTTTTAAGTTCTTCTTTATGTTGTTATGTTCTTTTTTACGATACCACTATATCTGTGTGTGTTTGTGTGTGTGTGTGTGTGTGTGTGTTAGTGTGTGTGTGTGTGTTATTGTGTGTGTGTGTGTGTGTGTGTGTGTGTGTGTGTAGGTAGGTAGGTGTATTGATGGATACAACACATGTGCAATCAACCACCCATCACATGCTCACTACACTTGTATGCGAGTGTATACTGAAAAACACGTCCACCCACCTACCCACAAACGCACCAGGTTGCCAATGCACCCCATTTACCAGTGCATTTGGGCGCCATGTCTGAGGCAGTTCGTTTTCAGCTTGACTATTGGTCAAACCACCCCGATGGGCTTCATGAGGGTGATGTATTGGTGTCAAATCACCCTCAATTGGCGGGGGGAAGTCACTTGCCTGACATAACTGTGATTACACCTGTGTTTGAGGGTGGTCGGGTGGTGTTTTGTGTGGCATCAAGGGGGCATCATGCAGATATCGGTATGAGGAGGAATTGGGGTGGGGGGGATGGTGATTGGGGGATGGGGTACAACCATGACCACGTTCATCATCACCACAGCATACATACACCCCTGTTGTGTACACCCAATCATCACCAACAACAATAAAACACACACACACACACACACACACACACACACACACACACACACACACATACATACACACACAAAACGAATATGAGGGGGATTCGCGATTCACGAGTTTGAGCGCGGCGTATACTCTTACCGTTGCAATCTTACGAGTTCGCGCATGTACTCGCCCCATACATGAATGGCATCGCCATGTTTGAGACCGGTATCGGCACGCCCAACCAATAACAAAGATTCGAGCGTTGTCCCATACTTTGTCCGATCGCGCTGCATCTGTTGGGGTAGAGCTTTTAGATCGGTGCTGTGCGAATTGAGGTGTCGCTCAATTAAGTCACGAGCCTTTTGATTAATCGTATTGACTCCATCCACCAAACTCGTTCCTGCACCGACACACGACACACGACACACAACACATCGCATGAGACAACACGCGGGTGGATGGGAGGTCGGGGTCGGGTGCACGTACCGTTTGGGATGTCAAGTACGAGGTAGCCGATTTGCCGAGCGACGTGTACTACAGTGTAAATTGTGGTGGATTTACCTACACCGAAAGGACCACCTGACAGTGCCACAAAGCAGTGCCACAAAGCAGTGCCACAAAGCACGTCGCGTCAACGCATTGAGTCATTGACTCATTGACTGGCGGAGGGAGAAGCAAAGTCATACCGAGCACACGACCAATACCGGCTTCTAATAATTCGCGTGAGCCAATCGGGGCTTGTTCTCCGGTTGCTTTGGATGACCGTAATAGTTTAATAAGCTCAAGAATTTCTCTGCGCATAATCACGAAAATGCGGTCGTTTACGGCTGTGCCACGCTCTAACATCGCCGGAAGCCCTGCCACATTGATTGACATCACGACATCACGACATCACGACATCACGACCGGTAACAGTAAGAGAGCACGATCGGCGCATGCGTCTTACCTTCGTGCATTCGCCCGATTTCAAAAAATTTGTCGAGGCACTTGGCATCCAGTTCTTCGATGGGAGTGTCTTTTAACGAATTTGCATCCAGATATTGAAGCGTCAACTGACCGTCCACATCACTATGGCGCTGGCGCTGACTCGATGGCTGTGCTTTGGTCGTTAGATCACTCGAGCCATCCAATTTTGCATCCCCACTCGCTGCAGCTGCCGAAGAGAACTTTACTTTTTTTCGTTGTGGTTGGTGCGATAACAGTTTGCACTTTGGGGGATCGGGACAGTGCACCGAACACGAACCACGCTGTATGCACGTGACATGCCCATATTCTGTGCACCCGCTGACGATGCACGTTTTTTTATCTTTCGACTCTTTATCGACGCAGCAGAGAGAAGGAGGAGAGAAAGAGAGAAAGAGAGGTGAGCGAAAATCAGGGAACAGAACACGTCCACGTCCACGTCCGCGTCTGCGTACCAGAATCGGGTTTGCGCTTCTTTGAATCAGTTCCGGCGGCGGCGGCGGCGGCGGCGGCGGCGGCGGCGGCGGCGGACATCTCTGTCAGTTGAAATCACTGCGAGCAACAAAAGAACCACCAAACCAACACACGCACACAACAGAAACGATCCGGCGTGTTAGCAGTCATAATCACCGGAAGACAACCGAAAACCGGGCGGGAAAAAACCAATCGAATACAATCAATACAATACACACAACAGCAGCACCACCACCAACAACAGCAGCTGCTTTTCAATCACGACACATCACTACAATTCTGCAAATGTCAAATGAGAAAAGTTTTGATCGATTTCGCCCATTTTGCACGAGTCGTATGCAGCTGCAATGCATGTGACCATACGACCAGACCAGTCCGTTCGTGGTAGCAGACGCGCTGCGATTGAACGAACGGATACGTCCACCGTACTCGTTAACTGATCGCCGTTTCGGAGCGACAGCTCCAACGGCCATTCTGCTCGTGCGCTTAAAACATCAAACTGTGCTGGTGTTGGCGACGGCGGCGGCTGTAGCTTTTGTTTCTGTTCCAACGCGGTTTGGTATCGCAAGAGATAATCATTTGGAATCGGATGAGACGCGCGCGTTGGGAAATACGCGACCGACATCGGTTGTGGTAACCAGCGCCGAGCGCTCACATCCAACTGCCACGATTTAGAATCGGCCGTCCACACCACTACACCGCACGATTTACAGTACGCTGGAGCGTGCGGACAGACACAATCAGATGAGTGGAGGGGAAAACCGGCAGCGATCGGAGTCTCTGCCCTGTCTCGCAGCTCGCACTGAAACAGCTTCCATTTCACTGGCGGAGGGGGAAGCGGCGGCTGATCTGTTCTGCTCGTTCGCGGTTGTGGCAGCGAACGGAGTGGTAACACGTATACACGCGACGGAGCACAAACTGCATACACATCATCGTGCAGACTCGTGGCATAACACACACCGGCCAGTGCCATTCGCTCCGAGCGACTCCATTCTGCACCGACCACTTTAGACCACGTGTTGGTCGGGATGTGATACCGATACGTTTCACTACCGGCATCGCCGTCACGTGCAAACCACCCACCAAATACAATGATTGAATCACGCCACGCCACCAGCATATGTGACTGACGCGGTTCAGGCATGTTTGAAAGCTGTTCCCACTGCCACTCCGGCAGAGCACCACCCAAACCACCACCGCCGGCACCAGCAGAGACGGAAGAAGTGATCTCTGATACAACTCGCGTCAAATCCAAACGAGCCACACTGCGTTGCTGCTGCTGTGCACCGCCACCAACCGAATACAAATAATGGCCCACCACCAGTGTCTGAACCGGCAGACCTGCACTCCCGGCAGCCGAGGCCGAATCAGGCAGCGCAGGAAATGTACCGGCGAAGACATGAAGCGACATCCGAAATCCATAATTTTCCACCACCGCTTCCGGGTTGGACGTATCTTTAGTAGTACTGGCTTGAGGGTGAGCCGGGTCAAACAGCCGAATTTGAATGTACGAACCGGGAGCGTATCCGCCCATCACCTGGCGTGTCGGCTGTACCACATAGATATGAGCGATCGCGGGCGGTCGAGCGAACCCGCAAATCATTCGAACCAGATCGCTGGTCAGATCCGATACACCATACAGTGCTGATGCCACTTCACTATAAATGTCGGAGAATGCACGAGACGGTGAGAGCGCGTCCTCAACACTCATTACCAGCTGAGGTGGAGGCGGTGATTCCTGTTTTTTCAGAGCCGCCTCGACCTCTGCGATGGTGGTAGTGACATTTTTAGGATTAATTCGAGCGATTTTCAACTGCTCGCTTTTCTCGTCCTCCGCCGACTTTACAAGCGACTGTTCCTCCACTCCGTGCTTTCGTTTGTTGGCCGACAAACCGGAAAGCCCGCCTGCTCATTATATCAGCAAAACAGAGTTCGCACTGACGTCAGTTCATCAACAAACAACCAGCCGATATCCGATATCCAAACCAGAAAATAAAGAACAAATAAACACTAAACAGCAACGAACAAATACAATAAAACAATAAAGCACGCACGTTCAGACAGCAATGAAAAAAGGTTAGTACTACATGCATGCATGTTTTGTTTAATTTTTGGTGTGAGTTGTTGTGTTAATGGTCGAATACAATCAGAATGGCGGTTACATTATCTTTAGCCTGTAATACAGTAACCACTTCTCGCATGAGACGTTGTGTAACTCGTCTGACGATCTCCTGTTCCACCGATTCGGTACGTTGTTTGGATTTGAGATCAGTCACCAGCTTTCGAGCGTTCGGATCATTCCGTACCGCGTGTCGCTCTTCTGCCAGTGCTTTTGCAACAAACTGAATGGCAGCATCCGCACTAAATACTGAGAACAATCCGTCACATCCCAACAACAAGAAATGATCGTCTCTGGTGATGGTGAATTTAGTGATATCCGGTTGTGCACTCACACCGTATCGTTTAAGCAATCGATCACCGAATGATCGCGAGACGCCCAAACGACCGTTCACGCGACCGCCTTCGATTGTACCTCCGGCTTTCTCGATTCGTTCACGCTCAGCTTTCAATAAAGGCGTGTGTTCATTTGTCACCGGAATGGCACGTACCGGTATCTCAGGTGCAGCGGCAGCAGCTGCGGCTGCGACAGAAGCAGTGGCAGCAGCGGCGGTGGGCGTTGATTGTTTGGATAAGGACGATTTTTTCGGTTTTTGAGTTCGACCCAACACCGCTCGTGCATCACCCGTATACGCGATCCATACGACATCACCAATCACTAAGGCCGAAACGACCACCACTCCGTCATCAGCCGGTGTGGGTTTCCGATCGTTACAGGCTGTCAACAGATCGCGATCGGCTGCTTTAAACGATTCAATCAATACGCGACGAACGAGAGCGGGATCTTTGCAGGCGGCCGACCCGACACCACCACCACTACCACCACCAACAGATGGTGAAGCGGGAGGAGACGGAGCAGCACCAGCAGCAGCAGCGACAGTAGTGTTTGTTGTGGTCGCTGTAGCTGCAGGCAGTTTATAATCCGCAATTGCTTTATCCAAAGTTTGGAAGATGGTGGTATGCAGCAGCTGTTTTAAAAGATCGAGCGAGAATTCACCGCCGTGTCCGTCCAACACACTGTAATAACTCATACGCACACCACCACCACCACCAGTACTACCAGTAGAAGTGGCGTGTAACAGTGATTTAAATGTCGAGCCGATAATAAATTCGTGCACACTTGGAATCAATATTTTTGCATCCTGCTGATACGATTTTTTGCCACGATCACTACCAGAATACACCGATAATGCAGTAACACTACCGGTACCAGTCTTTGCTGCTGAAGGTGTGAGTGTGGTTAGCGCTGCAGCGGTTGGTGTGGTGGTGGTGGAGGTTGGAGCGGTCACGGCACTACCAGTGGGAGTAGCGGACGCTGCGGGCAGTGAAATCGGCGGAACAGTCAGCTGCTGCTGAGAGCTGCTGTTATCGTTTGAGTTTGCTGGTGGTGGTGGTGGTGGTGGGGGTGGCGGCGAATGAGTGAGATCGAGTTTGATTCGTTTCTCACTTACAACAGAAGCATCACGACCACCACCGGCGGCGCTCTCAGTTTCCGGTTCAGCCTTTCGCTTGTGATTAGCAGCAGAGTCCGCGCTCCCAACAGCCGCAGCGGCACTCATCCCTTCTCCTCCTATTACACACCAAAGAAAAAAAAAGAGGATTGATTAGGAGACAGCACGGCACGAAAGACAGATTCGTTGACGAGTGAAAAGATGGGGGATGTACGCTTCAAAAAAACAACGAAAAGAAAACAATATTTTTGTTTCGCGAGAACGGAGAGAGAGAGAGAGAGAGAGAGAGAGAGAGAGAGAGAGAGAGAGAGAGAG
>VFQP010000492.1_pt1 | contig 75136 bp, 73 predicted proteins | sample 3512351 | NCBI WGS metagenome assembly VFQP01 (sample SAMN10412372, study PRJNA504923) | tailings metagenome | isolation source: Relicate 1 Philex TSF1 revegetated site | place: Philippines: Tuba, Benguet | collected 2017-08-29
TGGGTTCCAAGGGCCCACTGGCCCTTGGCGGGGGGAGTTTGAGGGGGGCAGCGCCCCCCTCAACGCGCGCGCGCTCAACGCCGGCGCGTCAGCGCCACGACCACGACCACCAGGGCGATCAGCGCGACCGCGACCATGCCCTGCACCACGCCGAAATTCTCCGCGTCGCGCGCGACGAACAGGGCGGCGATGGCGCCGGCCCCGATCAGCAGCAGTCGGATGAGCCAGCCGATCATGCGCCCTCCTCAATGGCTGAAGCGCCGCGTGCCCCCGTCCACATGGATCACCTGGCCGGTGATGTAGCGCGCGCGCGGCGAGCAGAGGAAGGCGACGAGCACCGCGAGGTCCTCTGCCTCCCCGATGTAGCCCACCGGCACTTCCTTCTCCGCCCAGGCGCGGCGGGCCTCCTCGGTCGGCAGGATGCGCTGGTCGATCTGTTCGGAGTGGATGCGGCCGGGCGGGACGCTGTTCACGGTGATCCCGTCCCGCCCGAGCGCGCGCGAGAGCGCCTTGGCCCAGATATGCACCGCCCCGTTCGGGGCGTTGGCGGCGTTGATGATGTGCGGCTCGTCCTGGCCGGTGATGTTGACGATCCGCCCGAATTTGCGGGCCTGCATCGCGGGGACGAAGGCGTGCGTCATGCGCCGGCCGGCATGGAAGTTGATCTCCATGCTTTCCATCCAGACTTCGTCGGGCCCGAGATCGGCCTGCGGCCGGCTGCCGCCGGCGTTGTTCACCAGGATGTCGCACTGACCGAAGCGGGCGAGCACCGCGTCCCGCGTGCGCTCCGCCGCGCCGGCCGCGGTGAAGTCCTCCACCAGGATCAGCGGTGCGGCCGAGGCCGGCAGCTCGGCCGCCAGGTCCTCGAGCAGCGCCCGCCGCCGCGCAAGGATCGCGAGCCGACAGCCTTCCGCCGCCAGCGCCTTCGCGATCGCCCGCCCGAGCCCCGCCGAGGCCCCCGTCACCAGCGCCACGCGCCCTTCGAGTTGCAGATCCATCGAACCAACCCTCCCCGAAAACCGAAAGGGCCGCCCCTGTCGGAGCGGCCCTTCCCTTGAACCTTGGTCGCTGGCGCTTGGCTATTCCTCCAGCGCCTTGTCCTTGCCCTTGCGGATGTTCGGCAGGAGCATCGCCGCCAGCGCGATGAAGCCGATGCCGAGCAGCGTCGCCGAGATCGGCCGCTCGAGGAACACCATCCAGTCGCCGCGGCTGAGCAGCATGGCGCGGCGCAGGTGTTCCTCCATCATCGGCCCGAGCACAAAGCCGATCAGCATCGGCGCCGGCTCCAGCCGCACCTTGGAGCAGAAGTAGCCGAACAGGCCGAAGATCAGCGTCTGATAGACGTCGAACACGTTGTTCTGCAGCGAATACACGCCGATCGAGCAGAAGATCAGGATCGACGGATACATGTACTTGTAGGGCACTTCGAGCAGCTTCACCCACATGCCGATCATCGGCAGGTTGATGACGAGCAGCATGACGTTGCCGATCCACATGGAGCAGATCAGGCCCCAGAACAGGTCGGGCTGCGCCTCAACCATGCGCGGGCCAGGCTGGATGCCCTGGATGATCAGCGCGCCGACCATCAGCGCCATCACCGCATTGGCCGGGATGCCGAGGGTGAGCAGCGGGATGAAGCTGGTCTGCGCGGCCGCGTTGTTCGCGCTTTCCGGCCCCGCCACGCCCTCGATCGCGCCGGTGCCGAACTCGTGCCGGTACTTCGAGATCTTCCGCTCCATCATGTAGGAGCCGAAGGCCGAGAGCGCCGCGCCGCCGCCCGGCAGGATGCCGAGCGTGGAGCCGAGCAGCGTGCCGCGGATGATCGGCGCGACCGAACGGCGCGCCTCCTCCCGCGTCAGGAACAGGCTGCCCACCTTGTGGCTCAGCACGTTCCGCGATTCCGGGCGCTCGAGGTTCAGGATGATCTCGGCGATGCCGAACATGCCCATGGCGATCGAGACGAAGCCGATACCGTCCGAAAGCTCGGGGATGCCGAAGGTGAAGCGCTGCTGGCCGGTCTGCACGTCGGTGCCCACCAGGCCGAGCGACACGCCGAGGATCACCATGCCGATGGACTTGACGATCGAGCCCTGCGCCAGCACCGCCGAGATGATCAGGCCGAGCAGCATGAGCGAGAAGTAGTCCGCCGGCCCGAAGGAGAGCGCGACGGAGGTGAGCAGCGGGCCCGAGGCCGCGACGAGGATGGTGGCGAAGGTGCCGGCGATGAAGCTGCCGACGGCGGCGATGCAGAGCGCGGCACCGGCCCGCCCCTTCCGCGCCATCTTGTACCCTTCGAGCGTGGTGACGACGGCCGAGACCTCGCCTGGCAGGTTCAGCAGGATCGAGGTGGTGGAGCCGCCGTACTGCGCGCCGTAGTAGATGCCGGCGAGCATGATGATGGCCGTCGTCGCGGACATGCCGAAGGTGATCGGCAGCAGCAGCGAGATGGTGGCCACCGGGCCGATGCCCGGCAGAACGCCGATGGCGGTGCCGATGAAGGCGCCGAGCAGCGCGAAGGTCAGGTTCTCGAAGCTCAGCGCGACGCTGAAGCCGAGCCCGAGATTGGCAATCAGGGTTTCCATGGGAATTCGCTCCGGCGCGCTCGGATCACTGGGTCAGGAAGACGGGCCAGAGCGGGATCCGGATATCGAGTTCCCGGATGAACACCCACCAGCACAGGACGCAGAGGAAGATCACCATCCCGATCACCCCCTTCACGGTGTTCTTCGGCTCGGCCAGCGCCGCGACGACGATGCACACCGCGAGCGAGACCATCAGGCCGAACTGTTCGAGCATCAGCCCGAACACCGCCATCCCGGCATGCACCAGGCCGAGCGGTCGCCAGCCGGGCGCGACGGACAGGGCCAGCATCGCGGCGAAGCAGCCGAAGCCCAGCGGATACCAGTTCGAGGTGAGGAAGCGGGAGGAGATGTAGTAGGCGACGACGAAGGCGACGGCGGCGAAGGGGATCGCCATGATCTCGAGCTTCGTCCACTTGTCGAGCGGATCGGGCCCGTTGAACAGGGCCATGATGAGGACCGCCGCCCCGAGGCCGCCCAGCAGCCAGAAGGTGAGCATCGGCATGTAGCCGGGCCCCATCCGGCGCGCGGTGCCGAGCGTGTGGTCCAGGTTGAGGATGTAGCCGATGATCGCGAGGCCGAGCAGGAGCCCGCCCGCGATCAGATCCTTCGTATTGACCTTCATTCGAACACCGTTCCCCACCATCCCGTCCGGCGGGGCTTGCCGAACACACAATCGGGCCGCGGTGGCTCTCCGCCCGCGTCCCGCCCCGATCGCCGTCGCCGCCGGACCTCACCGGCATGAGCTCCGTCATCGCACCCTAATTGCGGGTTCACGATCACGCAACCGAGAGACTGCGCTTGTTGCATGACGATCAGTCCACGCTTGCCCCCGAGGCGCGCACGACTGGCGCCCAACGCGCCACCTCCGCGGCAACGAAGGCCGCGAACTGCTCGGAGGTCATGTCGCCGGGCGAGCCGCCCATCTCCGCGAAGCGCCGCCCGGCCTCGGGCGTCCCGATCACCGCCATCACCTCGCGATGGATGCGCTCGACCAGCGCCGGCGCCATCCCGGCCGGCCCCGAGAGGGCGAACCAGCTCGTGCTTTCCAGCTCGAAACCCTGCTCGCGGAATGTCGGCACCTCGGGGAAGCCGGGATGCCGCCCGGCGCTGCTCATCGCGATCGCGCGCACGCTGCCCTGGCGGATATGGCCCGCCGCCGAGGGCAGGCTGTCCGACATCATCGGCACCTGCCCCGCGATCACCGCCGTCATCGCCGGCCCCGCGCCGCGGAACGGCACATGGGTGAAGTCGATGCCGACGAGCTGGCAGAAGCGCACGATCAGCAGGTGGTTCGACGACCCGGCGCCGGAGGAGGCCATGTCGAGCCCGCCGCGCCGGGCGCGCGCCATCGCCACGAGGTCGGCCAGGCTGCCGATGCCGCTGTCCTTGTTCACCACCCAGGCCGAGGGGTTGGTGATCACCATCGCGATGTGGCTGAAGCTGCGCACCGGATCGTAGCGCACGCGCCCGCCATAGAGTGCCGGGCTGATCGCGTGGCTCGCGATGTTGCTCATCACCAGCGTCTGCCCGTCCGGCGCGGCATCCGCCACCACCTGGCTGCCCGTGGTCGCGCCGGCGCCGGCGCGGTTCTCCACCACCACCGAGACGCCGATGCGCTGGCCGAGCCCTTCGGCGACCAGCCGCGCCGCGAGGTCGGTGCTGCCGCCGGGCGCGAAGGGCACGACGATCCGCACCGCCCCGTTCGGCCAGGCGGCCTGGGCGCGCGCCAGGCCGGGCAGCGCGAAGGCCGCCGCCGCGGTGGCCAGCGCACGGCGCGAGACTTGTTCGGACATTTTTCCCCCCCGAAAGGTGCCGCGCCGTATGGCATGCGCCTTCCCGCGTGGGCAAGCAGCCGCTTGCCAGTACGTCGCCGGCGCGGGAGCATGTTCGCCATGACCCCTGCCCATCGCCCGAACGACCCTGCACCCCATCTGCGGGACGCCGCCGAGCGCCTCGCGCCGCATCTCGTGGCGATCCGCCGCGACCTCCACGCCCATCCCGAGCTCGCCTTCGAGGAGACGCGCACCGCGGCGATCGTCGCGGCGGAGCTCGGCCGGCTCGGCATCCCGCACCGCACCGGCGTCGGGCGCACCGGCGTGCTCGGCACCATCGAGGGCGGCCGTCCCGGCCCCACCCTCGCCATCCGCGCCGACATGGACGCGCTGCCGATCGCCGAGGAGACGGGGCTGCCCTTCGCCTCCACCGTCGCGGGGAAGATGCATGCCTGCGGGCACGACATCCACACCGCGACGCTGCTCGGCGTGGCGGCGGTGCTGCGCGACTGGGCGCCGCATCTCGCCGGCCGCGTGCTGCTCGTCTTCCAGCCCGCCGAGGAGGTGCTGGAGGGGGCGGCCGCGATGATCGCCGACGGCGCGGCCGAGGGCGTGGACCTGGCCCTCGGCTTCCACAACCAGCCCGACATGCCGGTCGGCCGCTTCGGCTTCGCGCGCGGCGCCTGCCTCGCCGCCTCCGACCGCTTCGACCTCGAGATCAGGGGGCGCTCCGGCCATGCCGCGCACCCCTATGCCGCGGTGGACCCGATCGTCGCGGCGGCCGCCTTCGTCGCCCAGGCGCAGACGGTGGTGAGCCGGGAGATCAAGCCGATCCACCCCGCGGTGGTGACGATCGGCGCGCTGAACGCCGGCACGACCTACAACATCATCCCCGAGCGGGCGCATCTGAAGGGCACGGTCCGCACCCTGCACGCCGCCGCGCGCGACACCGCGGAAGCCGCGCTGGCGCGGCTCGCGGCCGGCCTCGATGCCACGATGCGCGTCCGCTGCACGCTCGACTACCAGCGCAAGGTGCCGCCGCTGGTGAACCACGACCGCGTGCTGGAGCCGACCATGGCCGCCGTGCGCGCGCAATTCGGTGACGTGACCGAGGAAGGCGAGCCCAGCATGGGGGCCGAGGATTTCGCCGAATTCGCCGCCCGCGCCCCCGCCTTCCAGCTCCGCATCGGCTCCGGCGCGCCGGGCCGCGACGACCGGCTGCACAACGCCCAGTACCAGCCCGACGAGCGCTGCATCCCCTTGGGCGTCCAGGCCCTGAGCCGCGCCGCGCTGGAACTGCTGGCGTAGGTCTTCTCCCTCCCCCGCACCGCGGGGGAGGGCCGGGGTGGGGGTGCGACGTTGCGCGCCACCCTGACCTCCGCACCCCCACCCTGACCCTCCCCCGCGGTGCGGGGGAGGGAACCGGAGGCTCTCCATGAAGCTCTGCATCTATGGTGCCGGCGCGATCGGCGGGCATCTCGCCGGCCGCTTCGCCCTCGGCGGCGCCGAGGTCTCCCTCATCGCGCGCGGCGCGCATCTGAAGGCCATCCAGGCGCGCGGCCTCACGGTCGAGGCGCGCGACGGCACCCACCATTCCCGCCCCCGCGCCACCGACGATCCGGCGGAGCTCGGGCCGCAGGATGCGGTGATCGTCACCGTCAAGACGCCGGCGCTCCCCTCCGTCGCCGCCGGCATCGCGCCGCTGCTCGGCCCCGACACGCCCGTGCTCTTCGTGATGAACGGCATCCCCTGGTGGTATTTCGACCATCACGGCGGCCCGCTCGACGGCACCCGCCTGCCCGAGGCCGATCCCGGCGAGGCGCTGCGCCAGGCCGTCGGCATCGGCCGCGCGATCGGCGGCGTGGTCTATTCCGCCACCGAGGTCAGCGCGCCCGGCGTGATCCATGTCGAGCACGCGAATATCCGCCTGGTGCTGGGCGAGCCCGATGGCCGGGTCAGCGCGCGCGCCCAGGCCATCGCCGCGCTGCTCGCGAAGGGCGGCATGCCCGCGCCCGTCTCGCCCGACATCCGCACCGAGGTCTGGGCGAAGCTGATCGGCAATCTCTCCTCCGGCCCGCTCTGCCTGCTCGCTCGCCGCGGCGTGCGCGATGCCTATGCGGAGCCGGCGATCCGCGCCGCCGCGCGCCGCAGCGCGGAGGAAGGGCGCGCCATCGCCGCCGCCCTCGGCCGGACGGTCCCCGACGCGGTGATCGAGCGCATCGCCAATCTCGACATGGTGCACAAGCCCTCGATCCTGCAGGACCTCGAGCTCGGCCGCCCGATGGAGATCGCGACGCTGTTCGACCTGCCGCTCCGCCTCGCCCGCCTGGTCGGCGTGCCGACGCCGCAGCTCGACCTGCTGATCGCGCTCGCCCGCCAATCGGCGCGCGCCGCCGGCCTGTATCCCGACCTCGCCGGCGAATCCTGACCTCCCCCGCGCGCCGCTTCTCCCTCCTCCGCTGGCGGGGGAGGGTCGGGGTGGGGGTTCGAGGATCAGCGCGTCGCCGCCGCCCGCGCGACCGCCGCGTCTCCGGGCACCTCCGTCTGCCCCAGCACCCAGCCCTCCCACCGCCGCACCCAGTCATCCTCCGGCACGAAGTCCGGCCGCGCGCCCTCCAGCACCGCGACCAGGTTGAGCAGCCCGAGCACGCAATCCAGCCGGTCCTCCCCCGCCGCATCCGCGCCGAACCCGTCCGCGACCATCGCCGCCAGCGCCGGGGAGGGCACCACGCCGAGCCGCGCCATCGCCTCGCGCAGCGCATCGCCCAGCGCGATCCGCGGCGCCTGCGCCCGCTTGCTGCCCAGCAGCTTCAGGCCGAGCTGGCGCAGCGCCTCCGCCGGATAGACCTCCGCCAGCACCAGCCGATCCTTCGCCAGCAGCCCGTGCAGCCCGCCCGCGAAGGGCCAGAGCCGCAGCGCCGAATCGGCCGCCAGCGCCGGCGCCAGCCAGTCCCGCCAGGCGCTGATCGCGGCCTTGCCGGACTGGTTCGCCCCCAGCGTCCAGAACACCGGCGCGCCGGCCGGGCGCAGCGCGGTCGCGCGGTCGCAGAGCCGCGAAAGCTCGCCCGCGCCGCCGAGCCCGATCGCCCGCGCATGCGAATCGCGCGTCATCCCCTTCACGCCGCGCGCCGGATAGAAGGGCCGTGCGGCGGAGGCCTCGTCGAGCGTCGCCGCCACCGCGAAGAAACCCCGATCCGCCGCGAGGCCACGCAGCAGCGCCGGAAAATCCGCCTCCGCCCGATGCCGCGCCCAGGCGCGCGGCACGCCGAGCGGCAGGTCGAGCCCGAGCACCGCCGGCCCCTCGGCGATCATCGCCGCGGCCAGCGCCGCCGGATCGCCGACCGGCACCGGCGCCTCCGCCCGCCAGCCCCGCGCGCCGCGCCGCGCCAGGCACACCCAGCGCTTGCGCGGATCGAGGCTCCAATCGGCATGCCCCGCGATCATCGCGCGCGCAGCTTTCGCTTCCATGCGACCCGCCCGGTCATGCCATAGTCGGCACAAGCACCGGAGGCACCTGCATGGACCAGCCCGCGACCGCGCCCGCCGCGCCCGTGATGTCGGCCGCCGAGCCGATCCGTGGCGTGGATTCGCTCCACCCGGACGGCCAGTACACCACGCTCGCCAAATGGTTCCACTGGCTCACCGTCCCGCCGCTCTTCATCGTGCTGCTCTCGGGCCTCGTCATCCGCTTCATGAAGGACGACGCCAAGATGGGCTTCTATGCCCTGCACGAAAGCCTCGGCCTGCTGCTGCTGTTCCTGGTGATCGCGCGGCTGGTCTGGCGCGGCCTGGCCACCCCGCCGCCGCTGCCCGACACCGTGCCGCGCAACATGCGCCTCGCCGCCGCCAGCGTGCACCACGCGCTCTATGTGATCCTGATCCTCCAGCCGCTGCTCGGCTTCTTCACCACCAATGCCTACGGCTTCCCGCAGCAGGGCGCGACCGCCTTCCTCGGCTTCATCGACCTGCCGAAATTCATGGAGGCGTGGGAGGGGCTGGCCTTCGTGCTCCACTGGCTGCACAGCCTGACCGGCTGGCTGCTGGTCCCGCTGCTGGCCGCGCATATCGCGGGCGCGATCTACCACCACGCGCTCCGCAAGGACGGCACGCTGCTCCGCATGCTCTGACCGCCCCCGCCCCCGAGAACCCTCTCCTCCCCCCCCGTCGGGACGAGAGAGCAGGGTGAGGGGGGCTCGCCATCCGCAACGACCTCGACCAGACTCCGCAACGATCCCGCCCCAGCCAGGAGCCGCCCTTGAACCGCCGCCCCCTCCTCCTCGCCGCCGCCGCCCTGCCGCTCGCCCTGCCGGCCCGCGCCCAGCAGGCGATCCGCCCCGCGATCGTCTTCGACATGGGCGGCCGCTTCGACCGCTCCTTCAACGAGGCCGTCCATCGCGGCGGCCAGGCCTTCCAGCAGGCCACGGGAATCCAGGTGGCGGAGTTCGAGGTCACCCAGGAAACCCAGCGCGAGCAGGCGCTTCGCAACTTCGCCAGGCGCGGCCAGGACCCGATCGTCGCCGTCGGCTTCGCCCAGCGCGGCGCGGTGGCCGCCGTCGCGCCGGAATTCCCCAACACCCGCTTCGTGCTGATCGACAGCGTGGTGGAGGCGCCGAACGTGCAGTCCGTGCTGTTCCGCGAGGAACAGGGCAGCTACCTCGCCGGCCTGATGGCCGCGATGGCCAGCCGCTCGGGCCGGATCGGCTTCGTCGGCGGCATGGACATCCCGCTGATCCGCAAATTTGCCTGCGGCTATGTCCAGGGCGCGCGCGCGGCGAACCCGCAGATCCAGATCTTCCAGAACATGACGGGCTCGACGCCCGCCGCCTGGCGCGACCCGGTGCGCGGCGCGGAGCTCGCCCGCAGCCAGATCGAGCGCGGCGCCGATGTGATCTTCCACGCCGCCGGCGGCACCGGCATCGGCGTGCTCCAGGCCGCGGCGGATGCCGGGCGGCTCGGCATCGGCGTGGACAGCAACCAGAACCACCTCCATCCCGGCCGCGTGCTGACCTCGATGCTGAAGCGCGTGGATGTCGCGACGCGGCTGGCCTTCGAGCAGGCCCGCGCCGGCACCTGGCAGGTCGGGCTGCGCGTGCTCGGCCTCGCCGAGGAGGGTGTGGGCGTCGCGCTCGACGAGCACAACGCCGCGCTCGTCACGCCCGAGATGCGCGCGCGGCTCGATGCCGCCCGTGCCGAGATCGCCGCCGGGCGGCTCGCCGTGCACGACTACATGACGAACAACGCCTGCCCCGTCTCGTGACGCCCGGGGAACCCTCTCCCCCCCAAGGGGGGAGAGGGCAGGGTGAGGGGGGCGTGCCCCCCGCCCTCGAAGCCCGCGGCATCACCAGGCGCTTCGGCGCCGTCCTCGCCAACGACGCCGTGGACCTCACCGTGATGCCGGGCTCCATCCACGGCATCATCGGCGAGAACGGCGCCGGCAAGTCCACGCTGATGGCCATCCTGCACGGCTTCCACCCGGCGGATGCCGGCGAGATCCGGGTGGACGGCAAGCCCGCCGCGATCCGCGATTCCGCCGATGCCACGCGCCTCGGCATCGAGATGGTCCACCAGCATTTCATGCTGGTCGAACCCTTCCGCGTGATCGAGAACGTGATGCTCGGCGCCGAGGGCGGCCGCCTGCTCGCCCGCGGCGAGGCGGCGGCACGCGAGTCCATCGCGCGCCTCGCGCGGGACTACGGCCTCGCCGTGGACCCCGACGCGATCGTCGCCGACCTGCCGCTCGGCACGCGCCAGCGGGTCGAGATCGTCAAGGCGCTCCATCGCGGCGCGCGCATCCTGATCCTCGATGAACCCACCGCAGTGCTGACCCCGCAGGAGACCGACGACCTCTTCCGCGTGCTCCGCGCGCTGCGCGACCGGGGCGTCGCCATCCTCCTCATCACCCACAAGCTGCGCGAGGTGATGGCGGTGACGGACCGCGTCTCCGTGATGCGCGCCGGGCGCATGGTCGCGCATCGCGAGACGGCGGCGACGAGTGCCGCCGAACTCGGCGAGCTGATGATCGGCCGCCGCCTCGCCGCCGCCGAACGCCCGCGCCCGCGCCCGCGCGGCGCCGAGCTCCTTGCCGCCGAGGACCTCACCGTCCGCGACCGCTTCGGCCAGGCGCGCCTCAGCAGCGTCTCCTTCGCGCTGCATGCGGGCGAGATCCTCGGCATCGCCGGCGTCGCCGGCAACGGCCAGACCGAGCTGCTCGAGGTGCTCGCCGGCATGCGCCCGCCCGCCGCCGGCACGCTCCGCCTGCGCGGCGCCCCCTTCCGCCCGCGCGATGCCGAGGCCGCCCGCCGCGCCGGGATCGCGCATGTGCCGGAGGACCGGCTCCGCCACGGCCTCGTGCCGGCCTTCGCCGCGGCCGAGAGCGCCATCCTCGGCCATCACCGCGATCCCGCCTGGCGCCGCGCCCTCGGCCTGCTCGCCCCCGCGCGCATCGCCGCCCATGCCGCGCGGCTGATGCAGGCCAACGATGTCCGCCCGCCCCTCCCGCGCCTGCGCTCCTCGCTCTTCTCCGGCGGCAACCAGCAGAAGCTGATCCTGGGGCGCGAGCTGGAACGCGAGCCCGACATCCTGCTCGTCGGCCAGCCCACGCGCGGCGTGGACATCGGCGGCATCGAGGCGATCCACCAGCGCCTGCGCGCCTGGCGCGAGGCCGGCCGCGCCGTGCTGCTCGTCTCCGTCGAGCTCGACGAGATCCTGGCGCTGGCCGACCGCATCCTGGTGATGTCCGGCGGCCGCCTGACCGGCGAGGTCTCCTCCGCCGAGGCCGACGAACGCCGCCTCGGCCTGCTGATGGCCGACGCTGCGTGATCCCCCGCTGGGCCGACCTCCTCGCGCTGCCCGTCCTCAACCTGCTGCTTGCGCTCGCGCTCTCCGCCCTCGTCGTGCTCGCCGCCGGGCAGTCGCCGGCCGCCGCGCTGCACGCGCTCGCCCTCGGCAGCTTCGGGTCCTGGGATTCCATCGGCTACACGCTGTTCTACGCCACCGACATGGCCTTCGCCGGGCTCGCGGTCGCCATCGCCTTCCAGGGCGGCCTCTTCAACATCGGCGCCGAGGGCCAGGCGACGCTCGGCGGCCTCGGCGTGGCGCTCGCCTGCCTCTGGCTCGATTCCCTGCTGCCGGCGGCCCTCCTCCTCCCGCTCGCCATCCTCGCCGGTGCCGGCTTCGGCGCGGCCTGGGGCGCGGTGCCCGGCTGGCTCCAGGCGCATCGCGGCAGCCATGTCGTCATCACCACCATCATGTTCAACTTCATCGCCGCGACGCTGATGGTCTGGCTGCTCGCCAATGTCCTGATCGCGCCCGGCTCCATGGCGCCCGAGACGCGCCGGCTCGCCGCCGCGCTACCGCCGCTCTCGGCCTTCGGCTTCCCCGGCCGCTCGCCGGTGAACCTCGCGCTGCCGCTCGTGCTGGTCTCGGCGCTGCTGGTCTGGCTGCTCGTCTGGCGCACGCCCTGGGGCTATGGCCTGCGCGTCGTCGGCCAGAATCCCTCCGCCGCCGACTATGCCGGCATCAGCCAGAAGCGGCGCATCGTCGCGGTGATGGCGATCTCCGGCGCGCTCGCCGCCGGCATCGCGGCGAACGGCATCCTCGGCGCGCACCAGAAGCTGATCCTGAACTTCGCCGGCGGCGCCGGCTTCGCCGGCATCGCGGTGGCGCTGATGGGCCGCAACCACCCCGTCGGCGTGCTGCTCGCCGCCCTCCTCTTCGGCGCGCTCGCCCAGGGCGGCGCCGAGCTCGCCTTCGAGATGCCCGAACTCCCGCGCGAGACGGTGCTCGTCGTGCAGGGCCTCGTCATCCTCTGCACCGGCGCGCTCGGCCATCTGTTCCGCGCGCCGCTCGCGCGGCTGCTCGGCGCCCGCTGATGGAGGAGATGCTCCTTCCCATCCTCGCCGCCACGCTCCGCGTGGCCACGCCGCTGATCCTGGCCGCGCTGGCCGGGCTCTTCGCCGAGCGCAGCGGCGTCGTGGATGTCGGGCTCGATGGCAAGATGCTCGCCGGCGCCTTCGCCGCCGCGGCGGCGGCGCATGTCACGGGCAGCGCCTGGCTCGGCATGGCGGCGGCGATCGGCGCCGCCAGCGCGCTCGCGCTGGTGCATGCCTTCGCCTGCGTCACGCTGCGCGGCAACCAGGTGGTCTCCGGCATGGCGATCAACGTGCTGGCGGCGGGGCTGACGGCGACACTCGCGCTCGCCTGGTTCCGCCAGGGCGGCCAGACGCCGACCCTCTCCGGCGCAGCGCGCTTCGCGCCCGGCTTCGCCGGGCAGAGCGCGCCGACCTGGATCGCGCTCGCGCTCGTCCCCCTCGTTGCCTTCCTGCTCTGGCGCACCCGCTTCGGGCTCAGGCTGCGCGCGGCCGGCGAGAACCCGGCGGCCGTCGATTCCGCCGGCGTCTCCGTCGCGCGGCTGCGCTATGCGGGCGTGCTGCTCGCCGGCGTGCTCTCCGGCATGGCGGGTGCGGCGATCTCCACCGCCCAGGCCGCCGGCTTCGCCACCGAGATGACGGCCGGCCGCGGCTTCATCGCGCTCGCCGCGCTGATCCTCGGCCATTGGCGTCCCTGGCCGGTGCTGGCGACCTGCCTGCTGTTCGGCCTGCTGGACGCGGTCGCGATCCGCCTCCAGGGCAGCACCATCCCCGGCCTCGATGTCGCCGTGCCGGTCCAGGCGATCCAGGCGCTGCCCTATGTGCTGACGGTAGTTCTGCTCGCGGGCTTCGTCGGGCGCGCCGTGCCGCCCGGCGCCGCCGGCGTGCCCTATGTGAAGGAGCGCTGAGCGCTACTTCAGCGGCTGGTGCGCCTTGTCGAGCAGGCGGCCGAACCAGCCTTTCTTCTCCGGCTGGGCGGCCTTGGCCGCGGCGGCGCTTTCCTTCGCCGCCTCGGCAGCCTCGGCCTTCGCCCGCTTCTCCTTCTCGGCGAGCCATTTCTCCAGCGGCACGCCGGCCTTCGCCGCGCGCTTCGCCTCGTAGGCGCGCTGCCCTTCGGTCAGATTCTGCGGCTTGGCCATGGTCGGTCGGTCCTCTCGCGGCGCTGAATGGCGCGCCGCGCGCCGCCGGGCAAGAGCCCTTGCGGCGCGCCCGCGCCTGCCCGAAGCTCCGCCCCATGGAACCCCGCGTGAAGGCCGGCATCTGGGTCGGCATGGCGATGCGCCTGTCCGACATCGCCGGCCGCCCCGCCGTCGTCGTCCGCAAGGGCGACCCCGATGCCGGGGGCATCCTCTGCCTGCTGCGCGGCCGGGCGGGGGTGATGGTGCTGTCCCAGATCCGCGACGCCGAGGGCCGCCCCGCCTGGCTTCGCGCCACCGGCGAGACGCCGGTGGACGAGCCGACCGCCGATGCCTACGTCGCCCGCCAGGTGGCCCGTGACCCCGATCTCTGGGTCGTCGAGTTCGAGGCGCCGGACCTGAAGCCGCCCTTCGAGGCGAAGCTCGTCTAGCCCCCGCTCAGCCGCCCGAGCACCGGCGCGACATCGGCCTGCCGGTCCAGCGCCAGCACCTCCTCCACCACCTGCTGCGCCCGGGCTTCGCCCAGGACATCGGCCGCATTGGCCAGGAACTTCGCGACGATGTCCTCCCGCGTCATCGGGTTGGCGATCGTCCCGCGCATGTCCTCGATCCGGTGGGAGACGACGCGGCCATCGCGCAGCGTCACGCTCACCTCGCCGCCCGAACGCTGCGCCACGGTCGCCGGGTCGTCCTCATGCACCACGAGGTCGGCGATGCGGTTGATCGCGGGGTCGCGGATCGCCGCTTCCGAATAGGCGCCCTTGTCCATCCGCCCGCGCACCAGCGCCTCGGCGATCGTGTGCTGGAGGCTGATGCGGCCGTGCCAGCTCGTCGCCGGGCGGCGCTTGTCTTCCACCGGCTCGCACACCGTGCGGAAGGAGCGGCGGCCGATCCGGGCGGTCACACCCACCACCTCCTCGGGGCGGATGCCGTGGCGGGCGCGCAGGATCAGCGCGCATTCGATATGCGGCAGCATGGTGAAGGCGCAGGGATAGACCTTCGACGCGATGGCCAGCACCTCCCATCGCGCGCCGAGTTCCTCCGTCGCGCGCGGCCAGCGATGGTCGTCGCGGCCCTGCACATGGCTGCGGAGGAAGCCGAACTGCCCGTCGAAAACCGTCCGCGGGCCGGATATGCCGGCCTCGGCCAGCGAGACGGCGCGGAGCGCCCCGGTCGCGGCCATGCCGATATGCATCATCTTGGTCGAGCTGCCGTCCTCGAAGGAGGCGTTGATCCCCGCCGCCAGGCTGCCCGCCGCGCCGAGCGCGTCGAGCGTCTGCGTCCGGCCGAGCCCGCGCAGCTTTGCCAGCGCGAAGACGCCGCCGAAGCCGCCGAACACCGCGGTCGGGTGGAACCCGATCTCATGCAGCCGCGCCGGGGGGATCAGCCCGAGCCGGCAGGTCAGCTCCATCGCCGAGGCGACCGCCGCAATCAGCGCGCGCCCCGGCGTCCGGCGCCGCCAGGCCTCGGGGAAGGCGACCGCGACGACCGGCGCGGTAGGGTGGATGAAGCTCTCGATATGCGTATCGTCGAATTCCAGCACGGCGGAGCGCACGCCGTTCACGAAGGCCGCCGTCATCATCGAGACATCCGCCGGATCGCCGATGATCCGCGCGCCACTGCCCGGCGTCAGCGCGAGGGCGGCGCGCTTCGCCTGCGCCACCAGCTCCTGCGGCCCGGCGGCGAGCATGACGCCGAGCTGATCCAGGATGCGCAGCCGGATGCATTCCACCACCTCGCCGGGCAGGTCCTCGAAGCGCGTCTCCCCCGCCCAGGCGGCAAGCCGGTCGGTCAGCATCGTCATTCGGCGCGGATTCCGGCGGCACGGATCATCGCGCCGAACTGGCGGTGATCCTCGATCAGGTCCTCGCGCAGCTGCTGCGGGCCGCGATAGCTCGGCACCACGCCGCCGCGCGCCAGGCGGTCCAGGAAGGCGGGCTCGCGCAGCAGCGCCTCGACATGGCGGGCGATGGTGTCGACGATCTCGGCCGGCATCCCCGGCGGGCCCATCAGCGCCTGCCAGCCGGAGGTCCGCACGCCCGGATAGCCGCCCTCGGCGAGCGTCGGCATGTCCGGGAACTGCGCGATGCGCCGCTCCCCCACGGCGGCCAGGCCGCGCAGCCGGCTCTCCGCGACATGCGGGATCACGGTGGTGTCGATGGTGAAGTCCACGTCGCCGCGCAGCAACGCCTGGACCGAGGGCGCGGAACCGCGGAAGGGGATGTGCTGCGCATCGAACCCGGCCTCGCGCTTCAGCATCTCGGTCATGATGTGCAGCGTGGAGCCGATGCCGGAACTGCCGTAGTTGAGCTCGCCCGGCCGCGCCTTCGCATAGGCGACGAACTCCGCCAGCGTGCGTACCGGCAGCGTGTTGCGCACCGCGAGCATGCGGTTGGATTCGCTGATGTTGACGATGGCGGTGAAGCCGTCGATGGGCTCGAAGCCGATATTGGGCGTGATGTGCGGCTGGATCGCGAAGATCGCGTTGCCGGCCAGCATGATCGTGTAGCCGTCCGGCGCGGCGCGGGTCACGGCGCGGGCGGCGATGGTGCCGCTCGCGCCGCCCTGGTTGTCGGTGACGACGGTGGCGCCCATGCGCTGCGCCAGCCCCTCGCCGACCAGCCGCCCGACGAGGTCGCCGGTGCCGCCCGGCGGGTAGCCGATGATGAGGCGGATCGGCCGCTCCGGCCAGGCGGCGAGCGCCGGCGAGGCGAGCCCCGCGAGCAGCGCGCCGAGCAGCGGCCGGCGCGCCAGATGTCCCGATTTCCCCGGCATGATGCGCTCCTCCTCGTCGGTTGGCTCTTGGCGGGGACGCTAACAGCCGGCGCGCGGCCTCGCCCCGGGCAACTGGCGGCATTCCGCAGTGCGGAACTGGCGCAAGCCGATTGCCGCCCCGACCGGCCTTTCGGGCAGGATGCGGCGACGCGACGCCCGAGGAGGACACATGCCGATCACCCGCCGCCCCCTGCTGCTGGCCGGCGCGCTGGCGCTCGCGCGCCCCGCCCTCGCGCAGGATTATCCGAACCGCCCGGTGCGGATCATCGTCCCCAACGCCGCCGGCGGCACCGAGATCTACATCCGCGTCGTGCAGCAGGAATTCTCCCGCGCGCTCGGCCAGGGCGTGGTGATCGAATCCATCCCCGGCGGCGGCGGCGCGGTGGGCGCGAACCGCGTGCGGACCAGCCCGCCCGACGGCTACACGATCCTCTTCGCCTCCGCTGCCGCGGTCAGCCTGGTGCCGCGCGTGCAGAAGCTCGGCTGGAGTGCCGTGGACTTCGCGCCGATCTGCAACCTCATGGCGATCCCGATCATCGTCGCCGCCCGCCGCGGCGCGCCCTTCGCCGATTTCCGCCAGATGGCGGAGCAGGCCCGCGCGCGGCCCGAGACCATCACCCTCGCCTCGCCCGGCGTCGGCAGCACGCCGCATCTCGCGGCCGAGGTGATGCAGCGCGAAGCGGGCTTCCGGCTGATGCACATCCCCTACCAGGGCATCGCGCGGGCTATGACGGGCATCCTCGGCGGCGAGGTCGATACCGTCGTCGGCGCCCCGGGCGTGATGATGTCAGCCGTGCAGTCGCACGGGATCACCCCGATCGTCGCGACCGGCGCGCGGCGCATCGCCGCGCTGCCGGATCTCGTCACGCTCAAGGATCTCGGCTTCGAGGTGGACCTCGCCGCGCGCTTCGGCTTCTTCGCGCCGAAGGACACGCCGGCGCCGATCCTCGACCGGCTCGCGCGGGTGTTCCTCGAGGTCGGCGGCACGGCCGACTACGCCGAGCAGATGCGCCGCGGCTACAACGAGGTCCTGCTGCTCGACCGCGCCGCCCATGCCGCCGCGATGGCGGAGGAGGAGCGGATCAATGCGCGGCTGGTGGAGGAGCTGCGCCTGACCTAGCCCGCCATCGCCTGCCACCACGATTCGGCATCGCGGTGCGCGCCGTGGCGGTGGAACAGGCCCTCGGGCTTCGGCCGCGCGGCGCGCAGCGCCGCCGTCGCGGCCTCGTCCACCTCGCGCGCGGCGGTCAGCACCACGCCGTAGTCGCGCCGCGCGCCTTCGACGGAGACGAAGCCGCCGAGCACGTCCTGGCGCACGCGCCAGGGCTCGCGTTCGAAGGGATCGCCCCAGCCGCCGCCGCCGGTGCTCTCCATCCGCACCACGTCGCCGCGCTGCGTCGCGATGCCCTGGGCGAGCCGCGGCAACTCGCGTTCCGCCGGCGTGGCGGGGTTGAGCAGGAAACGGCCGGGCCGGCCGCTCTTGCCGCCGTTCACGCCCCAGGGCGGGTTGTCCACATTGTCCATGCGCGTGTTGAGCGTCGCGCCGTCCACCAGCACTTCCATCTCCCGCACCATGCCGCAGCCGCCGCGCCACCGCCCGGGCCCGCCGGAATCGCAGCGGATGGCGTAGGTGCGGATCCGCACCGGCATGTCGGATTCGAGGAACTCGATCGGGTAGTTCTGCTGCGCGACGTAGTAGATCACGTCGAGCCCGTCGGCGAAGGGGCGCGCGCCCTGGCCGGTGCCGTGCCCGCCCGACTTGTAGAACAGCGATCCGTCGCGCGGCTGGCGGCCGGTCAGCGTGTAGATCGTGTAGATCGAGCTCGCCGCCGGGCTCGCCCCGCCGGTCGCCTGCGCGATCAGTCCGAGGCAGCCGGAGATGACGCGCGCCAGCGAGTTGGACCGCTGGCCGAGCGGCGCGGGCCAGGCGGGCTGGATGATCGTGCCGGTCTTCGTCCGCACGTCCTCGATGGCGGTGAGCAGCCCCTCGTTCATCATCGCGCCTGGCTCGTCGGCCATCAGATACAGGCCGAAGACGGTGTTGGGCACGGTCGGGTTCATCAGGAAGTTGATCGGCCCCTTGGCCTGCGGGTCGCTCTCGGTGAAGTCGAGCGTGATGCCATCGGCATGGGAGGTGAGGGTGAGCCGCACCGTGAAGGGCCCGCCGCCCTTGCCGTCGCCGTCCACGCGGTCCGCGAAGCGCCAGGTACCGCCCTCGGGGAACAGCTCCTTCAGGCGGCGGCGGAAGACGCGGGCCGACTGCTCGATCATCGCCTCCACCGCACCGAGCAGCCTTTGCGTGCCGAAGCGGGCAAACAGCTCGAGCAGCCGCTTCTCGCCGAGCCGCACCGCGGCCGTCAGCGCGCGGGTGTCGCCGCGGGCGTGGTCGGGGAAGCGGGAGTTGCGGACGAAGGTCTCGAACAGGTCCTCGTTCAGCACGCCCTCGCGGTAGAGCCGCACGGGGGGCACGATGATGCCTTCCTGGAAGATGCTCTCGGTGCCCGGCGTGTTCGATCCCGGCCAGGCGCCGCCGATGTCGCGGAAATGCGCCCAGCTCTGCGCGAAGCCGACGAGCCGGCCGTCCACGAAGACGGGCGTCGCAAAGACCTGGTCCGAGGTGTGGGAAACGCCGCCGCGCGAGAAGTAGCAGTCGTTGTACCAGAAGATGTCGCCCGGCCGGATGGTCTCGGGCGGGAAGCGCTTCAGGATCGGGCGGATCACGTCGCCGAACAGCGGCAGCTTGGTGCCGGTGACGAGCCTTCCGTCGGCCGCGTAGAAGCCGATGAAGTAGTCCTGCTTCTCCCGGATCACCGGCGACATGGCGGTGCGTTCCAGCAGCGCCTCGCACTCCGCCTGGGCCGAGCGCAGCGCGCCCTTGATGATCTCGACCGTCACCGCATCGGGGCGGGCCAGCGTTCCGTCCATTCGTCACCTCTGCGCCGGACGCTAGCTTGCGCGCCGGGGGCTGTGTAGCCTCGGCGGCCATGGAATCACGCTGCGATCCGGTCGCCCTCGAAATCATCCGCGGCGCCATCCGCGCCGCCCAGTCGGAGATGGAGGCGCTGATCGAGCGGACCGCCATGTCCGCCTTCATCCGCGAGAAGAAGGATTTCTACACCGCCCTGTTCGACGCCGCGGGCGTGATGGCCGTGGGCTCCAACGTGCCGGTCTTCGGCGATGTCTGCGGCCCGGTCTTCCGGGAGTTTCCCGCCGAGACGATGCAGCCCGGCGACGTCTATTGGTACAACGACTGCTACGGCTCGCGCGGCGCCGTCTCCCATTCCAACGACCAGGTGCTGCTCGCGCCGGTGTTCCATGAAGGGCGCCGCGTCGCGCTGGTGATGTCCTGGGCGCATTTCGCCGATATCGGCGGGCTGCGGCCCGGCTCGATCTCGCCGGACGCGACCGAGATCTTCCACGAGGGCATCATCGTCCCGCCGACCAGGCTCGCGGAGCGGGGGCAGGTGAACGATGCGGCGCTGCGCATCTTCCTCCGCAATTCCCGCTGGCCGCTGGCCGCGCAGGCCGATCTCCGCGCGCTGCTGGCCGCGGTCAACCTGGGCGCGACCCGCATGGAGGAGATCGCAGCGCGCTTCGGCGCGGACGTGCTGGCGGATGCGCTGACGCAGCTGCTCGCGCGCACGGAGGATCAGGTGCGCGACGGGCTGCGCCGCATCTTCGCCGTCGGCACGCATCGCTTCACCGACCGCATCGATGGCGACGGCAAGGGCAGCGGCCCGCTCGCGTTGCGCTTCGCGCTGACCCGCACGGCAGATGACCGCTTCGTCTTCGACGCGACCGGCACGGACGACCAGTCGCCCGGCCCGGTGAACTACCTGATGAATCCGGACGTGCCGGGCATGGCGCTCGGCCTCTTCCTGCTCGGCGGCGATGCGACGCAGGTGACAAATGCCGGCGGGCCGCGCGCGATGGATGAGGTGATCCTGCGCGAAGGCTCGCTGCTGCAGCCGCGCTGGCCGGCCGCCCTCGGCATGCGGGGGCTGACGATGATGCGGATGCTCGCCGCGCTGAACGGGCTGGTCGCCTCGGCCGGCGGCGCGGCGCCGGCGGCGCATGCGGCCTATGTCATCCTGCTGCTGCGCGGGATGGCGGGCGGCAAGCCCTTCCTGATGAGCGACGGCATCGGCGTGGGCTATGGCGCGCGGCCCTTCGCCGACGGCACCGACGCCGTCTATTTCGTCGCGCAGGAGAACTACCCTGTCGAGTTCCTGGAGGCCGAGTATCCGGCGCGGCTGATCCGCTACGCCATCCACCGCGACAGCGGCGGTCCCGGCCGCTTCCGTGGCGGCTGCGGCATCGTGCGCGAATACGAGATCCTGGCCGAGGAGGCGGTGCTCGCGCTGCGGATCGATGGCGTCGCCTGCCCGCCCTGGGGCTGCGCCGGCGGGCAATCCGGCCGGCCCGGCCGCGCGGTGCTGAACCCCGGCACGCCGCGCGAGCGGGTGCTGGCCCCGCTCTCGGACGGCAACCGCGTGGCGCGCGGCGACATCCTGCTGATCGAGACGGGCGGCGGCGGCGGCCACGGCCATCCCTTCGACCGGCCGCCGGATGACGTCATCGCCGATGTGGAGGGCGGCTTCGTGAGCGAGGCCGCCGCAGCGCGCGACTATGGCGTGGTGCCGGGCGATCCGGCGGCGACCGCGGCGCTGCGCGCGCAGCGGCCGGTGGCGAAGGCGTTCCATCGCGGGGCCTATGTTGATGCACTCGACTGACCTCGCCGCCACCCCGCTCGCTGTCGCGATCGACATCGGCGGCACCTTCACCGACATCGCGCTGCGCGACCTCGTCACCGGCGAGGCCTGGACGGCCAAGACGCCGAGCACCCCGCGCGATCCCTCCGAGGCCTTCCTCACCGGCCTTCGCCTCGCGCTCGAAACGGCGGGGCGCGAGGCGGGGGAGGTGGGGCGCGTGCTGCACGGCACGACCGTCGCCACCAACCTCATCCTCGAAGGCAAGGCGCCGCCGGCGGCGCTGATCACCACCGAAGGCTTCCGCCACGTGCTGGAGATCGGCCGGCAGGACATTCCGCGCGCGGCCAACCTCTTCGCCTGGGTGAAGCCGCGGCGGCCGGTCCCGCCGGGGCGCATCCTGGAAGTGCCGGGGCGCATCGGGGCCGATGGCACCGAACTCGCCCCGCTCGACGAGGCGGCGGTGCGCCGCGCCGCGGCGCGCTGCCGCGAGATGGGCGTGAAGGCCGTCGCGATCTGCCTGCTGCATGCCTACGCCAATCCCGATCACGAACGCCGCGCCGCGGCGATCCTGCGCGCGGAGCTTACGGGCCTCGCCGTCTCCGCCTCCACCGAGGTGCTGCCGGTGATCCGCGAATATGAGCGCAGCCTGGCCGTCGCGCTCAACGCGCAGGTGATGCCGGCGGTCTCGACCTATGTGGGGCGGATCGAGAGCCGGCTCGTGGAGGCCGGCATCGGCGCGAAGCTGCTGCTGATGCAGTCGAATGGCGGCGTGGCGGGTGCGGCCGCGGTGCGCCGCGCGCCGGCGACAACCGCGCTCTCGGGCCCCGCCGCCGGCGTGGTCGGCGCGCGTGCCGCCGCCGCGGCGGCGGGGTTCCGCGACGTGATCACGGTGGATATCGGCGGCACCTCGGCCGACATCGCGCTCATCAAGGATGGCCGGATCGGGCTCACGCAGCACGGCCATGTCGGGCTCTGGCCCTTGCCGCTGCCGATGCTCGACATGGTGACGATCGGCGCCGGCGGCGGCTCGCTCGCGCGGATCGCGGCCAACGGCGCGCTCGCCGTCGGGCCGGAGAGTGCCGGCGCCGAGCCCGGGCCGGCCTGCTATGGCCGCGGCGGCGAGCGGCCGACCACGACGGACGCGCATGTCGTGCTTGGCCATCTGCCGCCGCGGCTGCTCGGCGGGCGCATGGCGCTCGATCCCGCCCGGGCGGAGGCCGCCATCCGGCGGCATGTCGCGGAGCCGCTCGGCCTTACGCTGGAGGACGCGGCGCGCGGCATGCTCGCCATCCTCGACAACGCCATGGTCGGCGCGATCCGCGTGGTCTCGGTCGAGCGCGGGCATGATCCGCGCGACTTCGCCCTCGTCGCCTTCGGCGGCGCGGGGCCGCTGCATGGCTGCTCGCTCGCCGCGCTGCTCGGCGTCCGCACGGTGATCGTGCCGCGCCATCCGGGCGTGCTCTGCGCGGAAGGGCTGCTCGCCGCCGACCTGGCCGCTGAGTTCACCCGCAGCCTGCCCCGCGGCGAGGCCGGCACGGATGCCGCGATTGCCGCCGGCTTCGCCGCGCTGGAAGTCGACGCCGCGCGCTGGTTCGCCGAGGAAGCCGTGCCGGAGGCGGCACGGAGCCTCTCGCCCTTCGTGCTGATGCGCTATGCGGGGCAGGGGGGTGAACTCCCGGTGCCGTGGCGCGGTGCGGTGGCGGCGGCGGGCGTGGATTTCGCCGCCGCGCATCGCCGCCTCTACGGCTTCGACCTGCCCGAGGGCGTGCCGGAGATCGTCACGCTCCGGCTCGAGGCGCGTGGCCGCCTGCCGGGTCCCGCCCTGCCGCCGCTCGCGCCCGGGCGCGGCGCGCGCCCGGTCGGGGCGCATGCGATGCGCGGGCGGGAGGTGCCGCTCTACGAGCGTGCCACGCTCGGTGCCGGCGCCACCTTCGAGGGGCCGGCCATCGTCATGCAGCTCGATGCGACGACGGTCGTGCCGGAGGGCTGGCGCGCCCGGATGGAAGCCTCGGGCGCGCTGCTGCTGGAACGCTGACCGCGCTCACGGCGCCGGCATGGCGCCCGGCGGGGATCTGTGCACGAATCAGGCCGCAGGCGCGTTCACCCGATGCGGTGGCCGTGTCCTCGGCGGGTGGCAGGCCTGATTGGAGGAAGCACAGGTTTTCTCCATGATGGGTGCCTGCTCGCTGAAACCGCGATGCGCAGCCGTATTGGAACCACCGTGCTGCGTACCACCGATGGTCTGGAGGACACGTCATGCACCGCTGCCCAGGGCCTCCCCGACGCTGCCCGCCCGCGCCGCGCACCCGCATCCCGCCGCCGCTGTCCTGAGCCGCAAGTCGGGCCAGCCCGCATGCCGGCATCCCTCACCCGCCTCTATGGCGATTTCCTCGGCTCCGTCGCCGCGCGCGAATTGCCGCAGGCCTGCCTTGCCGTCGCGCGGCTCGGCTTCGCCGACAGCCTCGGCGTGCTGCTCGCCGGCCGCGAGGAGCCGGTGGTCGCGACACTCCGGGCCGCGCTCGGCGCCGATGGCATGGGCGGAGAGGTACCGGCCCTGCTGGGCGCGACGCGGAACTCCGCCTCGGGCGCCGCGCTGCTCGATGCGACCGCGGCGCATGCGCTCGACTACGACGATTTCGCCTTCTCGAACCACCCGAGCGCGGTGATCGTGCCCGCCGTGCTGGCCGTCGCGGCGCGATCTGGCGCGGATGGCCGGCTGATGGCGGCAGCCTATGTCGCCGGCTACGAGGTCTGGTGCGACCTGTTCCTGCGCGAGCCGGACCACTACTACGCGCGTGGCTGGCACCCGACCGCCGTGCTCGGCCCGGTCGGCGCCGCGGCGGCGGCCGCAGTCGCCTTGGGCCTCGATGCGGAACGCGCGACGCATGCGATCGCCATCGCCGCTTCCTGCGGAGGCGGCGTGTTCGAGAATTTCGGCAGCATGGTGAAGCCGCTGCATGGCGGTCGGGCGGCGCAGTCCGGCGTGGTCGCCGCGGGCCTCGCCGCCGCCGGCATGCAGGCCAGCGCGACCGCGCTCGAAGGCGCGTCCGGCCTGATGCGCGCGCTCTCGCCGCAGGGACGCGTGGACCTGGAAACGCCGCCGCGCCTCGGCGAGGTCTGGCACAGCGCGAAGCGCGGGCTGAACCTGAAGCGCTACCCCGTCGTCGGCGCCGCGCAGCGCCTGGCCGACATGGCGGTGGGGCTGCACGCGGCCGGCGCGCCGCGCGAGCCCGGCCAGGTTGCGCGCGTCGCGGTCACGATCAGCGAGCGGCATCTGCGCGTCATGCCCTTCGGCCTGCCGGAGAGCGCGCTGCAGGCCAAGTTCAGCCTGCCCTTCATCGTCGCCTGCGGCCTCCGCCACGGCCGCATCGGCCTCGCGGAGGTCAGCGACGCGGGCGCGGCCGATCCGGCGATCCGCGCGCTGGCGGCGCGCGTGCAGGTCACCACCACCGCCGAAACCGATCCCGACTGGCCCGACGCCGCGCCGACCGACGTGCTGGAGGTGGAGGCGACGGACGGGCGCCGCTTTGCCGCGCCGCCCCTCGCGCGCTGGCGCGGCCATGCCGACAACCCGATGGATGCGCCCGAGCTGCGCGCGAAGTTCCTGGATTGCGCGCGCCATGCCGGCGTCGCCGGGGATCGCGCGGCCGCGCTGTTCGGGGCGCTGCTGCGCCTCGAGGAGCTGCCCGGCGCCGCCGCCATCACCTCGGCGCTGGATGCCGCGCATGGCTGAGCCCTGGCGCACCCGCGAACGCATTCCCTTCTGGACGCCGGCGACCCGGCCGCGGATGGCCTGGCCGGGCGGCGCGCGTGTGGCGGTGTGGGTGGTGCCCAATCTCGAGTATTACGAGTACGCCCCGCCGCGCTACGATTTCCGCGACCAGTTCTCCCGTATCCGCCACCCCGACACGATGCAATGGGGCTATCGCGACTACGGCAACCGCGTGGGCGTGTGGCGGCTGGCGGAGGCCTTCGCCGACTATCCGATCCGCGTCACCGCCTCCACCAACCTCGCCATCTTCGAGCATTGCCCGGAGATCGCCGCGCTCGTGCGCGAGCGTGGCTGGGAGGTGATGAGCCACGGCCTCTACAACACGCGCTATCTCGGCCGCTCGACGGAGGCGGAGGAACGCGCCGGCTTCGCCCTGGAAGCCGAGATCTGCGAACGCCACACCGGCACGCGCCCGGCGGGCCTGCTCGGGCCCTGCGTGACCAACTCGCCCTGGACGATGGACCTGATCGCCGAGGCCGGCCTGCGTTACCACGCGGACTGGGTGCATGACGACATCCCCGTCCCGATCGCGACACGCAGCGGCCGGCCGCTCGTCTCGGTGCCCTACAACTACGACATCAACGACGGGCCGGCGCTCGAGGGCCATTTCGACGCGGCCTATCTGGTCGAAGGGTGCGTCGCGCAGTTCGACCGGCTGCATGCGGAAGCGGCGGAGGAGGGCGGCAAGGTCTTCTGTCTGGCGCTGCACACCTACCTGATGGGCCAGCCCCACACCATCGGCGCGCTGCGCCGCATCCTCGATCACATCTGCCGCGCCGGGGGCGTGTGGTTCGCCACCGGCGGCGAGATCGCCGATGCGGCGCGGCCCGCGCTGGATGCGTGGCAGCGGGAGCGCGCGCGATGAGCGGGCGGTTGCAGCGCGGCCGCCCGGATCATCCGCACCATGCCTGGTCGGCGCTGCCCACCCGCGCGCCGCTGCGCTTCCCGAACGGTGCCGCCCTCGCGGCCTGTCCCGTCATCGCCTTCGAGACGCAGGAGGATGCGCTGCCGCCGGGCTGGCCGCAGCCCAACTGGCTCTCGGGCGGCGTCGGGCTGCGGCCCGATCCGAACATCGCCCGCATCGGCCAGCGCGACTACGGCCTGCGCGCCGGCTGGCCGCGGCTGCGCGCGGCGATCCTCGGCGCCGGGCTGCGCTACGCCGCGGCGATGGATGCGATGACGGCGGAGCAGCTGCCGGAACTGCGCGAGGCCGTCGCCGCCGATGTCGCTTCGGGCCATGCGGAGTGGATCGCGCACGGCCTCTCCGTCAACCGCCCGCTGCATGACGGGATGGACGAGGCGACGGAGCTCACCTGCATCGCCGAGACGCGGGATCGGCTCGCCGCCTGCGGCATCGCCGCGCGCGGCTGGTGGGGGCCGGAATACGGGGAGAGCACGCGCACGCCGCCGCTCCTCGCGCGCGCCGGCTACGCCTTCACGCTGGACTGGTGCAACGACGAGCAGCCCTATGCGATGACCGTGCCCGAAGGCCGCCTCGCCGCGCTGCCGCCCTTCGCCGATCTCGACGACGCCTTCAGCCTCTGCGCGCCGCGCGGCATCACGCCGGCCTCCTATGCGGCGAATCTCGCGATGGCGGCCGAGGGCCTGGCGCGCGACGGCGCGGCGAGCGCGCGCTGCATGGTCTGGATGATGCGCCCCTTCCTCAGCGGCCAGCCCTTCCGCATCGTCCCGATCGAGGCCGCGCTGCGGCGCATCGGCGCGCTCCCCGGCCTCTGGGCCGCGACACCTTCCGAGATGCTGCGCGCCGCCGGCCTGCTGGAGGACCCATGAGCACCGACACCGAGGCCGCGCTGGCGGCGATCCGCGCGATCTACGAGGCGCAGCATATCCGCACGAAGCGGCTCGGCTTCGGCCGCAGGGCGGCGGTGCTCGTGGTGGATTTCCAGCATCTCTACACCCGCGGCCGTGCTTCCACCGGGCTCGCCGCGGTGGAAGCGACGGCGCGGCTGCTCGCGGCCGCGCGCGCGGCGGGGATGCGCGCGATCTACACCGTCGTCGCCTATGAGCCGGGCGACGAGGCGCGCGTGCTCTGGACCATGAAGCTGCCCGGCCTGCTCGACAACCGCACGGGGTCGGAGGCGGTGCAGGTGGACCCGATGATCGCACCGCAGCCGGGCGACACGGTGATCGAGAAGAAGGCGGCCTCCGCCTTCCTTGGCACCGGCCTCGCGGACGCGCTGAAGGACGAGGGCGTGGACACGCTGCTGGTCTGCGGCACCTCCACCTCCGGCTGCGTGCGCGCCTCGGTGGTGGAAGGCATGGGCCGCGACTTCCGCATGATCGTGGTGAAGGAGTGCGTCAGCGACCGGTCCGCCCTGCTGCATGAGGTCGCGCTGTTCGACATGGGCTCGAAATACGCCGACCTGATGACGCTGGAGGAGGCGCTGGCGGGCATTGCCGCGCTGCGGACGGCCGCGTGACGGAAGCCGTCCGCCTGGAGGAGGTCTCCAAGACCTTCCGCACCGCGCAGGGGGAAGTTCATGCGCTGCGCCCGACGAGCCTCGGCGTGGCGCAGGGCGAGATCCTCGGCCTGCTCGGCTTCTCGGGCGCCGGCAAGTCCACGCTGCTTCGCATGGTCAACCGGCTGGAGGAGCCGAGCGGCGGCCGCGTGATCGTGGAGGGCACCGACATCACCGCACTCTCCGGTGCTGCGCTGCGCCAGGCGCGCGCGGGGATCGGCATGATCTTCCAGCAGTTCAACCTGCTGGCGCAGCGCAGCGCGCTCGAGAACGTCGCCTTCGCGCTCGACATCGCCGGCATCGGCGGCGCGGAGCGGCGCCGGCGGGCGGAGGAGGCGCTGGCGACGGTCGGCCTGTCGGACAAGGCGCGGGCCTATCCCGCGCAGCTCTCCGGCGGCCAGCGCCAGCGCGTCGCGATCGCGCGCGCGCTGGTCAACAACCCGCGCGTGCTGCTCTCCGACGAGGCGACCAGCGCGCTCGATCCCCATTCGTCCCTCTCGATCCTCCGCTTCCTCAAGCGGCTGTGCCGTGAGCGCGGCATGACGATCCTGCTCGTCACGCACGACATCAACGTGGCGCAGTACATGTGCGACCGTGCGCTGGTGATGGAGAAGGGCGCGGTGGTGGAGACGATGGATCTTCGGGATCCACGCCCGACCAGCGCCTTGGGAAAATTCTTCATGGAGACCCACAAGGGCTGGACCGACGCTACCGTGGTCCCCGGCGAGGAGGCGGCCTGATGCTCGAAAGCTTCCTCTCCCTCTGGCCCGATCTCCAGAAGGCGATCGGCGAGACGCTGCTGATGGTCGGCATCACCATGTTCTTCGCGGTGCTCGTCGGCATCCCGCTCGGCCTGCTGCTGTTCATCACGCGCGAGGGCGGGCTCGCGCCGAAGCCGCTGCTGAACCGCGCGACCGCCGCCGCGGTCAATGCGCTGCGCAGCTTCCCCTTCATCATCCTGATGGTGCTGCTGATCCCGGTGGCGCGCATCGTCGTCGGCACCTCGATCGGGCCGCGCGCCGCGGCTCTCGCGCTCTCCGTCGCCGCCATTCCCTTCTTCGCCCGCCTGGTCGAGCAGAACCTGCGCGAGGTGCCGCGCGGCGTGGTGGATGCGGCGATCGCCTCCGGCGCCTCCGCCTGGCAGATCATCCGCCATGTGCTGCTGCCCGAGGCGCGGCCCGGCCTGATCGGCAGCTTCACCATCACGGCGACCGGCTTCATCGCCTATTCCGCCGTGGCCGGCGCGATCGGGGCAGGGGGCCTCGGCGACCTCGCGATCCGCTATGGCTACTACCGCTTCGAGACCGATGTCATGGTCTGGTGCGTGGTCGTGATGTTCGTGCTCGTCCAGGGCACGCAATGGATCGGCGATTGGCTGGTGCGGCGCCTGGACCGCCGCTGAGGAGGAGACATCCCATGATCGAAAGGCGACACCTGCTGGGTCTGCTCGGCGCCGCCGCCGCGGCGCCCGCCCTGGCGCAGGAGAGGCAGATCCGCCTCGGCTTCTTCCCCGGCCCCTATGCGGACCAGTTCAAGCGCGCCATCCAGCCGATGCTGGAACGCCAGGGCTACCGCGTGGCCGTGACCGAACTCTCCAACGCCATCCAGCCGAACACGGCCGTCATGGACGGCGCGCTGGACGCCAACATCTTCCAGAACCGCGCCTTCATGGAGACCTTCAACGAGCGCAACCGCGGCGACCTGCGCGAGATGCTGCGCATCCCCTCCGCCCCGCTCGGCCTCTACAGCCGCAACGTCACCGCGCTCGACGGGGTCCGCAACGGCATGCGCATCGCCGTGCCGAACGACCCGACGAACATGGGCCGTGCGCTCGCCTTCCTGGCGAGCCTGAACCTCATCACGCTCGATCCCGCCGTGCCGGCCACGCGCGCGACGCAGCGCAACATCACGGGCAACCCGCGCAACCTCCAGATCGTGCCGCTCGATGCGCCGCAGATGCCGCGCGCGCTGCCGGACGTGGATCTCGCGACCATCCTCGGCAACCACGTGATCGCGGCGGGGATGCTGCTTTCCTCCGCCATCGCGCTCGAGGATCCCGCGCCGGAGTTCCAGATCATCATCGCCGCCCGCGCCGGCAGCGCCGAGGCGCCCTGGCTGCGGGACCTGCTGGCCGCCTACCGCTCGCCGGAGTTCCGCACCTTCATCCAGAACGACGCGCGCAGCCGCGGCTTCTCGACGCCCGACTACTGGCGGTGAGGGTTGCCCTCGACCACGCAGGCATCCTGGTGCCGCGGCTGGATGACGCCGCGGCGCTGCTCGCGCGCCTCGGCTTCACCCTGACGCGGCGGGCGGAGCATCGCGCGGAGGACGGCGGCAGCGCCGGCAGCGCGCAATGCTCGATCATGCTCGGGACCGGCTATGTCGAGGTGCAGGAGATCGCGTCGCTCGCGGCGAGCACGCACATCCTCGCCCCCGCCGCGCGGCGGAACTTCGGCCTGCACACGCTGGCCTTCGGCGTGGAGGATGCGGAGGCGGCGCGCGCTTCCGTCGCGGAGGCGGGCCTTGCCGTCACGCCGGTGATGCGCTGGGCGCGCCCCGTGGAGGAAGCGGATCTCGCCGCCGAGGCCCGCTTCGCCTTCTTCGTCGCCGCCTACGACCCGGCGGAGGAGGCGCTGCTCTGCTGGGTGCAGCACCTGACGCCCGGCGCGCTCCGCAACGCGCGCCTGCTGCGCCACGCGAACGGCGCGCACGCGCTCCGGGCCGCGGTGATCGCGACGCGCGGCGACGCCGCCGCGCTGCGCGCCCGCTACCTCGCCTGCGGCGGCGTGGCCGAGGCGGCGGGCCAGATCCGCTTCGGGGATGGCGCCGTGGAGCTCCGCGGCGCGGCCGAACTGCCGCCGATGCTCGCGGCGGGCGCCTGGCCGGCGGAGGCCTGGTTCGCCGCGCTGCGCCTCGCCTTCGACGAGCCGGCTGCCTTCGCCGCGGCCGCCCGGCGCGAGGGTTTCGCCGCCGAGCCCTGGGGCGATGGCATCGCGGTGGACCTGCGCGGCCCGCTCGGTTGCGTGGTCATCGCGGAGGCAGGCCGCGCGTGACCCGCGGCCGCGGCGTCGCGCCCGATTCGCCCGCCATCGCCGATGTCATTGCAGCCCGTGGCGGATGTCCGGCGGGTAGCGGTCCACCGAGAGCCCCTCGTGGAACAGCGGATGCGGCCTGCCGGAGACGAGGGCCGCCGTGATCTCGGCGCAGAGCGGCGCCAGCGTGTAGCCATTCGGCACCGCGATCGCGACGAAGAAGCCGGGGCAGGCGTCGCTCGGCCCCAGCACCGGGCAGATGTCGGGCACGCGATAGATGTCCGCCCCCCAGCTCCGCAGCAGGTTGACCTGCGCGAGCCGCGGCACGAGCGCGAGCGCGACGGCGAGGTTGCCTTCGATGGCCGCGCGCCCGACCTCGACGCCGCGCGCGCCATGCGCGGCCGGCCAGCCGCCGCCGACGATCAGGTTGCCGCGCCGCGCCTGCTTCAGCGTCAGCCGGTGGCCGGCCTGCTGCACCAGATGCGGCAGGAAGGCCGCGGTCGCCTCGGTCACGTTCATCAGGAAGGGCCGCGCCGCCACCGGGAGGAACACCCCGACATCCCTGGCGATCGCGGCCGCGCCGGCGCCCGCCGCATTGACCACGACGCGGCTGCGCACCGCGCCATGCCGGGTCCGGGCGAGGAAGCCGTGCGTGCGGCGCTCCAGCGCCGTCACCGGCGTCGAGAAGGCGAAGTGCGCGCCCGCCTGGCGCGCCGCGCGGATCGCCGCCGCGGTCGCGAGCAGGGGATTGACCCGCCCTTCGATCGGGCAGAACAGCGCCGCCTCCACCTCCGGCGCCAGATAGGGCGCGAGTCGGCGGAGCGCCGCACCCGAGACCGGCTCGACCGGGATGCCGAGGCGGCGCTGGCGGGCCAGCATCGCGCCGAGCAGCTCCGTCCGGTCCGCGAACGCGACCATCAGCCCGCCCTCGCAGCCGAACTCGATCGCCCCGCCGAGCTCCTCCTCGAGCCGGCGCCAGGCGGCGATCGCCTCCACATGCAAGGGCGCGGCGTGATCCACGCCGCGGATCACATGCGCCTCCTGCGCGACGGCGAAGTGGGAGTTGATCTGCACATGCAGGCTGCCGGCATTCGCGCCCGATGCGCCGCCGCCGATATCGCCGGCATCGAGCACCAGCACCTCGCCTCCGGCCGCCGCGAGACGCCAGGCGATCAGCGCGCCGAGGATGCCCGCGCCGATCACGAGCACATCGGCCTCCTCCTCCACGCCTTTCGGGTCCGCCACCACCCTTCAGCGCGCCGGCGGCCGCGCGATCGCCGCGATCGGCACCGGTCGGACCGGCGGCCGCGGCGCGAAGGCCTGGGCCTCGTCGATCGCGGCGCCGGTGCGCTCGGCAAGAAGGCGCATCAGCACCGGGCCGCAGTAGCGCGCCTGGCATCGCCCCATCCCCGCGCGCGTGCCGCGCTTCACCGCGCCGATCGTCGTCGCGCCCTCCGCGATCGCCGCCTCGATCGCAGCCAGATCGACATTCTCGCAGCGGCAGATCGGCGTCTCCGGCTTCGCAAGCTGGTGGCGCAGCGCTGGCGCCCGGAACAGCGTCCAGAGCGCGGACTGGAACCTGCGATGCCGCGCCAGGCGCGCGCGCTGGCGGCGCGTCTCCGCGGCCAGGGCGGCGGGCGTGGCGCGGCCGAGCTCCCGCGCCGCGCGGCAGCCGGCGAGCCATCCCTGCGCGAGCGAGGCCTGCGCGCCGACCATGCCGCCGCCATCGCCGGCGACGAGCACGCCCGGCACGCCCGTCGCGCCATCCTCGTCGGCGACCACGGCGAAGGTCGCGCGCCGCGCGTCGTGGCGCAGTTCGCATCCCAGCAGCCGCGCGAGTTCGTTCGCGGGTTCGAGGCCATAGCCCATGCAGACGACATCCACCTCGTAGGTCGCGCTGTCGGCCGCGCCCGGCCTGCCTTCGGCATCGAGCCGCCGCAGGCGCGCGCGCTGCACCTTGCCCTCCCCCTCGACGGCCGCGAGGACGGTGCCGTAGTGCAGCGTGGCCCCCATCCCCCGGAGCGCGGCGAGGTAGCGGACGCCCTGGCCCAGCAGGCGCGGCGCGTGCAGCAGGCCCGCCAGGCCCGGCAGCGCGGCGAGGCCTGGCGCGGCGGCCGCCTCGGCCAGCGCGATCACCTGCGCGCCGGCCTTCGCGAGTTCGTGGGCGAGCTGGAAGTTCAGCGGGCCGTTGCCCGCGATCAGCACGCGCCGCCCGGGCGCGATCCCATGCGTGCGGAGCATCGTCTGCGCCGCGCCGGTGGTCATCACGCCGGGCAGGGTCCAGCCGGGCAGCGGCACGCCGCGCTCATGCGCGCCGGTGGCGATGACCGCGCGGCGGGGGCGGAAGCGCGCGGGCCGCCCGCCGATCAGCACGGCGAAGTCGAGTGGCCGGAACGCGCCCCAGACGAGCGCATCGGGGATCATCCGAACCCCGAGCGCGCGCAGCTCCGCGATCAGCCGCCCGCCGGCGGCCATCTGCGCGTCAGGCGTCACGGCCGCCGCATCGCCGGGCTGCTTGTAGTACTGGCCACCCGGCTTCGCGCGCTCATCCAGCAGCACGACCTCGAGCCCGTGCTGCGCCCCGGCGCGCGCGGCCGAGAGACCCGCGGGCCCGGCGCCGATGACGAGCAGGTCCGGCGCCGCCTCGATCTCCGCGTCATCATGTCCGGCCGCCGCCACGCGCGGCGTGCCGGTGGCCATGCAGGCCCTGGCGCGCGATCCGTCCGCCAGCGCCACCGTGCACTCGCCGCAGACGCCCATGCCGCAGAAGAAGCCGCGCGGGCTGCCGTCGTCGCTGTCGGCGATGTGGAGCAGGCCATGCGCCGCGGCAAGCGCCATCAGGCTTCGCGTCGGGTCGCCGCCGGATCGCAGCAGCCCTTCGAGCGGCGAGAGCCCAGCCTCCGGCCCGCTCATTCGAGCGGCCGCATGACGTTCCTCGCGTAGGCCGGCCGCGCGCGCAGACGCGCATGCCAGGCGGCCAGCGCGGGCAGGTGCGGGCGCTCGATCGGCAGCGCGGTCCAGCGGTGCAGGAAGGTGCCGAGCGGGATGTCGGCGATCGTGAGGTCCTTGCCGGCGAGGAACCGCCGGCCGGCCAGATGCGCGTCCACCAGGCCCCACGCCGCAGCGGCCGCGATGCGCGAGCTTTCCACGGCCGCTGGGTCCTTCTCGTCCGCGCGGGCGCGGACCAGCTGGAAGAACAGCACCCGCATGGCCGGCAGGATGTCGGTGAGCTGCCAGTCCATCCAGCGTTCGGCATCGGCGCGCGCGCGCGTATCGGTCGGATAGAGACGGCCGGCGCCATGCGTCGCGGCGACATAGCGGACGATCGCGTTCGACTCCCAGAGCACGAAGCCGCCATCCTCCAGCACCGGGATCCGGCCATTGGGATTGAGCGCGAGGAACGCCTCCGTCCGCAGGTCGGAGAAGCGGCCGCCCGCTTCCACCCGCTCGAACGGCACGCCGACCTCCTCGCAGGTCCAGAGCACCTTCTGCACGTTCACCGAGGATTGCCGGCCCCAGATGCGGATCATCGCCCGGCCTCCCCGCTGGCCGCCCCCTGGCCCCACACGGCGTCGGCGGCGAGTTCCGGCCAGCCGGTCGGCCGGCTGGCGGCGACCGCGGCCTCCGTGTCCGGCACTTCGCCGGGCCACCGCGCCGCGGTGATGCGTCGGCCGGTGAAGCCGTCGGCAGCGTCGGAGAGCAGCCAGCTTATCGGCGGCGCCATGATCTCCGGCCGCAGCATGCTGCTCCGCGCCATGCCGATCTCGGGCACGAAGGCCGTGTCGGTGGGCCCGCCGGGGATCAGCACATTCACCGTGATGCCCGCGGCGGCAAGCTCCGTCGCCCAGACCGCCGACATGCTCTCGAGCGCCGCCTTCGTCGCGCCATAGGGCAGGGCGTTCAGCATCGAGCGGAAGCTCGTCGTGACATTGACGATGCGCCCCCAGCGCGCGGCGCGCAGATGCGGCAGCGCCGCCTGGGACAGCAGCATCGGCGCGCGCGTGTTGATCGCGAAGAAGCGATCCCACGCATCGAGGCCGATCTCCTCGAGGGCAGGCCTGCTCTGCTCTCGCGCGCCGGGAACGTGGCGGCTGCCGATGCCCGCATTGTTGATGACGGCATGCAGGCCGCCGAAGGTTTCGACGGCGGCGCGCACCGCCGCGCGGCACGCATCCGGGTCGGCGAGATCGCAGGCGATGCTGGCGAAGCGCGCTTGCCGGCCGAGGCTGGAGGCAAGCCGGTCGAGCGCCGGGCGATCCGTATCGAGGCCGGCAACGCGGTGGCCATCCGCCAGCAGCGCGCGCACCATGACCGATCCGAGGCCGCCGGCCGCGCCGGTCACCAGGGCGATGCGGGATGGTCGCGTGGCCGCGGTCTGCATCGGCGCGAGGCTACCGGCGTGTTCGGATTGCGTAAAGCCGTGCGTCATGCGAACGTGCCCGCGATGGTTCGGGAGGGCATGCACCTGTCGCCGCAGCGCCTGACGTCTCGGCTTCGCGCGCGCCCGCCAGGTCCGGGCCCGGCCTGCCGCCAGCGTCGCGGCCCTTTTCCGGCGCGGGGCGGCTAGGCGCATGGCGGAGCGCGATCCGGCCAGGGCCGAGGCGGCGGCGGCATTGCTGCTCGAGATCCGCCGGACGCGCGCGCGGCCCCGCGGACTGCCGGCGCATCTCACGCCGCATGGCATCGAGGAGGCCTCCGCGATCCAGGACCGCGTGGTGGCGCGGCTCGGCGGGATCGGCGGGTGGAAGATCGTGCATCCGCCGCCGGGCGCCGCGCCGCGCTGTTCGCCGGTTCCCGCCTCGGTGATCCACGCATCCGGCGCCGCCTTCGACTGGGACGCGCTGCTGTGGCCGGAAGTCGAGGTGGAGATCGCCCTCCAGCTCGGCCAGGACCTGCCGCCCCGCGCGCGGCCCTATGCGCCGGACGAGGCCGCCGCCGCCGTCGCGCGCATGACGGTGGCCTTCGAGGTGCTAGGCTCCCGCTTCGCCGACCGGACGGCCGTCACGCGGGACGAGAGCCTGGCGGACCTGCTGAGCTGCGCGGCGGTGGTGACCGGCACCGGCGACGCGGCCTTCGCTGCGCTCGACTGCGCCGATGTCGCGATGACGCTGCGCTTCGACGACGCGGTGGTCGGCAGCGCCGCCGGCGGGCCGTCCACCGCGGAGGTGCTCGGCACGCTCACCTGGCTCGCCAACCATGCCTGCACCCGCGCGGGCGGGCTGCGCGCGGGGCAGGTGGTGATCACTGGCGCGCGGATCCATCCGCTCGACCTGCCGCGCCGCGGCACGCGCCTGGTCGCCCGGGCACAGGGCCTCGGCGAGGTGGTCGCAACGCTGCGCGGCGCGGCCGGAGAGGCCGAGGGGTGACGGTGCGGCGCAGGGCCGGGACCATCCGGGCCCGTGCCGAAGGGAAGGAAACGCCATGGACGTGACGCCGATGAGCCTGCAGGAGATCACCGACCGCCTGCTGATCCTCGACACCTACGCCCGCTACGGGATCGCCATCGACGACCGCCGGCGCGACCTGCTGGAACAGGTCTTCGACGAGGACACCGAGCTCGCCTCCTCCGAGCCCTCCATCCCGCCGCGCAAGGGCGTGATCGCGAACTGGGAGAGGCTGATGGCCCGCCACCAGGCCGCCGAGTTCCGCGAACGCCGCATCACCGCCGCGCCCGCGATCCTGACGCTGACCGCAGATCGCTGCGAATCCCTGGCGGAATGCGCGATCTTCCTCCGTCCGGCCGGCCAGCCGATCCGCTTCGAGATGCTCGGCCTCTATCACGACACGCTGGTGAAGCGGGACGGGCGGTGGCGCTTCCGCAAGCGCTTCTTCGAGGTGGTGAAATAGCACTCCGCGACGCGACGCGCCCCGCAGGGCTGCGTCGCGCGCGTCAACCGGTCGGATGACCAGAAAGGGAGAAACGACCATGATCCTCGCCCGCCGTCGCCTGCTCGCCACGCTCGGCGCCATGCCGATGCTGCCCGCGATCGCGCGCGCCCAGGCCTGGCCCACGCGCAGCGTCCGCCTGCTGGTCGGCTACGCCGCCGGCGGCAGCATCGGCATCGCGGCCCGCCTGATGGCCGAGAAGCTCGGGCCCGCCTGGGGCCAGTCCGTGGTGGTCGAGAACCGCGCCGGCGCCGGCGGCACCATCGCCGCCACCGCCGTCGCGCGCGCCGAGCCGGATGGCTACACGCTGCTCGTCTCCGCCGCCGGCGAGCTGGTGGGCGCGCCCTACACGATGGCGAGCCTCGCCTATCATCCGCAGCGCGACCTTACCCCGATCAGCCTGATCGCGCGCAACCCGCTGTTGCTGGTCGTCCCCGCCAGCCTGCCGGTGCGCAACCTGGCCGAGCTGATCGAGCTCGCGAAGCGCCAGCCGCTCACCTACGCGAGCGGCGGCGTCGGCACGGCGACGCATTTCGTGGCCGAGCTGTTCAACCTCCGCGCCGGCACGACCATCCAGCACGTGCCCTATCGCGGCTCGGGCGACCTGCAGGCCGACCTCATTGCCGGCCGCGTCGCGATGACCTTCGATGCGGTCTCCGTCATGCTGCCGCAGATCCAGGCCGGCCATGTGCGCGCCATCGGCGTCACCACGCCGACGCGCTCCCAGCAGGCGCCGGACATCCCGACGCTCGCCGAACTCGGGCTGCGCGACTTCGCCGGCGGCGGCTGGGTGGGCTTCCTGGGCCCGGCAGGGCTGCCGGCGCCGCTCGCCGCGCGGCTGGAGCGCGACATCCGCGCCGCGATGCAGGGCGGCCTCTCCGAGCAGATGGCGACCCGCGGCTTCGATCCGGTCGGGAGCACCTCGGCGGAGTTCCGCGACTTCATCGCCGCGGAAACGGGGCGCTGGGGCGAGGCGGCGCGCGCCGCCGGCATCCGCCCGGCCTGAGCGCCTCCCGGCGGCGGATCCGCGCCGCCTGCCGCGTCAGCCGCGGCGGCGCGGCGGGCGGGCGGGCAGCGCGGCGCGCAGCCCTTCCTCCATGCGCGCCATCGCGTGCTCCTGCATCGCCGTCATCACGGCGTCCGGCAGGCGCAGGCTGCGCAGCGCGCTGGTCTGCGCGATGCTCGCCATCCCGTGCAGCAGCGACCAGACCTGCAGCGCGTCGAGCCGCGGATCGGACGCGCGCGCCGCGGCGGGGCGCGCGGCATCGAGCGCGGCGACGGCCTGCTCCAGCATCGCGAAGGCGTCGCGCCCGCGTGTCATCATCGCGGGATGCGCGGCCGCGTCGGGCAGCGGCGTGCCGAAGATCAGGCGGTACTGCAGCGGATGGCGCAGCGCGTAGGCGAGGTAGGCGCGGCCCATGGCGCGGAGATCGGCGAAGGGTTCGGCCTCGCGCGGGCGGGCCTCCAGATGCGCGGCGAAGGCCACGAAGGCGCGGCGGACCACCTCCGCGAGCAGGTGGTCGCGGCTCGGATAATGCCGGTAGGGCGCCTGGTGCGACACGCCGAGGCGGCGTGCGACCTCTCGCAGGCTGAGCGCCTCCACCCCATCGCGCTCGATGATCGCGAGCGCTTCCTCGATGCAGGCCTCGCGGAGGTCGCGCGGCGGTTCGGGCTTGCGGACCATGCACTGCCTGATTGCCCGGGCGACGTGCCCGGACTGCGGGAACTCTAGCCAGCGCACCGGCGCGAACCAAGCGGCCGCGCAATCTGATGTCGGTGCGGCGGTTGCCGTTCAGGTCATGCGAGAGGGCGACGGCATGGTGCCTCGGCCGCAACTCGGCGGCCGCTGCGCCGCCAGGCAGCAGGGGGAGGAGAAGGGGGGAACGCAAGGAAGCCGCCTTTTGCGTTGACGCTGTCAACTCGATATGTGACCAATGTTGACGGCGTCAACTTCTGCCCGTGGAGCTGCCGATGCCCGGGGCCCGGAGGCCCATCCGGCCGGTCGCCGCCGCCGCCACGTCCCGCCGCGCCCCCCGCCGGAAAGGAACCCGTGCCATGCAACGCCGCCACCTGCTCGCGCTCGCACCCGCCCTCCTGCTCGCCCGCCCCGGACGCGCGCAGGCCGCGCCCGAGATCCTCGCCCGCTACCCGAGCGGCACCTTCCTCGAGAACCTGGCGGTGGAGCCCGAGGGGCGGGTGCTGTTCACCAACTACTTCGCCCGCCGCATCGAGCGCTGGTCGGAAGCCGGCGGCGCCGGCACGCTCGCCGAGGTGCCGGCGCACCCCGTCAGCCTGACGCCGCTCGGGGACGGGCGGCACGCGCTGGCCGCGCATGGCGCCTCCTTCCTCCAGGGTCCGTCCGCGCTCCGCGGCACCGGCGCGGTCCTGCTGCTCGCGGCCGATGGCCGCGTGGCGGGCCGCATCCCGCTGCCCGACGTGATCTTCCCCAATGGCGGCCTGCTGCTCGCGCCGGGGCGGATGCTGCTGGCGGACAGCGCGCTCGGCCGCATCTGGGCGCTCGACATCGCCGCTGGCACCGTCGCGCCCTGGCTCGACCATCCGCTTCTCGCGCCGGTCGAAGGGCAGCGGAACCCGGGCGTCAACGGGCTCAAGCGACGGGGCGACACGCTGCTCGCCTCCAACTCGGCCACCCGGCAGTTGCTGCGCATCCGGCTCGCCGGCGGGGCCGCGTCGGGCGCGCCTGAGCCGATCGCCACGATGAGCGGCGGCGTGGACGATTTCGCCGTCGCCGATGACGGCACCGTCTATGCCGCGACGCACGCAACTGGGCTTGCGCGGCTCGCCCCCGGCGCCACGACCCCCGAGACGATCCCTGCACCCGGCGTCGAGGGCAGCACCGCCGTGGCGCTGACGCCGGATGGGCGGGCGCTCTATGCGCTCGGCACCGGCGGGCTCACCTCGGGCGGCCGCGGCGATGCGGTGCTGGCCCGCATCAGGCTGGGCTGACGGGCGCGCGTCAGCCCAGCCGGCACGTCGTGAGCGAGGCGGTCGCGAAGCCGCGCACCGGGCTGTCGCTCACCACCAGGCGCAGTTCGAGATTCTCCAGCACGTAGGAATGCGTCGCGGGCAGGCCGGTGACGCTGCGCGGGCCCCCGCTGCCCACGCCGGAGAAGGTGACGACCACGCTGCGCGCGTAGTCCTCGGCCGCGGGCGCGAGCGCGCTGACGCGGATCAGGCCCTCGGCGAAGCTGGTCTGGTCCTCCTCGGTCAGGCGCGGACCGATGCCGATGCGGAAGCGGCGCGACACCGCCGGCCCGTCGCACCGCCGGAGGCGATCGGCGGATTGCAGCGCGAGCCGCAGCCGGTCCGCATCCACGCCGGCCGCCATCCGCTCGCGCACCAGGGTTGCGAGGCCCGCGAGCGGGCCGCGCGGCACCTCGGCGTTGTAGCGCTGCTGCAACTGCTGGCCGGCGGTGCGCGCATCGGCCAGCTCGTTGCGGAGCTGCGCATTCTGCGCCTCGAGCGCGGCCTTCTGCTGCTCGGTCTCGGCCAGCCGGCGGGCGAGCCGGTCCACATCCACCCGCGCAAGATGCGTGCCCGCCTGGTGCGCGCTGTAGCCGAGCGCGCCGAGCACGCCGAGCAGCAGCAGCCATTTCGCGCTGCCGAGCAGCAGCCGCCTGTTCCGGTCCCGGCGTCGTCGCGCGGCGAGTGACATCCCCGTCCTTCTTCAACCCGGCAGTCCGCCGCGATCGGAAGCGCGGCCGCCACGGCTTCCATACGAAGCGCGGCGCGCCAGCACAACTCCGCGCGTCAGCCGGCCACCCGGGCCGCGAACAGCGCCTGCATCGCGGCAAAGCTCCGCGCCGCGGCGTGCGGGTCATGGCACCAGCGCTCGGGGAAGGTCCAGCCGTGCAGCGCATCCACGCGCGCCACCTCGACGCCGGGCCGCGCGAGCGATTCGAGCACGCGCTGATGCGGCTCCGGGCAGGTCACGTCGTCGCGCGCCATCTCGATGCGGAGCCCGGCCGCGCAACCGGGGATCAGCAGATGCGGGCTGTCGGGGCCGTCCCACACCATGCGGCCGCCATGCAGGCAGGAGGCGGCGCGGACGCGCCCGGGGAACCGCGCGGCCGCGGCGAGCGCGTGCCGCGCGCCCATGCAGTGGCCGACCGCGCCGAACCGCAGGATCCCGTGGTTCCGCGCGGCATGCGCCAGAACAGCCTCGGTGTCGGCGCGAACCATCCCGAGCGTGGTCGCATCGTTCGCCGCATGCATCGCCGGATCGAGCGGCTCGGCATGCTCGCGCGGCACGCGGAAGTGCCGCCGCGGCAGGCGGTGGTAGAGGTCCGGCAGCAGCACGAGCCAGCCCTCGCGCGCATGCGCGGCGCAGAGATCGTCAAGCTCGGGGCGCAGGCCGAAGGCGTCCATGTAAAGGATCACGCCCCCGCGCGGCGTGCCGGCCGGCGGAAAGATGCGCAGTTCCATCGGACCGTCCGCGGTCTCGATGTCGAGCACGGGCCTCACGCCACGAGTTCCTTCCAGGACCCGTCGCGCGCAGAGCTGAAGGCGGCCTCGACGATGCGCACCGAAGGCTCGGCGGCGGCGAAATCGCAGGCGACCGACCTGCCGGTGCGCAGCGCCGCCAGCATGTCGCGCGTCGCCGCGCCGGGGTCAGGATCGGCGCCGAGCCAGGTCTCCGCCCCGCCGCGCTGCGTCGTCACGCGGCAGCTCCAGCCGAGGGGAAGCGTCTGCGGGCGGCGCAGCTCGATCATCCCAGCCTCGCCGAACAGTCGGATCTCGTCGAAGCCGTGCCAGCCTTCCTCGATGCAGGTCATGTGGCATTCGACCTGCCCGAGATGCAGCTCGATGAAGCCGCCATGGTCGCTGCGGCCAGGCGGGCCGTGGCGCAGCCGGCTGCGCAGCCGCGTCGGCGCAAGGTCGGTGAGCCAGGGCACGAGATCGGCGATGTGGCTCGCCCGCCCCGTGAACGGGCCGCCGCCGCCGAGCGCCGGGTCGAGGAACCAGCCGCCGCGTTCATAGCCGAGCTGGACGGATTGCACAAAGCGCAGCGCGCCGATCGCGCCTTCCGCCAGCGAGCGCTTCGCCATCAGGCAGCCGCGGTCGAAGCGGCGGTTGAAGGCGACCGCGTTGACGAGGCCGCGCCGCGCGGCGTCCCCGGCCAGCGCGCGGGCCTCGGCGGCGCGGCTGACGAAGGGCTTGTCGCAGAGCACATGCCAGCCGCGCGCGAGGGCAGCCGCGACATGCGCCGCATGCAGCGTGTGCGGCGTGGTGACGATGGCGAGCACGGGGCCGGCGGGATCGGGCAGCGCGTCGATGGCGGCGACGAGCGGCGCGCCGTACTCCGCCGCGAGCGCGCCGACCTCGGGCGCCGGCATCGGATCGAAGATCGCCGCGATGCGCGCCTGCGCGTCGGCGCGCAGCGCAGGGATATGGTAGCGGCGCGCGAAGCCGCCGCAGCCGATCATCACCACCCGGATCATCGTGCGATCTCCTGCCGCCGCCCCGTGGCGGCGGCCTCGTAGGCGGCGGTCACCATCCGCAGCGCGTCGAGCCCGTCCTCGATCGTCGCCGGCGGCGGCACGCCTTCCGTCAGGCAGCGCGCGAAGGCGATCGCGTTCTGGTGGTGGAAGCGCCCGCGCTTGAATTGCGGCACCAGATCCTCGGCCCGCCAGGCGCGCTCGCCGCCCTCGGTGAAGACGCGGAGGAAGGGCCCTTGCGTGATGTCACGCGAGGCGAGGTCCACCCCGGCGAGGAGCGCGGTGCCGCGCGTGCCGTAGAGCTCGACCGAATCTGATGCCGCGCTGAACAGGAAGCTCGCGGTGAGTTCCGCTATCATGCCGTCGGGCCAGGTGAAGACGGCGGTCCCGTTCTCCTCCACCGCCAGGCCGAGCACCCCGCGCGACGTGGCCGCGACGACGCTTTGCGGCAACCCGAACAGCCAGCAGAGCAGGTCGGCGCCGTGCACGCCCTCGTCCAGCAGCGCGCCGCCGCCTTCCTCCGCGCGCACGTACCAGCGCGCCCGGAAAGCCGGATCGAGGCCGTAGAAATGCCCATGCCGCACGCGGACCATGTGCAGCCGCCCGAGCGTGCCCTCCTGCACCAGCCGGCGCAGCGCGTGGGAGGCCGGGTCGAGCCGCTTGGGGAAGGACTGCATGAAGATCACGCCCGCCTCGCGCACCGCCGCGGCCATCGCCTCGGCTTCCGCGAGGCTCCGGGCGGTCGGCTTCTCGCAGAGGATGGCGCGGCCGGCGGCGGCGGCCTTCAGCGTCAGCGGCAGATGCTTGCTCGTCTCGGAGCAGATCGCCACCGCATCGGCAGCGGCGATGGCGGCGTCGGCATCGGGCTCGAAGCGCAGGCCGAAGCGCGCGGCGGCCTCCTGCCCGCGTTCCGCGTCGTCGTCCCAGATGCAGGCGATGTCGGTCCCGGGCAGTTCGGCGAACTGCTCGGTCCAGAAATTCGCGTGGTAATGCGCGAAGGAGAGCATCGCGATGCGCGTCATCAGGCGGGCTCCACTACGGTCTCGCGGCCTACCGCGGCGGCGGAGCGGGCGATCGCCTCGGCGACCAGCAGCCCGCGCAGCCCGGCCAGTGCCGTGTCCTCCGTCGCACCGCCGGTCAGGCCTGCGATCCAGCTCCGGTGATGGCGCTCGCCAAGCGGTGCCTCGGGCAGGGTCGGCGCGAACCAGCCGCGCGCGCCGAGCCTGCGGGGCGCGAAGGCGGCAAGGCGGCCGCGCTCGCTGCGTAGCCAGAGCGTGCCTTCGGTGCCGTAGATCTCCATCCGGAAGCGGTCGCAGCCGGCGGCCTCGATCATCGACATCTCGTGCGAGACGACGATGCCGTCTGCGAGCCGATAGGTTGCCCAGGCGCTGTCGGGATTGCCGACCGCAACCTCCTCGCCCGAGGCAAGGCGGCGCCGCGGCCGCAGCGTCGCGGTGCGGGCCGAGACGGCGGCGATCGGCCCGAACAGATGCTCGACGAGATCGATCCCATGCGCGCCGAGTTGCAGCACGACGCCGCCGCCGACCCGCGCGGTCTGGAAGAACCAGGCGCCCCAGTCGGGGCCGGGCGTCGCGTTGCGCAGCCGGATGGTGGTGACCTCGCCGATCGCGCCCTGCGCGATCCAGGCGCGGGCTTCCTCCACCTCCTCGAAATGGCGGTGCATCCAGGAAACCTGGAGATCGCTGCCGGTGCGCGCGGCGGTGGCGATCATCCGGCGGCAGGCGGCGCTGTCGGTTGCCATCGGCTTCTGGAGCAGCACCGCCTTGCCGGCTTCGAGGCAGGCGGTCGCCACCGCCTCATGCGTATCGTCCGGCGTCGCCACCACCACGGCCTGCACATCGCCGCGCGCGAGCAGCGGGGCAAGGCTGTCGCCGGCCTCCGCGATGGCGAAGCGGTCCGCGCAGGCGCGTGCCTTCGCGGCGTCGCGCGAGACCACCGCGCGCAGCGCGACGCCGGGCAGCCGGCGCAGCGCCGCGAGGTGGTATTCGGCGATGAAACCCGCGCCGATGAGCGCGACGCCGAGCATGCTCAGCCCCGCCAGCGGCCGGGCACCCGGACCAGCGCGGGATCGGCGGCGGCGAGCGGCTCGGTGAAGGTGTAGTCGAGCGGATGCCGCGCCTGGCGGACCCGGCCGGAGCTGACGAGGTACTGCGTCATGTTCTCCATGTCCGCGACATAGGCCTCGTCGAAGGCCGGGTTGAAGGCGTATTCGCCCCAGATCGCCGCGACGAGCTCAGGCGGCTGGCGTGTCTCGCGCGCGACCAGCGGCAGCACCTCCGCGCGGTTCGCCGGATCGGCGACGTATTTCTGCGCGCGCAGCAGCACGGCGACCAGCGCGCGCGTCGCGTTCGGGTTCCGACGGATGAAATCCTGCGAGGCGACGAAGATCGAGCGCGTGGCGGAGATCTGCGCCGGCTGGCCGCGACTGGCGGCGAAGAAGCTCCGCGTGCCGGTGTGGATCAGCTCCATCGCGTCGCTGCGCCGCGCATTGTAGCCCCAGGGCTGCCAGCACAGCAGCGCGCCGATCTGGCCCGCGTTCAGCGCGGCCAGCTGCTCGGGAGGTGGCATGTTCACCACCTGCAGCCGGCGCTCATCCAGGTTGTAGCGCTTCGCGAGGTTCGCCAGCGTGGCCGAGGCGGTGGAGCCGGCGAGCAGCCCGATGCGGATGCGGTAGAGATCTTCCGGCGCGCGGATGTTGGCATCTTTCCGCGCGACGAGCTGCTCGGCCTCCGTCGCGATGCAGTTGGTGCCGAGGACCACGACGGGGATGCCCGTATGGGCCATCGAGATCGGCGGCAGGTTGCCCGGCGTCCAAAGCTGGATCTCGCCCGCGAGCAGCGCCTCGCCGGCGAGCGCGCCGCCGGTGAAGCTGCGCGTCGTGACCTCGGTGAAGCCGGCTTCCCGCAGCCAGCCCTTCTGCATCGCGACGATGTGCGGCGCGAAGACCGGATCGAGACCGAAGCCGAGTGCGAGGCGGGCTGTCTCGACCCGCGGCTGCGCGATGGCCGGCGGCGCGGCGAGCGCGCCCGCGGCGAGGATGAGATGCCTGCGTTGCATGGTCCGTTCTCCCTTCAGGTTTCTGTTCACACCGGCCGCCAGCGCCCGACGGTACGGCGGATGAGGCCGGCCAGAAGCTGGTCGGCAAGAAGGCTGACGAGCCCGATGAGGAAGATGGCGAAGATCGCGACGCCGAGCTGGCCGAGCTGGCGCGATTCCATCACCAGATGCCCCATGCCGCGTTCGGCCGCGATCAGCTCCGCGGCGACCAGCACGCCGAAGGATAGACCGAAGCCGACGCGCAGGCCCACCGCGATGTCGGGCAGCGCCGCTGGCAGCACCACGCGCCAGAGCAGCGCCGGCCCGCGCAGTTCCATGCTTTGCGCGGCGGCGATCAGCACCGGCGGCACGAGCAGCGTGCCGCGCCAGGCCGCGGTCCAGATCGGAAAGACCGCGCCGAGGAAGATGACGAACACCTTCGATCCCTCGCCGAGGCCGAACCAGACGATGGCGATGGGGATCCAGGCGAGCGGGGGGATCGGGCGCAGCGCCTCGATCAGCGGGCGGAACAGCCGTTCGAAGGCAAGCACCCGGCCGCAGAGAATGCCGAGCGAGATGCCGATGCCCGCGGCAAGTGCGAAGCCCGCGAGGATGCGCCACAGGCTGACCGCGACATGCGCAACCATCTCCGCCGGTCCGATCAGCGCGAACGCGATCAGTACCGACTGGCTGGGCGAGGGGAGTGTCGCCGGATCGCGCCATGCGACGCGCGCGGCGAGTTCCCAGGCCGCCAGCAGCAGCGCGACACCGAGCGATCCGGCACTCGCCGGGCTCATTCCTGGCGCGCCTTCTGCCAGGGCATCAGCAGCGCTTCGAGCCGCGACAGGCCGAAGGCGATGGCAAAGCCGATCGCGCCGATGCAGGCCATGCCGACCAGCGTGATGTCGGTGCGATAGAAGGTCCGCGCCTCCATGATCAGCGCGCCGAGGCCGAGCGTGGTGCCGATCATCTCCGCGCCGACGATCACCACGAAGCCCATGCCGAGCGCGGTGCGCGCCCCGGCCGCGAGCCGCGGAAGTGCGGCAGGCAGCATCACGCGTGCGAAGAGCTGGTGGCGTGGCGTATCCAGCGAGGCCGCGGCGCGCAGCAGGATCGGGTCGACGAGCTTGATCGCCGCGATGGCGTTGGAGAGCATCACCCAGAAGCAGCCATAGAAGATCAGGAAGACCTTCGCCGCCTCTCCCGTGCCAAACCAGACGAGCGCGAGCGGCAGCAGGCTCAGCGTGGCCACGGAGCGGCAGAAGGCGACGACGGGCGCGGTCATGCGGTCGAGCAGCGGCGTGCTGCCGATGAGCAGCCCGAGCGGAATGGCGAGGAGCAGGGCCAGCGCATACCCCGCGCCGATGCGACTGAGCGTGATCAGCGCGTGCTCGCCGAGCAGCGCGCCGAAGGGGAAGCCCTCCAGCGCGAGTTCCGCGAAGCTCGCACCGAGCCTGGACGGCGGGGGGAAGCGCAGCGTGTTGAGCCAGCCGAGCGCGGAGGCCGCCTCCCAGGCGCCGAGGAATCCGGCGAGCACGAGCAGTGAAGGCGCCGCGTTCCTCATGGCGCGCGCAAGCCCCCCCACACCTCCTCGGCGAGCGCGGCGAGGGCCGGATCGCCACGCCGGCGTGGGCGCGGGGCGTCCACGCGGCGTTCCAGCAGCACACGGCCCGGCCGCGGCGCGAGAACCAGCACGCGGTCGGCGAGGATCAGCGCCTCCGTGATGCTGTGCGTGACGAAGACCACCGTCTTGCGCCTTGCCTCCCACACGCGCAGCAGCTCGTCCTGCATCTCCGTGCGCGTGATCTCGTCGAGCGCGCCGAAGGGCTCGTCCATCAGCAGGATGGCGGGATCGAGCGCGAGCGCGCGCGCGATCGCGACCCGCTGCTGCATCCCGCCAGAGAGCTCCACCGGATACTTCGCCTCCGCGCCGTCTAGGCCGACGAGTTGCAGGAGATCGCGGGCCAGCGCGTCGGCCTCGGCGCGCGGCAGGCCGCGGTTGCGCGCGGCGAAGGCGACGTTGCCAAGCGCGCTGAGCCATGGGAACAGGGCATTCTGCTGGAACACCACGCCCTTGCCGCCGCCCGGCCCCGTCACCGGCACGCCACCGACGCGCACCTCGCCCTCGCTCGCCGCCTCGAGGCCGGCGATGATGTTGAGCAGCGTCGTCTTGCCGCAGCCGCTGCGCCCCACAAGGGCAACGAACTCGCCCGGCGCGATGCTGAGGTCCACGCGGCCGAGCACCGCCGGGGTGCCGGGCGGATCTGTGGCGAAGCGCTTGGCGACGCCGGCGATCGCGATGGCCGCGGCACCGCTCATCGCGGCTCGGCGCCGATCGGGCTCGACCAGACGATGCCGCCATCCGCCTGCTCGACGCGCACCCAGAGCGGCGCATCGGTGGGGCCTTCGAGCACGCCCTGCCAGGAGGGCGCGGCAGGCTGCGTCGGCAGCTTCTCCAGCACCAGGCGGCGCGGCGGATCGTCCGTCGTGTCGTGCCGCGCGGGCGTGATCGGGAGATCGTGGTCGAGCGCGGCGGTACGGACGCGGAGCAGCGCGTCCTCCGCGACGTCATCCAGCCGCAATTCCACGCCATCCCAGCTCCCGGCGGTGATGGACCGCCAGGCGATCCCCGCCGCGTCGAAGCCCGTCACACCCTCGGCCGGCGTGTCCCACCGCCAGGGGCGCGCGTCGCGCAGCGTCGCGCCCTCGAGTTTGGCGCCGCCATGCCAGGGGAGCCGCGTCTGCGACCAGTTGCCGCGCCCCTTCCCCCCCCACCAGCGCAGCCGCCACCACCCGGAGGGCGCGGGATCGCGCGGCGGCGGAAGCACCCGCGCCACCTCCTCCCCGCCGCGCAGCAGCGTGACGGCGGCGATCGGCGCCGTGCCTTCGACCGACACGCGCAGCCGCCCCGGCGCCTCCGGCACGACATCGAGCAGGATGCGCGGGCCGTTGGTCGCGAAGGTCGCGCCGGCCTTGAGCGCCCGCCACAGGGCCGCCCGCGTCAGCGCGGGAAGCGGCACGCAGGTCAGGCCGCCGCGCAGGTTGCGCACCGCGAGCCGCCCGGGATGGCTCGCCGCGAGCCGGCCGTCCACGCCGTCGCTGCCGCCCGTCACGCCGAAGCGCCAGCCGCGCGAAAGCGCCTCCGCCACCATCCATTCGGAGGTCGCGTGGGTGGAGTGGACCTCGACGAGCCGTTCGAGCGCCGGGGCGTGCCAGTTCAGGTTGCTGGTGCGGCCGCCGACATGCACCGCCATCAGCACGTCCTGCCCGGCGTAGTGGGCGTGCACATCGGTGATGTGCGGCAGGTCGGTGGCGAGGTCGGAGAGGTCGGCCACGTATTCATGGCTGCATCGGCGCAGTTCCGCCGCATCGCCCGGCCAGTAGAGGTTGTGGTCGCCCCCGACCGGTGGCCGGCCGGACCATTCCAGGCCGAGCAGCGTGACGAAGCGCCCTTCCTCGTTCAGTGCCAGGGTCACCTGCTGCGTCTCGGCCCATTCGGCGCCGGAGACGAGGAAGCAGTTCGCCTGGTGGCTGCCGAAATCGGCCGCGGCGACATCGCGCGCATGGCGGAAATAGGCCTCGATCGAGCGCGCGCCGCAGCCGATCGCCGATTGCGCATGGATGTCGCCCCAGTAGCGGCGAAGCGGCGGCGGGGTGGCGTGGCAGAGGATCGGGTTGCTCTCCGCGCCGAGCCCGCCCGCTTGCGCCGCGAGCCTGTGCACCCCGGGCGCGTCCAGCCGCAGCATGAACTCCGCGACGGCACCGCGCATCTCGTGCCGCGTTCCGGCGATCGTCACGGCATCCGGCAGCACGCTGGCCGGGTTGCCCCAGCCATCCTCGACGCGCAGATGCGCCCGGAACAGCTCGCCGGCCACCACGTCGCTCGGCGCGGTGAGGACAAGCCGCCGCGGCGCGCCGCCTTCGATCCGCATCAGGTGGCGCGCGATCTCGACCCAATCGCCCTGTCCGCTCGGATCGAGCCGGACGGAAAGCGGGCAGGCTTCCTCCATGAAGGTCTGTACGCCGAGTTGCGTCGCGGCGAACAGCACCGCCTCCCCCGCGCCGATGGCGCGCGGCAGCTCGACGATCAGCGCATGGTCGAAGGGATGCCATTCCTCGGTGCGCCGCCGCGTCCAGGACAGCGCATCGCCGCCGGGCTCGATGGTGATGGCGAGGTGATCCGGCGCGGCCGGATCGCCGCCTTGCGGCTCCGCCCAGTCGGCCGGCCAGCGCCGAACCAGCGCGATCCGCGCGCCGGCGGCGCAGGGCTGGCCTGGCACGACGCGCAGGACGAACGACAGCGGCGCACCCGCGGTCGCGGCGTCCGGCAGGTCGGTCTCGATGCGCGGCCCCATCAGCGCAGCTCCACGCGGTAGCGGTAGATGTCGCCGCGCATCAGCGCGCGGCGGTATTCGCCGAGGCGCCCGTTCGGCAGCCAGGTGTGGCGCTCGAGCCCGAACATCGGCGTGCCCGGCGTGATGCCGAGCCGCGCGGCGCTGGCGGCATCCGCGACGGTCGGTTCGATCCATTCGTCGGCATGGCTGAACTCGACGCCCCAGCGGTCGCGCAGGATGTCCACGAGATGCCGCGCGGCGAGCTCGGCGCGGTCGAGTTCCGGGCACAGCGCCGCCGGCAGCCATGAGGTCTGCAGCGCCGCCGTCTCCCCCTGGAGGGTGCGCAGCCGCTCCATCCGCCAGGCGAGCGCCCCGCGCGGCAGGTCGAGCAGCTGCGCCACCTCCGCCGGCGCCGGCGCGCGGCGCAGCGAGAGCAGCCGGCAGCCGGCATCGAGCGGCGGCCCCTCGGCGCGGAAGCGGGTGTAGGAGCCTGCGATCGCGCCCTCGCGCTTCGGCCCGCGCGGGAAGGAACCGCGGCCCTGCTGGCGCTCGATCAGCCCTTCGCGCGCGAGCTCCTGCAGGGCGTGGCGCAGCGTGCCGCGGCTCACGCCGTAATGGCGGCAGAGCATCGGCTCGCCGGGCAGGGGCACGCCCTGCGGCCATTCGCCGGCGCGGAGCAGCGCGGCGAGATGGCCATGCACCTGGTGGTGCAGCGGCAGCAGCTTCTCCGCGCGGAAGGGGGGCAGCGCGGGCGGCGTGGCGGCGGCGGGCGCCTGGCGGGGGCGGGCTATCATCCTGTGCAGACGTTCAGACATCTGAAGCACCGCCGTCAAGCGCCGTCCGCCGCCCTCAGAACAGCAGGTTGGGCAGGAACAGCACGAGCCCCGGCCAGAAGGCCATGACGACGATGAGGAGGATGACGGCGCCGAGGAAGGGCAGGGCCTCCTTCGCGTATTCGTCCATCGGGCAGTCCAGCATCCCGCACACCGTGTACATCGCCACGCCCACCGGCGGCGTCATGCCGCCGAGCGTGACCGTTGTCATCATCACCAGACCGAAATGCACCGGGTCGATCCCGAGCCGCGTGACCACCGGCACCAGGATCGGCGTCAGCAGCAGCGTGACCACGGTGGATTCGAGGAACATGCCGAGCAGGGCGAGGAAGCAGACCAGGATCAGCATCAGCACCGCCGGATCGCGCGTAAGCCCGGCCAGGAAGGCGGTCGCGTCCTGCGGCACGCGCTCCAGCGTGATCATGTAGCCGATCATCGCGGAGAACATGATGATCAGCATGATCATGCCGGTATCGGTCAAGCTGTGGCGCAGTGCGGCGATCGCCTTGGCGAAGGTCAGTTCGCGATACACCAGCGCGCCGATCGCCACCGCATAGGCCACCGCGAAGGCGCCGGCCTCGGACGGCGTGAAGATGCCGTAGCGGATGCCGAGGATGAGCGCGACGGGGAACAGCAGCGCCCACTTGTTCTCCCACACCGCGCAGAGAACCTCCCGCCCCGTCGGCAGGGTCGCACGTTCCGGCTGGTAGCCGCGCCGGCGCGCGACGAGCCAGGCCGTGACCATCAGGAACAGCGTCATCAGCATGCCGGGCACGATCCCGGCCACGAACAGCCGCCCGATCGAGACATTGCCGAGGAAGCCATACAGGATCAGCCCGATCGAGGGCGGGATCGTCGCGGTGATGAGCGAACCGACGGCGATCGCCGCGCAGGCGAACCCACGCGAATAGCCGCGCGCGAGCATCGAGGGCCCGAGGATGCGCGCCTCCATCGCCGCATCCGCGACCGCCGAGCCCGAGACGCCGCCCATCAGCGCCGACAGCGCGATCGCCACCTGCGCGAGCCCGCCGCGGATCCAGCCGGCAAGGACGGAGGCCAGGCGGATCAGGCGTTCCGTGATGCCGCTCTCGTTCATCAGGTGGCCCGCCAGCACGAAGAGCGGCACGGCCAGCAGCGGGAAGGATTGCGTGGCGGCGACGATCTTCTGCACCGCGATCGCCGGCGGCATGGGGCCGAACAGGTAGAACAGGAAGGCGGCCGAGCCGATGGCGAAGGCCACCGGCATGCCGAGGAACATCAGGCCGAAGAAGACCGCACTGACGATCGCCGTCACAGCACCATCCCGTCCCTTGCCTCCGCCACCAGCGCCTGCCGGCCCGTGAGGCCGCGCGCAAGGCGGTGGAGGATGGTGATCAGCATCAGCGCCGCCCCCGCCGGCACCGCTGCCGTGACGACGCCGTAGGACAGCGGCGTGTCGCCCAACTCGCGCTCCAGGTTGAGCAACGTGAGCTCCACCCCGAGCCAGACGAGCGCGGCGAGGAAGGCCGCGATCACCACGAGCCACGCGATCGCCAGCGCGTGGCGAAGCGGCCGCGGAAAGGCGCGCACCAGGATGTCGATCTCGATGTGCTGCCAGCGCTTCAGCGCCACATCGGCGCCGAGCACGGCCGTCCAGGCGAACAGCATCTGGGCGATGTCCACCGCCCAGATCAGTGGTACGCCGAGCGTGCGGGTGACAGCGCCGAGCAGCACCAGCAGGCAGACGCCGGCGAAGAGGACGATGCCGACCGTCTCCTCCGCCCGCTCCAGCGCGCGCATCGGCTCAGCCCGCGAGCACGGCCTCCACCTCGCGCTTGAGCGCGGCGTAGTTCAGGCGCTCATAGACCACCTGCGTCGCCGCGCGGAACGGCGCGAGGTCCGGCGTGGTGATGGTCACGCCCGCCTGGCGCAGCCGGCTCTCGAAATCGCCGAGCGAGGCGATCGTCGCCTGCGATCCCACATCGCCGCCCTTCAGCGCCTCTTCCCGCAGGATGGTCCTCACCTCCGCCGATTGCCGGTCGAACCAGGCGCGGGATCCGACGAGGCCGGTGATCAGGTTGATATGCGCGGTCTTGGCGATGAAGCGGATCACCTCATGCAGGCGCGAGCCCCAGACGGCGGGATACTGCGCCTCGCAGGCGTCAATGGCGCGGAGCTGGAGCGCGGAATAGACCTCCGTCCAGGGCAGCGGCGTCGGCGTCGCGCCCATCGCGCGCACCGTCTCGAGCCAGACCGGCGCGCCCGGCGTGCGCAGCCGCAGCCCGTTGAGATCGGCGGGCGCATTGATCTGCTTGTTGGTCAGCAAATGGCGCTCGCCCTGGAACCAGTTGAAGGACAGCACCTGGTGGCCGGAGGCGCCGCGCAGCCGTTCCACCCATCGCTCGAACAGCGGCGAGGTCGCGACCTTGCGCAGCTCCGCGAAGCCGTTGGCGACATAGGGTGCGCCGAGGATGCCGAACTCGCGGACGAAGGGCGCGAGCCGCCCGCCATCCACCACCACCGCGACCCCCGCGCCGGCGCGCGCCTGTTCCAGCACGTCCTCGTCCGGCCCGAGCTGGGAGGAGGGAAACAGCCGCACCTGCACGCGGCCATTGGTGCGCGTCTCGACGCCCTGCTTGAAGGCGTTGAGGCCGCTGAACAGCGGATCGTCCGCGGTCAGCGCCGAGTTGACGTTGAGCGTCGCCGCCTGCGCGAAGCCCTCCCGCGCGACGAAGGGCAGGGCGAGCGCGCCGGCCAGCGCGGCGCGGCGGGTGATGTGCATGGACATGGACCTTCCTCCTTGCTTCGTTCGCTCTCGTCGTCGTCGCTATCTTGTCGTTGCTATTCGGGGCGGATGTTCCCCGCCTGCACCACGCGCCGCCAGCGCGCGATCTCCGCTTCCTGGAAGGCGGCGAATTCCTCGGGGCTGTTGCCGACCACGTCGAAGCCCTGCGCCACCAGGCGCTGCTCCGTCTCCGGCTGCTTGAGCGCCGCGACGATCGCGGCATGCACCGCGCGCAGCAGATCCGGCGCCATGCCCGGCGGGCCGCCATAGGCCTGCCAGGAATAGACGACGAAGTCGCGCAGCCCCGATTCGACCGCCGTCGGCACGTTCGGCAGCACCGGGCTGCGCGCGTCCGAGGTGATCATGATCGCCTTGAGCCGCCCCGACTGGATATGCGGGATGACCGCGCCGAGATTCTGGAAGGAAAGCTGGGTGGTGCCCGCGATCGCGCTCGTCATCGCCGGCCCGCCGCCGGAATAGGGGATATGCGCCATCTCCGTCCCCGTCGCCTGCTTGAACATCTCCGCCGTCAGATGGTCCGAGGAGCCGATGCCGGAGGAGGGGTAGGAGGCGGTGGCCGCGTTGCGCTTCAGCCAGTCGATCACGCCCGCCGGATCGTTCGCCGGCACGGCCTGCGGGTTCGCCACCAGCACGTTCGGCGTCCGCACCGTCAGCGTGATGCGGGTGAGTTCCCGCACCGGGTCGTAGCCGAGGTTCGGCCGCAGCGCGACGTTGATCGCCCAGGTGCTGATCGGCGCGTGCATCAGCGTGTGCCCGTCCGGCGTGCTGCGGATCACCTGGCGCGCGCCGATCTCGCCGGTCGCACCCGGGCGGTTCTCCACCGCGAAGGGCCGGCCGAAGGCCTGCTGCATGTGCTGCGCGGTGAGCCGGCCGATGATGTCGGAAGGGCCGCCGGGCGCGAAGGGCACGATGATCGTCACAGGCCGCGCCGGCCAGGCGGCCTGTGCCGCGAGCGGCAGCGGCAGCGCCAGCGCGGCGGTGGCGGTGAGCAGGCTGCGTCTCTGCATGGTCGTTCTCCCTTGCGTGCCGGTCAGCGGCCGCGCTGCTTCCGCCACGCGGCGAAATCCTCGAGGCGCGCCGGGTTCGTCGCGGGATAGAGCCCGACGAGGCTGCTTCCCTCCGCGACCTTCTCTGCGGCGAAGTCCTCGTAGGCGGTCATCTCGGTCGCCTCCGCGGCGATCTCGTCGGCGAGATGGGCGGGGATCACCAGCACGCCGTCCGCGTCGCCCAGGATCACGTCGCCCGGAAACACCGGCGCATCGCCGCAGCCGATCGGAACGTCGATGTCCACCGCATGGTTCAGCGTGAGGTTGGTCGGTGCCGAGGGCCGCGTGTGATAGGCCGGGATGCCGAGGGTGGCGATCTCCGCGCTGTCGCGGAAGCCGCCATCGGTGACGACGCCCGCGACGCCGCGCGCCTTGAGCCGCCCGACCAGGATCGCACCGGCCGAGGCCGCCCGCGCATCCTTGCGGCTGTCGAAGACCAGCACCTTGCCCGGCGGGCAGGTCTCGATCGCCTTGCGCTGCGGATGGTTCGGGTCGCGGAACACGTCGAGCGTGTTCAGATCCTCGCGCGCCGGGATGTAGCGGACGGTCACGGCCTCGCCCACCATGCTGTCCTTCACTGCATGCAGCGGCAGCGCGCCCTGGATCATCTGGCTGCGCAGGCCCCGCTTGAACAGGCAGGTCGCGACGGTCGCGGTGCTGACCTTGCGCAAGGCTTCGCGCGTCGCATCGGAAAGCGGCATCGGCGCGTCCTCAGTAGATCACGGGTTCGGCGACGGGCGCGCCGAAATCGCTGCGCAGGAAGTCGAAGTCGCAGCCTTCGTTCGCCTGCTGGATGTGCTTCGTGAAGGCCCAGCCATAGCCACGCTCGTAGCGCGCGGGCGGTGCCTGCCATTCGGCGCGGCGGCGGGCGAGTTCCGCCTCCTCCACGCGCATGCCGATGCTGCGCGCATCCACATCCACCTCGACGATGTCGCCCGTGCGCAGCAGCGCGAAGGGGCCGCCGACATAGCTCTCGGGCGCGACATGCAGCACGCAGGCGCCGTAGCTGGTGCCGGACATGCGCGCATCCGAGATCCGCAGCATGTCGCGCAGCCCCTGCTTCAGCAGCGCCTTCGGCATCGGCAGCATGCCCCATTCCGGCATGCCCGGTCCCCCCTGCGGGCCGGCATTGCGCAGCACCAGCACGCTGTCCGGCGTGAAGGGATAGCTCTCGTCCTCCACCGCCTTCTTCATGCTCGGGTAGTCGTCGAACACCACCGCCGGCCCGGCATGCTTCAGGAACTTCTGGTCCATCGCCGCCGGCTTGATGACGCAACCATCGGGGGCGAGGTTCCCCTTCAGCACCGCGAGCGACCCCTCGCCATAGATCGGGTTCGAGAGGTCGCGGATCACGTCGTCGTTCCAGCAGCGCGCGCCCTCGATGTTCTCGCCGAGCGTGCGGCCGCTGACGGTGAGGCAATCGAGGTGCAGGTGCCCCGCCATCTTCGCCATCAGCGCGCGGATGCCGCCGGCGTAGAAGAAATCCTCCATCAGGTAGGTGCTGCCGGAGGGGCGCACATTGCCGATCACGGGGACGCGCCGGCTCGCCTTCTCGAAATCCTCGAGCCCGATGTCCTGGCCGGCGCGGCGTGCCATGGCGATCAGGTGGATGATCGCATTCGTCGAGCAGCCCATCGCCATCGCCACCGCGATCGCGTTCTCGAAGGCCTGCCGCGTCTGGATCACGCTCGGCTTCAGGTCCTCCCACACCATCTGCACGATGCGCCGCCCGCTCTCGGAGCAGAGCCGGATATGCCCCGCATCGGCCGCGGGGATGGAGGAGCCGCCCGGCAGCACGAGCCCCACGGCCTCGGCGATCGCCGTCATGGTGCTCGCCGTGCCCATCGTCATGCAGGTGCCGTGGCTGCGCGCGATGCCCGCTTCCACGCCGAGCCAGTCCTGCTGGGTGATCGTGCCGGCGCGCAGCTCGTCCCAGTATTTCCAGGAATCGGAACCGGAGCCGAGCGTCCTGCCGCCCCAGTTCCCGCGCAGCATCGGCCCGGCGGGGATGAAGATCGCCGGGATGTCCATGCTGGTCGCGCCCAGCAGCAGCCCGGGCGTGGTCTTGTCGCAGCCGCCCATCAGCACGGCGCCGTCCACCGGATGGCTGCGCAGCAGCTCCTCCGTCTCCATCGCCAGCATGTTGCGGTAGAGCATGGTGGTCGGCTTCACGAAACTCTCGCTGAGCGAGAGCGCCGGCAGCTCGATCGGAAACCCGCCGGCCATCAGGATGCCGCGCTTCACGTCCTCGGCGCGGGCGCGCAGATGCGTGTGGCAGGGATTGATGTCGGACCAGGTGTTGACGATCGCGATGACGGGCCGGCCCTGCCACTCCTCCGGCGCGTAGCCCATCTGCATCGCGCGCGAGCGATGGCCGAAGCTGCGGAGGTCGGCCGGGCCGAACCAGCGGCGGCTGCGGAGGTCGTCGGCGGATTTGCGGCGCGGCGTATCGGTCATCGGGCGTCCTCGCGGTGCGGTGGCGTGCGCGTCAGTCGAGCCGCAAGGACGGCACGCGGGCAAGCCGGCCGGTGGCGCGGACCGGCATCCGGAACGCACGCGGCCGAAGGCGCGCGCGGGCGGGGCGGGACATGGACCTTCCTCCGGTCAGGCGCTCGGACGCCCTTGTGCTTCGAGCGCTGAAATCTGATATATTAGTCTCTGCCGGTCAACCGCGTTTTCGCGTCCGGCCTGGGCAGGAGAGGCGCATCATGCCGAACGAGGCCGCCGTCGCGCCGGCCGAACTCCGCGGCGAGGCGGACTGGGATGCCGCGGCGCTTGCCCCGCTCGGCCCCCGCCGCAGCGCCGCCGAGGTCGCGTATGACCGCCTGCGGGCGGCGCTGATCTCCCTTGCGCTGCCGCCCGGCACGGTGATCGCGCGCGGCGCCGTCGCGCAGCGCCTCGGCATCAGCCAGACGCCGGTGCGCGAGGCGCTGATCCGCCTCCAGGCCGAGCAACTGATCGAGGTGGTGCCGCAATCGGCCACCCGCGTCTCGCGCATCGATCTCGCCGGCGCGCGGGAAGCGCATTTCCTCCGCCTCGCGATCGAGCTCGAGATCGTCCGCCGCCTGGCGCGCGCGCCGTCGCCGGCGCTGGCACGGCGGCTGAAGGCGGAGCTCGCGCGGATGCGCGGGCTGCTCGGCGCCGATGACCGCGAGGCCTTCGCCGAGGCCGATGAATCCTTCCACGCCGCGCTGCACGAGGCGGCCGGCGTCCCCGGGCTGCGCGAGCTGGTCCGCAGCCGCAGCGGCCATCTGGACCGCCTGCGGCGGCTGCACCTGCCGGAACCCGGCAAGACCGAGGCGGTGCTGCGCGAGCACCGCGCGATCGCCGAGGCGATCCTGGAGGCCGCGCCGGACAGCGCGGAGGCGGCGATGCGCGCGCACCTCTCCGGCACCTTCGCCGAGGCCGAACGGCTGCGCGCGGCGACGCCGCAATTCTTCACCGGGCCAGGCTAGCAAGCGCGGCCGCGACGCCGCCTTCCGCCAGGCTGCGGCAGGCCGCGCCGACCGACGCGGCGAAGCCCGCATCCTGCGCGAGGTCGGTGCCGAACACGGGCGCGAAGCGCAGCACGGCCTCCGCCCGCGCCGCCGGTTCCTCCGGCGCGCCGGCCAGCACCGCGCGCAGCGGCGCCGCCAGCGGATCGCGCACCGGCGCCCCGCCCTGTCCGTCGAGGTGGCGGATCCAGGCCGCGACCGCGAGCGCGACATGCGGCGCGGGCAGGCCCCGCGCCAGCCGCTCGCGCGCCGGTCCGAGCAGCCGCTGCGGCAGCTTCTGCGAGCCGTCCATCGCGATCTGGGCGAGCAGGTGGCGCAGCGCGCGGTTGCGGAACCGCCGTTCGAGCCGCAGCGCGTAATCCCCCAGCGCGATCCCAGGCGGCGACGGCACGAAGGGCGCGATCTCGGCCCAGAAGCGGCGGAGGAACCTGCCGAGCGCCGGATCGCCCGCGGCCTCCGCCACCGTCGCATGGCCGGCGAGCAGCCCGAGATAGGCGAGCGCCGAATGGGCGCCGTTCAGCATCCGCAGCTTCATCAGCTCGAAGGGCGCGACATCGGCGGCGAAGGTGGCGCCGCCCAGCGCCCAGTCGGGCCGGCCAGCGGGGAAGCGGTCCTCGATCACCCATTGGGCGAAGCGCTCGCCCACCACCGGCCACGCATCCCGGACACCGAGCATGGCTTCGATGCGCGCGCGGTCCGCATCGGTCGTCGCGGGCACGATGCGGTCCACCATGGTGCAGGGGAAGGCGACCTCGCCCTCGATCCAGGCGCCGAGGTCGCGGTCGGCGCGCGCCGCGAGCTGCGCCACCACGCGCCGGACCGTCGCGCCGTTGTGCGGCAGGTTGTCGCAGCAGAGCACGGTGAAGGGCGGCGTGCGCGCCGCGCGCCGGCGCCGCAGCGCCGCGACAAGGAAGCCCGGCGCGGAACGTGGCGCCTGCGGCGTCGCAAGGTCGTGGCGGATGTCGGGATGCGCCTCGTCCAGCGTCCCGCTCGCGGGATCGTGGCAATAGCCCTTCTCGGTGACGGTCAGCGAGACGATGCGGATGCGCGGATCGGCCATCGCCGCCAGCAGCGCGGCGGGATCCTCGGGCGCGACATGCAGCCCGCGGAGCGCGCCGACGACGCGCAGCTCCTCCGCCTCGTCCTCCCGCGTCGCGACGGTGTAGAGGCCATCCTGCGGTGCGAGCGCGTCGCGCGTCTCCGCGCTGCGCAGGCTCGCGGCGACGATGCCCCAGTCGCGCGCGCCGGCCTCCAGCGCCGCCTCCGTCATCACCGCCTGGTGCGCGCGGTGGAAGGCGCCGAGGCCGAGATGCACGATGCCGGGCGTGACCGCGGCGCGGTCGTAGCACGGCCGCGCGACGCCGGGCGGCAGCGCGCCGAGCGTCGCGTCAGCGAGCCGCATGGCGGAGGCCCGCGATCACGCCGCGCAGTTCCGCGAGCCCGCGCAGCCGGCCGATCAGCGTGTAGCCGGGATGCGTCCTGCGCCCCGCATCCGAAAGCAGCACATGGCCGTGGTCCGGGCGGAAGGGGATCGTGCGGCCGCTCCGCGCCTCCTCGTCGAGGAAGGCGGCGATCACGGACGGCATGTCCACGTCGCCGCCGAGATGGTCGGCCTCGTGGAAGGACCCGTCCGGCTCCTTCGTCACGTTGCGCAGGTGCAGGAAGGCGACGCGGGGCGCGAATTCGCGCGCCATCGCCGGCAGGTCGTTCGCCGCGCCGGCGCCGAGCGAGCCGGTGCAGAAGGTGATGCCGTTGGCCGGGCTGTCCACCATCGCCACGAGGTCGGCGAGGTCGCGGCGGTTGGAGACGATGCGCGGCAGGCCGAGGATCGGCCGCGGCGGATCGTCCGGGTGCATGCACATCGAGATGCCGGCCTCCTCCGCGGCCGGGATCACCTCGCGCAGGAAGCGGGCGAGGTTCGCCTTCAGCGCGGCCGCATCCATCCCGGCGTAGCTGTCCAGCATCCGCCGGAGGCCCGGGATGTCGTAGCGGTCATAGGCGCCGGGCAGGCCCGCCATGATGGAGGCGAGCAGCGTCTCGCGATCGGCCGGCGTCGCGCGCGCGGCCCAGGCGCGGGCGGCGGCGAGCACATCGGCGCGGTGGTCGGCCTCGGCGCCCGGGCGTTCCAGCATCAGCACGTCGAAGGCGGCCTGTCGCACCGCGTCGAAGCGCAGCGCCTGCGCCCCGTTCGGCATCGGATGGGCAAGGTCGGTGCGCGTCCAGTCGAGCACCGGCATGAAATTGTAGCAGACGGTGCGGATGCCGGCGCGGCCCAGGTTCCGCAGCGATTCGCGGTAGTTCGCGAAGATGCGCGGCAGTTCGCCGCTGCCGCGCTTCACGTCCTCATGCACCGGCAGGCTTTCCACCACGGACCAGACCAGGCCCGCTTCCTCGATCATCGCCTTCCGCGCGAGGATCGCCTCCAGCGGCCAGACCTCGCCATAGGGGATCTCGTGCAGCGCGGTGACGATGCCGCGCGCCCCGGTCTGGCGGATCTCCGGAAGGGTGATGTCGTCGAGCGGGCCGAACCAGCGCCAGGTCTCAAGCATCGGCGTGCTCCTCAGAAGGAAAGCTGCACCTTCATCGCCGCGCGGCGGTCGGCGGCGAGCGCGAAGGCGGCGACGGCCTCGTCGAGCGGGCGCGTCGCGGTGATCAGCGGGCGGACATCGATGGCGCGCGTGGCGATCAGCCTCGCCGCCTGCTCGAACTCCGGATGGAAGCGGAAGCTGCCGACAAGGCGAAGCTCCTTCGCCACCACGACATTCATCGGCACGTCGAAGGCGCCGCCGACCCCCACCTGCACGATGGTGCCGCGCGGCCGGACGCAGGCGATGGCCTGGGCCAGCGCGCGCGGATTGCCGCTGCATTCGAAGGCGATGTCGAAGCGGCCCTTGTCCGTCTCCTCCGCCGCCAGCGCCGACGGGTCCGCGGCGACATTCACCGCCGCCGCGGCGCCGAGGCGCTTCGCGAAGGCCAGCGGCTCCTCCACCACCTCGGTCACGGCGATCTCCCCCGCGCCGGCATGCTGCGCGGCGAGCAGCACCACGGCGCCGATCGGGCCGAAGCCGGTGACGAGCACGCGCTTCCCGCGCACATCGCCCGCCTGCGCCACCGCATGCAGCGCGACCGCCAGCGGCTCGGCCATCGCCGCCTCGCCGACCGAGACCGCCTCGCCCACCGGCACGCATTGCCGCGCGCCGACGACGAGCCGCCGGCGGAAGCCGCCCTGCACATGCGGCATGCGCATCGCGCTGCCGAAGAAGCGCATCTCCAGGCAATGCTGCGCCTCGCCGCGCGCGCAATACACGCAGGTGCCGCAGGGATGGGAAGGGTTCACCGCCACGCGCGCGCCGGGCGCGAGCCCCGTCACGCCCGCCCCCAGCGCCGCGACCGTGCCGGCGATCTCATGGCCGAGGATGATCGGCTGGCGCACCCGGATCGCCCCGAACCCGCCATCGAGGAAATAGTGCAGGTCCGATCCGCAGATGCCGCCCGCGCCGATCTCCACCAGCACCTCGCCGGGACCCGGCTCGGGCAGGTCCACCGCTTCCACGCGCAGGTCGCCCTTCGCGTGCAGCACCGCCGCCTCGGTCGTGCGCATCATGCTTCTCCCTAGGGATAGAACTGCCGCGGCAGCCAGAGCGAGATTTCCGGGATCGCCGTGACCAGCGCCAGCACCACGAAGTTGGACAGCAGGAACGGCCAGACCGCGACCGTGATCTCCCAGATCGAGATGCGCCCGATGCTCGCGCAGATGAACAGGCAGACGCCGACCGGCGGCGTGGACAGCCCGATCATCAGGTTCAGCACCGCGAAGGTTGCGAAATGGATCGGGTCGATCCCCACCTGCACCGCCACCGCCAGCAGCGGCGGAAACAGGATGATGAGCGCCGCGATCGTCTCCATGAACATGCCCACGAACAGCAGCAGGATGTTCATCATCAGCAGGATCGCCCATTTCTCGGTGGAGATCGCGGTCATCGTCTCGACCAGCGCCTGCGGCACCTGCTCGGCCGCCAGGATCCAGCCGAACACATTGGCGAAGCCCACCAGCACCATGATCGCCGCACCGCTGATCGCGCTGTCGGCGACGAGCTTCGGGATGTCCCGCCAGCCGAGTTCGCGGTAGATGAACAGCCCGACGACGATGGCGTAGAGTACCGCGATCACCGCCGCCTCGGTCGGCGTGAAGTAGCCGCCGACGATGCCGAACAGCACCAGCGCCATCATCCCCATCGCCCAGACCGCCTCGCGCCCCGAGGCGAGCACTTCCCGCCAGCCGCGCCAGGGCTCGCGCGGGTGGTTGTGGCGCACGGCCAGGATGTAGGCCGGCACCATCATGCCGAGGCCGAGCAGCAGCCCCGGGATGGCCCCCGCGAGAAACATCTGCCCGACCGAGACGCCGGTGATGGACCCCACGATGATCATCGGCACGGAGGGCGGGATCATCGGCCCCACCACGGCCGAGGCGGCGGTGACGGCGGCCGCGTAGGGCACCGTGTAGCCCACGCGCTTCATCCCCGGGATCAGCACCGCCCCCTGGCTGGCCGCATCCGCCGCCGCCGTGCCGGAGATGCCGGCGAAGATCATCGAGCCCACGATGTTGGTCTGCGCGAGCCCGCCCCGCAGATGCCCGACGAGCGAGTTGGAGAAGCGCAGGATTCGGTCGGTGATCCCGCCGCCGTTCATCAGGTTCCCCGCCAGCACGAAGGCCGGGATGGAGAGCAGCACGAAGCTGTCCATGCCGGAGAACATCTTCTGCGGGATGACCTCCAGCGGGATGTCGCTCATCAGCAGGTAGACCAGCGAGGAGACGCCCAGCGTCACCGCCACCGGCATCCCCGAGAGCAGGCAGGCGAGGAAGGCGACACCGAGCAGGATCAGCGGGTCCATCTCAGCGCACCTCCGGCGTCCGGCCGCCGAGCACCCGCAGCAGCCGCTCCGCCGCGCCGAGCATCAGCGCGACCGGGGCGATCAGCACCGCCATGTGCACCCAGAACATGTTCCATTGCAGCGCCGGCGAGGTCTGGAGCTGGCCGATATCCACGAAGGCCCAGGCGGGCTGGATCAGCATCGCGCCGAAGCCGATCATCAGCAGGCAGGAGAGCGCCTCCGCCGCCAGCTTCCCGCGCGCCGGCAGCAGCATGCTCACCACGTCCACCCCGACGAGCTGCCCCGTCCGCAGCGCGAGCCCGACGCCGAGGGCCGCGCAGAACAGCAGCGCGAAGCGCGAGAACTCCTCGGTCCAGACCGGCGGGTTGGGCAGCGCGAGCCGCGAGACGACCTGGATCACCACGGCGGCCAGCAGCAGCGCGAAGCAGGCGCCGACGAGCCAGCGCAGCGCCAGGTGCAGCCGGTCGAGAAGGACGAGGACCATGACGGTCTCCGGCGCCGCCCCCGGCACGGGCCGGGGGCGGGGGGAAGGATCAGGCGCGGATGCTCATGATCTGCTCGAGCAGCGGCTTCGCTTCGGCACGCACCGCGGCCACCGCGGCCGGCCGCGCGCGGGCGGCGAAGGCGGCCTGGTCGCTGTCCACGAAGGTCATGCCCTTGGCCTTGAGGTCGGCCTCCAGGTTGCGCTCGTCCTCGAGGAAGATGCCGCGCTCGAAGGCCTGGGCGCGGCGCGCGGCCTCGGCGACGATCTCGCGGTCGGCGGCGGAAAGCCCCTGCCAGCGGCGTTCGCTGATCGCCACGTAGATCCAGCTCCAGACATGCTCGGTGCGGTTCACGAAGCGCTGCACCTCGTTGAAGTTGGCGCTGCGGATCAGCGCGAGCGGGTTCTCCTGCCCGTCGATCGTGCCGTTCTGGAGCGACGTGAACACCTCCCCGAAGGCCATCGGCGTCGGCCGCGCGCCGAGCGCCTGCCAGACCGCGACGAAGACCGGCACGTTGGGCACGCGCAGCCTGAGCCCGTTGATCTCGTCCGGCGTGCGGATCGCGCGGTTCGAGGTCAGGTTGCGCGGCCCGCGCGCGAAATAGGCGAGCGGCCGGACCCGCGCGCGCGTCACGATCTCGGCGTTGATCTGCTGCCCGATCGGCCCGGCGGCGACCACGTCCATCTGCTGGATGCTCGTCACCGCATAGGGCACCGCGAGCAGGGAGGCGAGCGGCGCCCAGTTCTGCAGGCTCTCGCCGGTGATGGTCATGTCGGCGGTGCCGAGCTGCATGCCGTTGATCACGTCCATCTCGCGCCCGAGCGTCTCGTTCGGGAAGACCTGCACCGCGATGCGCCCGTTGGAGAGCGCGCGCGCAGCTTCGGCGAAATGCAGGCTGGCGCGGTGCCAGACATTCTGCTCGTTCGCCAGGTGGCCGAGGCGGAGCGTGACGCGCCCCTGGCCCCAGGCGGTCCCGACGGTCGGCATCGCCAGCGCGGCGGCGCCGGCGAGCATCAGGGTGCGGCGGTTCGTGGTCATGGCGCGTCCTCCTTGCGCGGTGGTTCGAAGAAGTCGGGGTGGGCCGCCGCGATCCGCGGCAGGCTCGCCAGGATCTCGCGCAGATGCGCGCGCATCGCGGCCTCGGCGGCGTCGGGGCGGCCCGCGGCGATGGCGCCCGCGATGGCGCGGTGCTGGCGGATCAGTTCGGGCAGCGGCGTCGCGCCCTCGAAGGAGAGGAAGCGCACGCGGTCCATCTGCGCCTTGATCGCCTCGAGCGCGGTCCAGGCGAAGGCGAGCCCCGCACCCTCGGCAATGGCGCGGTGGAAGGCCTCGTCGAGGCGCAGGAACCCGGCCGCATCGGCGCGGCGTGCGGCGACCTCCTGCTCGGCGATCAGCGCCTCGAGCCGGGCGGGCAGGGCAGGGGGGCGGGCCTCGGCCGCGGCGTGCGCCACGGCGGCCTCCACCGCCTCGCGCACGAAGCGCGCGCCATGGACGGCCTCGATCGAGATGCGCTGCACCACCGTGCCGCGCTGCGGCCGCACCGAGAGCAGTCCGGCTTCCTGGAGCTTGATGAAGGCCTCGCGCACCGGCTGGCGGCTGACGCCGAGGCGCCGCGCGATCTCGGCCTCGGAGACCAGGCTGCCGGGCGGCAGCTCCCCGCGCACGATCGCCTCGCGCAGCAGGCGCAGGACCTGGGGCGCGATGGAGCCCTCTGTGGCGGAGAGGCTGGCGAGAAGCGGGAGGGGCGGCGCGGATGCGCGTCGGACCGACAGGCGTGCCTCCTCCCTCATGCGGCGCCTTCGGCGCATTCACTGGTATGGTAGTAGGTCAGGCTGCTGGCGTGCGCAAGCGGAATCCGCGCGCGCGGTTTGACAGCTTCGTGCGCCGCCCAGCACCCTCGGCGCCCAGGGCACGGAGGAGGGCGCGTGAAGATCGTCTCGTTGCGCGGCCATCTGGTGGGCTTCGCGCCCGATCCGCCGCTCGGCAATGCCGCGGGCTTCCTGCGCCGGCGCGACATGTTCCTCCTCCAGCTCGTCGCCGAGGACGGCTCCTCCGGCTGGGGCGAGGTCGCCAATTCCCCCTTCGCCGCCTCCGGCTTCGCGAAGGCCAGGCTCGCCCCGCTGCTGCTCGGCCAGGACTGCACCGAGCCCTGGCGGCTGTTCCATGCGATGCTCGGCGCGCTCGGCTATGACCGGCGCGGCTCCAACATGATGGCCGTCGGCGCCGCCGATGTGGCGCTGCACGATCTCGCGGCGCGCGCCCGCGGCATCAGCGTCGCGCGGCTGCTCGGCGGGGCGCTGCGCGCGCGCGTGCTCGCCTACGCCTCCGGGCCCTTCATCGCGCCGGGCGATGATCCCTATGGCGCCTATCAGGCGCAGGCCGCGGCGCTGCTCCGCCGCAATTTCCGCGCCATCAAGCCGCGCGTCGGCGTGGCCCCGCGCCGCGACGGCGCGGTGATGCGGGCGATGCGCGCCGAGGTCGGGGCCGAGGCCGCGCTGATGGTGGACATCAACCAGGGCTACACCGTCGGCCCCGCCGTCGCGAGCGCGCGCGCCATGGCGGACGCGGACCTGCTCTGGATCGAGGAGCCGCTCCAGCCCGAGGACCTCGCCGGCAACCAGGCGGTCGCCGCGGCCGCAAGTTGCGCGATCGCCGGCGGCGAGGCGCTCGGCAGCCTCGCCGCCTTCCGCGAGGCGCTGGCGGCGCGCGCCTTCTCCGTGCTGCAGCCCGATCTCGGCGTCTGCGGCGGCTTCTCCGGCTTCCGCCGCGTGGCCGCGCTGGCGGATGCCTTCGACGTGCCGGTGATGCCGCATGTGTTCGGCAGCCTGGTGAACGCGCATGCCTCGCTCCAGATGGCCGCGCTGCTCGGCGCGCGGCGCGGCGGAGGCCCGGCGCCCTATCCCTTCATGGAGGTGGACGCCACGCCGAACCCGCTGCTGACCCTGCTCGGCCCGATGGACCCCGGTCCGGACGGCATGCTCGCGGTGCCGGATGCGCCGGGCCTCGGCTTCGATCTCGATCCGGCGCGCCTCGCACCATGGATGACCGAAAGCTGGCGGCTCGACCTCCAGGGCTGACGGCGGGGGTGGCGGCGCGGGGCAGGGGGGGCTAACCCGCGCCCATGTCCCGGCCCCCCGCCATCCTCCAGGTGCTGCCCGCGCTGAACGCGGGCGGGGTGGAGCGCGGCACGATCGAGATCGCAGAAGCGATCCAGCACGCCGGCTTCCGCGCCCTCATCGCCTCCGCCGGCGGGACGCTGGTGGCGGAGCTGGAACGGCTCGGCGCCACCCATGTCACGCTGCCGCTGGCGACCAAGTCGCCGCTCGGCATCTGGCGCAATGCGTCGGCACTCGCGGCGCTGGCGCGGCAGGAAGGGGTCGCGATCCTCCACGCCCGCTCCCGCGCCCCGGCCTGGTCGGCGCTGGTCGCGGCGCGGCGCAGCGGCGCGCGCTTCGTGACCACCTATCACGGCACCTACAACGAGGGCTTCCCCGGCAAGCGGCTCTACAACTCCGTCATGGCGCGCGGCGAGCGGGTGATCGCGATCAGCCGCTTCATCGCGGAGCTGATCGAGGCCCGGCACGGCACGCCGCCGGCGCGCATCCGCCTGATCCCCCGCGGCGTGGACCCGCGCCGCTTCGACCCCGCCACGATCCCGCCCGGGCGCATCGCCGCGCAGCGCGTCGCCTGGGGCGCGGCGACGGGCGCGCCGGTGGTGCTGCTGCCCGGGCGGCTCAGCCGCTGGAAGGGCCAGCATGTGCTCGTCTCGGCGCTCGCCGGGCTTCCCGGCGTGATCGGCGTGCTCGCCGGCGGCGGCGATGGCCAGGCGCAGGCGCTGCGCGCGCAGGCCGATGCGCTCGGCCTCGGCGCGCGGCTGGTGCTGGCCGGGCATGTCGCGGCGATGGATGTGGCGCTGGCGGCGGCCGATGTCGTCGTGCATGCGAGCACCGACCCGGAGGCCTTCGGCCGCACCGTGATCGAGGCGCAAGCGATGGCGCGCCCGGTGATCGCCGCCGATCTCGGCGGCCCGCGCGAAACGGTCGAGGAGGGCGTGACCGGCTGGCGCGTGAAGCCGGGCGATCCGGGGGCGCTCGCCGCCGCGCTGGCCCGCGTGCTGGCGCTGCCCGAGGCCGCGCGCGCTGCCATCGGCGCGGCCGCCCGCGCCGCCGTGCTGCGCGACTACACGACCGAGGCGATGCAGCGCGCGACCATCGCGGTGTATCGGGAGCTGCTCTGATGCGCATCCTCGTGATCCGCCTCGGTGCGCTCGGCGATTTCGTGCTGTCCTTCGGCCCCTTCGCGGCGATCCGCGCGCATCACCCGGGCGCGCGCATCACCCTGCTGACCACGCCGCCCTATGCCGAGCTCGCCCGCCGCAGCCCCTGGTTCGACGAGGTCTGGACCGAGGGCCGCCCCTCCTGGCGCGCGCCCGCGTCCCTGCTGCGCCTGGCGCGGCGCCTGCGCGGCGGACGGTTCGATCGGGTCTATGACCTCCAGACCTCCGGCCGCTCCTCCCGCTATCGCTGGCTGGTCGGGCGGCGCGCCGAGTGGTCCGGCATCGCGCCCGGCGCCTCCCATCCCCACGCCAATCCGCGGCGCGACGACCTGCACACGCTGGAACGCCAGCGGGAGCAGCTGGAGATGGCCGGCATCACGCATTTCCCGCCACCGGAGCTCGACTGGCTCCAGGCCGACCTGTCGGCCTTCGCGCTGCCCGACCGTTTCGGCCTGCTCATCCCCGGCGCCTCCCCCCTCCGCCCCGGCAAGCGCTGGCCGGCGGAGCGGTTCGGGGCCCTGGCCGCCGCCAGCGACATCCCCGTCGCGATCATCGGCGGCCCGGCCGAGCGGGAGATCGCCGCCACCATCCGCGCCGCCGCCCCCGCCGCGCTGGACCTGACCGGCCGCACAAGCTTCTTCGAGATCGCCGCCATCGCCCGCCGCGCCGCCTGGGCGGTCGGCAACGACACCGGCCCGACGCACCTCGCCGCCATGGCCGGCTGCCCCACCCTCGCGCTGTTCGGCGCCGACAGCGACCCCGCCCTCTGCGCGCCGCGCGGCCCGTCGGTGCAGGTGCTGCGCCACCTGCCGCTGGCCGACCTGCCCGTGGCGCAGGTCCGGGCGGCGCTGGCCGAAACTTGACGCCGCGCCCCCCGGCTGGCCATCTCCGCGCCCCACCCAGGAGCCCGAAAGACTTCCGATGCCCGCGATCACCCTGCCTGACGGTTCGGTCCGACATTTCGACGGCCCCGTCACCGGCACGACGGTGGCCGCCGCCATCGGCCCCGGCCTCGCCAAGGCCGCGCTGGCGATGGAGGTCAACGGCCAGCTCCAGGACCTCGCGCGCGAGATCGCCGAGGATGCGGCGCTGCGGTTCGTCACCCGCAAGGACGACCAGGCGCTCAAGCTCATCCGCCACGACTGCGCCCATGTGCTGGCCGAGGCGGTGCAGGCGCTCTTCCCCGGCACCCAGGTCACCATCGGCCCGTCGATCGAGAACGGCTTCTACTACGACTTCGCCCGCAACGAGCCCTTCACCCCCGAGGACTTCCCCGCCATCGAGGCGAAGATGCGCGAGATCATCGCGCGCAATGCCGGCTTCGAGCGCATCGTCACCACCCGCCACGAGGCGATGGCCCTGTTCGAGGCGAAGGGCGAGAAATACAAGGTCGAGCTCATCCGCGACCTGCCGCGCGGCGAGACCATCACGCTCTACCGCCAGGGCGAATGGGTGGATCTCTGCCGCGGCCCGCACATGCGCGGCACCGGCGACATCGGCGATGCCTTCAAGCTGATGAAGGTCGCCGGCGCCTATTGGCGCGGCGATCACCGCAACGCCATGCTCAGCCGCATCTACGGCACCGCCTGGCGCGACCGGAAGGAGCTCGACGCCTACCTCACCCAGATCGAGGAGGCCGAGAAGCGCGACCACCGCCGCATCGGCAAGGAGATGGGGCTGTTCCATCTCCAGGAGGAAGCGGTCGGCTCCGTCTTCTGGCACCCCAAGGGCTGGAAACTCTACCGCACCGTCGAGGCCTATATGCGCCGCCGGCTCGACGCCGCCGACTACCAGGAGGTGAAGACCCCCCAGCTCGTGGACCGCCGGCTCTGGGAAGCCTCGGGCCATTGGGAGAAGTTCCGCGAGAGCATGTTCCTCGCCACCGTGGAGGACGAGTCCGAGAAGGACCGCCTGCTCGCGCTCAAGCCGATGAACTGCCCCTGCCACGTGCAGATCTTCAACCAGGGCATCCGCTCCTACCGGGAGCTGCCGCTGCGGATGGCGGAGTTCGGCGCCTGCCACCGCTACGAGCCCTCGGGCGCGCTGCACGGCATCATGCGGGTGCGCGCCTTCACCCAGGACGACGCGCACATCTTCTGCGAGGAACACCAGATCGCCGCCGAGACGGTGCGCTTCGTCGCACTCCTCTCCTCGATCTACCGCGACCTCGGCTTCGAGGGGTTCCGGGTGAAGTTCAGCGATCGCCCGGCGCGCCGCGCCGGCGACGATGCCACCTGGGACCGCGCCGAGGGCGCGCTCAAGGAAGCCTGCGCCACCGCCGGCGTGGACTACGTGCTGAACCCGGGGGAGGGGGCCTTCTACGGGCCGAAGCTGGAATTCGTCCTGCGCGACGCGATCGGGCGGGACTGGCAGTGCGGCACGCTCCAGGTGGATTTCGTCCTGCCCGAGCGGCTGGATGCCGAATACGTGGCCGAGGACGGCGCGCGCCGGCGCCCCGTCATGCTGCACCGCGCGATCCTCGGCAGCTTCGAGCGTTTCCTCGGCATCCTGATCGAGCAGCATGCCGGCCGCTTCCCGCTCTGGCTCGCGCCCGTGCAGGTGGTGGTGGCGACGATCGTGGACGATGCCGCCCCCTTCGCCCGCGAGGCGGCCGAGGCGCTGCGCAAGGCCGGCCTCGCGGTGCAGCTCGACCTGCGGAACGAGAAGATCAACCGCAAGGTCGTGGACCATATCGACCAGCGCGTGCCGGTGCTCGCCGTGGTCGGCCGGCGCGAGGCGGAGGAGCGGAGCCTGGTGCTGCGCCGCCTGCCCGGCCGCGAGCAGGAGACGGTCCCGCTGGCCGAGGCGGTGGCGCGGCTGGCCGCGGAGGCGGCGGCGCCCGATCTCAAACTTGCATCCGCGTGAGCGGATCGCCATAACTCCGCGTTGATTCGCGAAACAGGTACAGGAGAGCCCCATACCGAGAGGACCGATGCCCGCCCAGTTGCCCACGCGTGACGGGCCGCGGGTGAACGAGGAGATCCGGGTGCCGCAGGTGCGGCTCATCGACCAGGACGGCGAGATGATCGGCGTGATGAGCGCCCGCGAGGCGCTGATCCGCGCCTATGATGTCGGGCTCGACCTGCTCGAGATCAGCCCCAATGCCGTGCCGCCGGTGGTGAAGATCCTCGATTACGGCAAGTACAAGTACGAGCAGCAGAAGAAGGCCAACGAGGCCCGCAAGCGCCAGAAGGTCGTCGAGATCAAGGAAATCAAGGTCCGCCCGAACATCGACGACCACGACTACGACGTGAAGATGCGCCAGGCGAAGGACTTCATCGGCGAGGGCGACAAGGTGAAGGTCACGCTGCGCTTCCGCGGCCGCGAGATGGCGCACCAGGATCTCGGCCTCAAGGTGCTCGACCGGATCCGCACCGAGATGGCGGAGATCACCAAGGTCGAGCAGATGCCGCGGCTCGAGAACCGCCAGATGATCATGGTGCTCGCGCCCAAATAGGGCCTCCCCGGCGCGGCGCCGCGCGGCGCCGCTGGCTGGGCAGGGCGGCTACTGGCGTCGAACTAAACGCCTCAAAAATGATCCCATTCGACAAAACGCACAAATCCGTCATTGTGCGGAAGCGCAATTTAGTGTCGCAACCCATGGAAACCCCCGGAAAAGTGAAGTAACTTTCCGTCACCGCCCTGATGGCATCATCTCAATTTCGCAACACGCGTCGCGAACAGAGAAGATGGCCGGAGGGGCGGACCGGCGACGGATCATGGAGGGGACCATGGCCGAACTTTCGATGGTGGATGTCATCCGGGCCCTGATCCCGGAGAGCCAGTTCGCCATGCTCGACCTGCTCGGCTTCCTGGCCGGCTCCATGGTCGCCTTCTCGGGCATCCCGAAGGTGCTCCAGCGCGTCCGCCAGACCCGCCGCGGCGAGGCCCGCTTCGACGAGGCCGATCTCTGGCGCGACTCTGCCCAGGCCATCGGCAACGCCATCTGGGTCTTCGTCGGCGCGAGCCTCGGCCTGATCTCCGTCACCGTCTTCTGCGCCATGCAGGCCGGCCTGATGGCCGCCCTCGTCACCCTCAACCTCCGCCTCCGCAGGGTGCAGACCGAGGCCTGGGTCACGACCCGCCTGCGCGATCTGCCGCGCGCCTGACGGCGGGCCGGCGCCGCGCTCCAGAAATTCAATCCATAGAGCAGCTTAGGCCGTTCCGGCGGAACCGCGCCGCGGTTCCACCCGAACCGGCGCTGCTCTATAGGCGCGCCATGAACCCCTGGCTCGCGGCGCTCCTCGCCCTCACCGCGCTGCGCCTGCTCGTCGCCGCCTTCGTCCCGCTTTCGCCCGACGAGGCCTATTACTGGGTCTGGTCCCGCGGTCTCCAGGCCGGCTACCTCGACCACCCGCCGATGGTCGCGGTCTTCATCCGCGCAGGCACGCTGCTCGGCGGCGACACGCCGCTCGGCATCCGCCTGCTCGGGCCGGTGTCCGTGGCCCTCGCCTCCCTCCTGCTCGCCCGCGCCGGCGATGCGCTGTTCCCCGGCCGCGCGGTCGGGCTCTGGGCGGCGGTGCTGTTCAACGCGACGCTCGTGGTGGGACTCGGCGGCGTGCTGATGACGCCCGACCTGCCGCTGCTGGTCTTCTGGTGCGCCGCGCTCTGGGCGATCGCGCGCGTGCAGGCGTCCTCCGGCGGGCGCTGGTGGCTGGCCTTCGGGCTCTTCGCGGGACTCGCACTCGCCTCGAAATACACCGCCGTGCTGCTCGGCGTCGGGGCCCTCGCCTGGCTGCTCGCCTGCCGCGCCGCCTGGCGCTGGTGGGGCGACTGGCGGCTATGGGCGGGCGGCGGGCTCGCGCTGCTGGTGTTCGTCCCCGTGCTCGCCTGGAACGCGGCGAACGACTGGGCCTCCTTCGTCAAGCAGGGCGGGCGGGCGGGCGCGGACGAGGCCGGCTTCACGCTGCGCTTCCTCGGCGAGCTTTTCGCCAGCCAGATCGGCCTCGCGACTCCGCTCGTGCTCGTCCTCGCGGTGGCCGGCACGGCGCTGGCCGGCGCGGCCTGGGCGCGGCGGGGGGAGTCCGCCGCGGCGCTCCTCATCGCCTTCATCCTGCCCGGCGCGGTGCTGTTCCTCTGGCAGGCCACCGGCAGCCGCGTGCAGGGGAACTGGCCGGCCATCCTCTACCCCGCCGCCTGTCTCGCCGCCGCGGCCTTCACCCCGCCGCGGCTGCTCGCCTGGCGCCGCCCCGCGGCCTGGCTCGGCCTCATCATGGCCTTCGCGATCTACCTCCAGTCCGCCCTTGCCCCCCTTCCGCTGCCGCGCCGGCAGGACCCGACGCTGGCCCGCCTCGGCGGCTGGGCGGACTTCGCCGCCGCCGTCGAGGCCGAGCGCCGTGCCCTCGGCGCCGATTTCGTCGCGGCGGAGGAATACGGCCTCGCCTCCCAGCTCGCCCTTCTGCTGCCCCCCGGCATCCCCGTGGTCGCGCTGCATGAGCGCTGGGCGCTTTTCGCGTTGCCGCACCCCGCGCCGGGCGTAACCGGCCTGCTCCTCCAGAGCGAAAGACGCGACAGCGCGCCCGACTGGCCCGGGGCCGAGCCCGTCGCGCGCCAGGGAGGCAGCCTCGTGCGGGCACGACGCGGGATCGAGGCGGAGCGCTACCGCCTGTTCCGCGTCGCCACCCGCACCGGCATGCCGCCCGCCGCCCTGCTGCCGCGCCCGCGGTGACAATCGCGCACAATCCTTGACGCGACAGAAGGCGGCCCGATCCTCTAGCCTCCAGTGGCCCTGGAAAGGGAACCGACCATGCACATCCACCGCCGCCGCGGCTGGGAAATCCCCGAGCGGGACGCCACGCCCGAAGCCGCCTGGCTCGACCGGCGCCGCCTGATGAAGGGCATCGCCGCCGGCACGCTGCTCGCCCCCGCCGCCGCCGGCGAGGCCGAGGCGCAGTGGCTGTTCCGCCGCGGCGAGCAGGCCGACCCCTGGATGCGCAACCCGCCCGACCTGCCCGACCTGCCCGCGCATGAACGCAACCCGCGCTACGAGGCCGGCCGCGCGCTGACGCCGGAGCGGGAGGCGATCACCTACAACAACTTCTACGAATTCGGCTCCAACAAGGACATCTGGCCACAGGCGCTCCGCATGCCCGTCCGCCCCTGGACGGTGAAGGTGGACGGCATGGTGGAAAGCCCCGGCGAGTTCGGCGTGGACGACCTGGTCCGCCGCATCGGCATCGAGGAGCGCGTCTATCGCATGCGCTGCGTCGAGGCCTGGGCGATGACGGTTCCCTGGAGCGGCTTCCCGATCGCGAAGCTGCTCGAGATCGTCCGCCCGCTCGGATCGGCGAAGTATCTCCGGCTCGAGACGGCGCAGGTGGCGCCGCACATGACCGGGCTGCGCCAGAGCTGGTATCCCTGGCCGCATATCGAGGGCTGCACCATCGAGGAAGCGGCCAACGACCTCGCCTTCCTCGTCACCGGCATCTATGGCCGCCCGGTGCCGCCGCAGAATGGCGGGCCGCTCCGCGTGGTCTTTCCCTGGAAATACGGCTTCAAGTCCGGCAAGTCGCTGGCCCGCATTACGCTCACCGACCAGCGCCCCAAGAGCTTCTGGGAGACGCTGCAGGGCCAGGAATACGGCTTCTGGGCCAATGTGAACCCCGAGGTCGCCCATCCCCGCTGGAGCCAGGCCACCGAGCGGCTGATCGGCACCAACGAAAGGGTGCCGACCCGCATCTTCAACGGCTATGGTGAGTTCGTCGCCGGGCTCTACACGAACCTGGCGGGCGAACGCCTTTGGGCGTGAGGGGTTGAGGGGCGACGCTCCATGCGGCTGGTCGGCGTGCTGCTGTTGTCGCTGGCGATCCTCGCGATCGCCACCTTCGGCCCCGGGGGCACGCTCGGCGGCGTGCTCTATGCGGCGTATCCGCCGCTGCTGAACACGCTCCAGGCCGGCATCCAGCGCAACGTCTCGCCCGGTCTCTGGAACTACATCGTCCTGCCCCTGCTGCTGACCCCGGCCTGGCTGCCGCCGCTGCTCACCGGGGTGCTGTGCCTGCTGGTCGGTGTCGGCTCCGCCCGCCGTGGGTGAGGCGGCGCCCTCGCGCATCCTGCTCGTCGAGGACACCGCCTCCCTCGCCGCGGTCTATTCCGAATACCTCCGCGCCGCCGGCCACACGGTGGACCACGCCCGCAACGCCGCCGAGGCGCTTGCGCGCGCCGAGGCCGCGCCGCCCGACGGAGTGCTGCTCGACCTGCGCCTGCCGGATGGCGACGGCCTCTCGGTCCTGCGCAGCATCCGCCGCACCCAGCCGGACATGGCGGTGGTGGTGATGACGGCGCATGGCTCGGTCGCGACCGCGGTCGAGGCGATGCGCGCCGGCGCCTCCGACTTCCTGGTCAAGCCCTTCGCCGCCGAGCGCCTCGCCGTCACCCTGGCCAATGCGCTGGAACGCGCCGCACTCCGGCGCGAGGTGCGCGACCTCACCGCCGGGCAGCGCCGCGGCGGCTTCCAGGGCTTCGTCGGCGGCGCCCCGGCGATGCAGGCAGTCTATCGCGTGCTGGAGACGGCGGCGCAGTCCAAGGCCACCGTCTTCATCACCGGCGAGAGCGGCACCGGCAAGGAACTCGCCGCCGAGGCGGTGCACCGCCTCTCGCCGCGCCGCGACGGCCCCTTCATCGCGATCAACTGCGCCGCCATCCCGCGCGAGCTGATCGAGAGCGAGGTGTTCGGCCATGTCCGCGGCGCCTTCACCGGCGCCGTCGCCGACCGCATCGGTGCCGCCCAGGCCGCCGATGGCGGCACGCTCTTCCTCGACGAGCTCTGCGAGATGGACCTTTCGCTGCAGGGCAAGCTGCTGCGCTTCATCCAGACCGGCAGCTTCCAGCCGGTGGGCAGCACGCAGCTCCGCCGCACCGATGTGCGCTTCGTCTGCGCCACCAACCGCGACCCGCTGGAGGAGGTGCGCGCCGGCCGCTTCCGCGAGGATCTCTACTACCGGCTCCACGTCGTGCCCCTGCGCCTGCCGCCGCTCCGGGACCGCGGGGAGGACGTGATCGCGATCGCCGAGGCGATGCTGGCGCGCAGTGCCGCCGAGGAAGGCAAGCGCTTCCGCGGCTTCGCGCCGGACGCCCGCGCCGCGCTTCTGGCGCATCTCTGGCCGGGCAATGTGCGGGAACTCGAGAACGCGGTCCGCACCGCCGTCGTGCTGCACGACGGCGACCTGGTGGAAGCGGCGATGCTGCCGCTCCGCGCGGCGCCCGCGGCGAACGTCGCGCCGCGCCCCTCCGCCGCCGACGCCGCCACCCGCATCCGGCCGCTGGCCGACATCGAACGCGAGGCGATCGAACGCGCCGTCGAGATCTGCGACGGCAACATCCCCAAGGCCGCAGCCCATCTCGGCATCAGCCCGAGCACGCTCTACCGGAAACGCGCGGCCTGGGGGGCGGCGGCGGAGTAGGTCGGGGGCGGGCGCTGCTGGGGAGGGCTCTGCCCTCCCCAGACCCCACCCGCCAGGGGC
>VFQP010000392.1_pt1 | contig 75086 bp, 52 predicted proteins | sample 3512351 | NCBI WGS metagenome assembly VFQP01 (sample SAMN10412372, study PRJNA504923) | tailings metagenome | isolation source: Relicate 1 Philex TSF1 revegetated site | place: Philippines: Tuba, Benguet | collected 2017-08-29
CTGCTCACTTTCATAACTTTACACAATTTGTGTCAAGCTATTTCAGGGATATACACCAAGTTTCGAAGTTGTTTTTATGTTAAACTTGGGAAGTTTGGGCGTTGCTCTTAATAAGAAAGCTAGTTGATAGGCCTCAACAGACGATTCCAACGGATTTTATGCAAAAATGACTTTGGATTGGGGTCAATAGACATCCACGTAAAAATTGCTTTACCTACGATATGGTCTTCGGGAACAAACCCCCAAAAGCGCGAATCGGCTGATTCGTAGCGATTGTCGCCCATCATAAAATAATAGTCTTGTTTGAAAGTGTAGCTATTGAGAGGTTTGCCATCAATGCTGATTTTGCCATTGGCGATGATTACCTTTTCTGTATCATTGTGGTCAAAGTACTTGATAGCGTTTCCGTATTTAGCCACATTAGCCGAATCTAGCTGAATTGTCCAGCCTTTTTTGGGTACTTGAAGTGGCCCCCAAAACTCCTGATTTTGTTTTATCGCCGCCGGGAAAATACCCATTTCGGGGCTTGACGCCGCAGAAGCATATCTTGTTACTTGAGCAATATTTTTTATGAAATCGTGTTTTTTTAGACCTTCTACAATTTCGGGAGTAGTGCGAATTTGGTACAAAAACAAATTTGGTTTTGAAGAGTCCGCAGGGTAGGCACCGTGGTCTTGGATGTCTTCATTTTCAAAAAAACGGTCATCAAGAGCGTCAGAAGATTCTAAACGATAATAAAATTCGGCATGAGGCGGAACAGCGCCCGGTTGACCGTTTACGTACACAACCGCATTTTTGATTTCTATCACATCGCCGCTGACACCGATACACCGTTTGATGAAGTTGTTACGCAAATCTACTGGAAAATGTTTATAGCCTCCGTCACCTCGTATTACATCTTCAAAAGGTTCGTCAGGGTCGCCAGGATAATTGAAAACCACTACATCGTTGCGTTTGACATCAGTAAAGCCCGGTAAGCGGTACATCGGAAGCTGAATCAAAGTTGAAAAAGAGGGGATACGCGTTCCCCAAATAGTCTGATGAGTAAGCGGTACTTGCAGAGGCGTCACGGGAGTACGCGCGCCATAATGAAGATTGCTGACAAAAATGAAATCTCCCACAAGCAAGGTTTTTTCCATGGACGAAGAAGGAATCACATAGGGCGTAAAAAACAACCAACGAATGAAAGTGGCTGCCACTACGGCAAAAACTATAGAATCTATCCACTCTCTAAAAGCAGATTTCTTTTTCTTTTGGGGCGCAGTGGCCGAGGGCGTTGGGTTCATAGTACGTAAGGTAACTCCAGGCTAGAATAAATTATCGGTGAGCATGTAGACCTGCTAAGTTTTCACAACTTAGCAGGTCTCGTAGAGATAGTTAATTAGCCTTTATAAAAAATCCATTTAGACAATTCTTTGTAATTGACTTTTTTGCCGTACATCAAAATACCTACTCGGTAGATGCGCGCCGCCAACCATGTAGTACCTACAAAACCTAATACAAGCAGCACCATGGAAAGCGCAATTTCCCAAGCAGGTACTCCAAAAGGAATGCGTGCCATCATCACCACGGGGGAGGTAAAAGGAATCATCGAAGTCCAGAAAGCCAAGGCCCCGTCGGGTTGATTGATAGCCAACTGCGCAAAAAAGATAGCAGCAATGATAGGCAGCATAATCGGAAACGTAAATTGACCTGCTTCTTGTTGGTTTTCGACTGAGGCACCTATCGCAGCATAGAGTGAACTATAAAGCAGATATCCACCTAAGAAATAAAATAGAAAACAAACGAAGATTTGAATAAGTGGCAATGATTGGGCTGAAGCAGAAAAATCGCTGATGGTTTTGAGAGTGTTGCTTTGTGTTTTCTCAATCTCCTTTTTGAGTTCGGGGTCGGCTTGGGCCGTTTGTTGGTTTAAGACTTCCTCCGTAGCAGTAAATCGATTAAAACCAAAGAGCGTTTGGGTAGCGCTTGTCACGCCAAAAGTCAGAACTCCCCAAAGCAAAAACTGCGTAAGCCCTACGGCAGCAACACCTAAGATTTTGCCCATCATCAAATGGAAAGGCTTCACCGACGAGATGATGACCTCAATGATACGGTTTGATTTTTCTTCCATTACACCCTGCATCACTCCCGCGCCATAAATCAGAATAAAAATATAAAGCAAAAAGGCCGCTGCATAACCCGCTACATACGCCGCCATGGTACTACTCGAACGCGTTTTACCTTCATCGTCGAGGTTGAAAGTTTGGGCATCTACGTTTTGGTTGGCTTCTTCAATCACCTCTTGTGTAATTCCTGCCTTAGAAAGCTTGATATTGCGAAGTTCTTTTTGGACAATCTTTTCGATACGTCCTTGAAGCATAGGCCCTATGTTTTTTTCAGAATAAATCTGCAAACCTTTTGGTTGCTCCATGATATTGGCAGGAATAAAAACCAGTAGATTACCTTCTTTACCTTTGAGCTTTTTTTGGGCTTCGCTGATAGGTTGATTGATGAATTCGAAGGTGGTGTTTTTGTCATTTTTAAATTTGTCTTTAAACAATCCACTTTGGTCAATCACTTGGATGGTCTTGTGTTCGTTTTTGAATGAACCAACAGCCGACCATACAATGATACCATAAAACGCTGCGATGAGAATAGGAGTCAGGAAAGTCATAATAATAAATGACTTCTTACGTACCCGAACCAGATACTCACGTTTGAGAACAAGGAATATATTTTTCATAATTTGTAGTCGTAATGGTTGATAATTAACTTCTTGGTTTAGGGAAATCTTCCAATGATTTTCTTTTAAGAGATACTACCTACTTCATCGGGAATTTCGCCCCCTACGGCTTTGATAAATATCTGATTGAAAGAAGGGATGTTTTCGTGAAACGAAACTAACTCTACTTGATTGATCAGATGTCCTACTAATTGATTGACAGACGCATCGCCTACGAGCTTGATATTGAATTGGTTAAGATTATTTTCAATATTTTTTTGGGAAATAACCTCAAAATCAGAAGGCAAAGAGTCTAAACTACCGTGGAATCTGACAGAATAGCTATTGTCTTTGAACTGATTTTTTATTTCACTCTTGCTCCCGTTAAGAATCACTTTAGACTTGTTGATAAGAGCGATATGGTCACAAAGCTCCTCGACCGATTCCATGCGGTGCGTCGAGAAGATAATGGTGGTGCCACGGTCGCGGAGTTCCAAGATTTCATCTTTGATGAGGTTGGCATTGATAGGGTCGAAGCCCGAAAAAGGTTCATCCAAAATAATGAGTTTAGGTTCGTGCATGACCGTGGCCACAAACTGAATCTTCTGCTGCATCCCTTTTGAAAGGTCTTCGATACTTTTGGTCCACCAAGTTTTGATGTCAAATTTTTTGAACCAAATCTTGAGTTTTTCCATCGCTTGCTTCTCCGAAAGTCCCTTTAACTGAGCTAAATACAAAAGCTGTTCGCCAACTTTCATTTTTTTGTACAAGCCGCGTTCTTCGGGCAGATATCCTATATCTTCGATATGGTCAGGTTTGAGGCGTTGACCATCGAGAAGTACATAGCCTTCGTCGGGAGCAGTAATCTGCGTGATGATACGGATAAGTGACGTTTTTCCGGCGCCGTTGGGCCCAAGTAAACCAAAAATACTGCCTTTCGGAACACTCACGCTCACGTTGTCGAGGGCGCGATGCGTGGCATACTGTTTTACGATGTTGTGAGCTTCGAGAATATTGGACATATGGCTTAAGGTTAAGAAGATAAAAGAGAGCAAACCGCCCTCTGTAATGGTATTTCGTAGTGGATGACTGTAAACTAGGATGGGAAAATACAGCCTTCGTGGCTACAGTTTCAAGCGATTGAGGATAACTGGAGTTTCTAATATTATTTTTGTGTCCAATAATCAACCACCAATACCTTGTCGAGGTAGGGGCCTAGCACTTTGCCAAATGCTTTGTGGTCAGGGTGAGGTAGATATATGGCGCGGTCTTCTTCAGAATTGAAAGTCAAAAAGAAACAATGCGTAAATCCTTGGGCGAGGCCTTCGGGGCTATTGTTGGTGCCCCACTCAAAGCCTTTGATTTGTTTGATTTGGGTAGGGAGCTTTCTAAAAGCATCCTCTACTTGTTTTACTTGGGCTGGGGTAGTATTGTCTTTAAACTTAAACAACACCACGTGTCGTAGTACTTTGTCGTTTTTTTGGGCCATAGCGCCAAAGGCAAAAAAGGTTAGAAAAAGGGCTAAGAGTTTGATTTTCATGTAAGTGAAATTAATACATAAGAAAAAAAATGATTGAGATGCTGCCACAAAACTAGCCTGAGCAGTTGATACATTCGCCACTTTCATCTCTTACACTGCGTTCAAAATCACCGAGTTGTTCTTTCAATTCCAAGATTTCGTCTTCAATTTCGCAGCGTTCAAAGAGGGAAAGCTCGCCAGAGGCTATTTCTTTTTCAAGGGTTTTGAGTTTCACGCGCATTTCTGAAACTTCCATTAATGTTAAAGTTGCCATGAGATATTTTGGGAGTAAATTATGAAATTATGGTTTTGTGTTAATGCGAAAGTTACTAAAAAAGTTCGGAAAAATTTATTGAATTACGGAGTTGTTGTACCACCATTCGTCATTTTCCCAGTAGTTTTCCCACCCTAAATGCCGATACTTTTTATTGATTTCAACTTCTCGTTCGCCAATCGAAAATTCTGTCAAAATTTGGTTGGCAAATGCAAACAAATCTTTGGCCCACACCACAGGCTTGGTGAGATTTTGCTGATAGCTTCGCCACGTACCCTCAAATTTGAAACCACTAGCTTGGGCAGGTGCGTTTGGTGAAAAATACCATAATTCTGTATTTCCGTCCTTTTTTTCAAAGAAGTCAATCAACATTTTGCCCGAAAATAGGCCCGATGCCTTGGTGCTTGGTTCTTCTTTTAGCTCAAAAGTAGCTTCGGCAGTGTAGGCTTCTTTAAGGTCAAACCCTCCTTCGTCGTAATGTTCCTCCTTAAGATTAGGGTCTTTGAAGGTACTGAGATTGTGAAACGTAAGCGTGCCTTCAAATGGGATAATGTTGTTTTTAAAGCGATTTTTACCAGACACGTGATAAACATGAGGCTGTAAAGAATCTTTTTTGAAGTTTGAAAAATAAAATTCAATACGATGATAATCATTGCCATAAAAACCATCAAAGCGATTGGCATATCCTCCTTCGGGGGTAGCATCAAAAAACAATCCACTTAGGTCATGATTGCTGAAAAAAGCCGCTCTTTTGTCGTCCGACCATCTTTGTATTTCAAGCGCTTTGAGGGGGGCAGTGGTATCACGCCGAAGAGAGTCTATGGCTTCTTTGTGCGTAATGAGCTTAAGCGGAACGGCGGTAGGTTGGGTATTTTCTTTAGTTTGGCGAGCGCAAGCATACCAAAGCAAACTAACGGCTAACATCCCTAAGGCAATTTTTTTCATCGACGCACTATTTATCTAGCTTTTTGCAGGATTTTTTTTGCTAAATCATTATATATCAAAATCTCTACTATCATCAAATTGATCACCCAAGATGCCCAGGTGACTGTGAGGTAAGTTTCGATAGGTTTGGTATAAAAAAAATAGACCATTCCAAAACTTCCTATGCGCAAACTCATGGCAGCCAGAGTGACGGCGTAGCTTCGCATCATCCATTCAACGTGCTTTTGCCAGTGTTGCTTTACAATTTCGCGCCATGCGACCCAAGTGATAAGCCACCATACGACACATTGAAGCGAAAAGCCTACTTTGGCAGGAAGGCCTCCGTTGGCATAGTATCCTAAAACCAAACCTGAGGGTGCGGCCAAAATCAATATCGAAAATACATAAATTTTTCCAAGGAGGCGATGCCCGTTGGAATATTTTTTAAGAAATAGCGGAACAAATTGAAATATTCCTATAGTCATTACCCATGCACTGCTCAGTATATGTACGTAAAAGGCTGTGGTAAAGCTTTTTTTGCTTAAGACAGCATTGGTTTTTGTTGTTAAAAATCCAATTTCTGATTCGAAGCTAAGGTAAGGTATTATTTTGGTAAACATAAGCAGCGTAAATGCCGCTACTGAAAATAGGAAAAGAATATATATGAGGGGTGTCGTACGCATTAACTTTCTTGCATTTTTTGCCGACACATTTCCAGAGCAGTAAAAAATTGGTGATTCACTGCGGATTCATGTTCCCAATTGCCTAGCCCACTTTGTATTTTTTCGATGATTCTACGTAAATGATTTTTACGACTTTTTACTACCCACGACAAATTAATTCCAAGCACCACCAGCATATCGTTAATCCGTTGTTGAAGTATTTCATCTAATTCGGTATTTGCAATAAAAACGTGCAATTGATTGTCGTACTCCAAAAGCTTAAAAGGGTCGTAGTCGCTCAAATCGGGTTTTAGGATATAATCTACAGCTTTCTCTCTTTTATGTTTATCATTGATGTCTTTCGAAACCATAAAAAAATTACTCCATAGCCAGCCTTGTGTTGGTTTTAAATTAGGGTCAAAATGGTCTAAAGCACCGCTAAATTCTGGTTTTTGGGAACAATATTTTCCATTGTCCCAAAGCTCAAATTGATAATACTCATCATCACATAAACTAATTTCACTATAAGCACATACTCCTTTTTGGCAATGGAATAAGTTCATAACTACATCATAATAGTATTTGCCATTCGAAGAATTATAGAAGGGGTGATTGTCGCCGAAACCTTCCTCCCAATTTTTATAAGCTGTGGAAAAGATTTGTGTTTTATCAATTTTCTGCATCGTATTCCCAATCTAATAAATTCGCCAATTTTTCAAATTGGGCTTGCAGCTTTTGTTTTTCTTCCATCGAAAGCTGACCGTTGTCTTTGTGAAGTTTGCTACGTAATGTTGCCAACTCCATCAATTTACGCGTACGTGCCTCGTTACTGTCATTATCTAAATCAAATATCCGAGTCAAAATGGAATCCCAACGAAGATAGCGAGGGTCTATGGTATAATTGTCAACGTGATTTTCTTTTTGTAAGTCATAGTATAGCTCTCTGTACACACTGCCATCGGGTTTAAATTTGAGTTCGACGATTTCCCAAGGTTCAAAACAAGAAGCAATCAAAGGAGAGTGCGTAGCAAAAAAGAATTGACAATCAGTGGATAAACTGGTATAAAAGTCTATAATTTTAGTCTGAATATCAGGGTAGAGAGACCGTTCTGGTTCGTCAAATAGAATTATCGTTTTTGTAGGCTTTGAAGCATACAAGGGAAGTGTTGTTAAAATAATCTGTTTGGTACCAGTGCTCCATAAATTGTTTGGAACTTCTTTTCCCTCGATTGTCTCAATTTTAATAGTTTTTATATCTTCTGTCTTTTTAAAATCTAAGCTTTGCTTCACTCTCAAATAAAATTGAGAAAGAAGTTTATCTAAGTAGTTGTCTGCTAAATCTTTGAGAGGGTTTGGTCGGCTTTTCTGCCATTCGTTAAATTTATCCAGTTCGGTCTGAAGGAGTTCTTGATTAGTAGTAACCAATTCCGCTATTTCTAATTTTTTCTGAATTTCTTGTTCTCTAAAAACAACTATATCTTTTATTATATCTTGCCAATATTGTAAATTTTCTCCCAAATCTTTTTCACCTGTATGAGCATCAATCATTATAGGTAAAGAATACCGTGATTGTGAGTGTTCAGTTCCATTCTTATAAACTAAATAACCATTGTCAAATAAAGTAAATTGAATGTCATTGTCGCTATTTACATATTTTATAAAACTTAAATTTTTATTATTAAAATCCAACGGAGTAGTAATCTTAATCTCCTGATTTTTAAACAAATCAGATTTGGTAGTAGGGTTTGAATAATAAATTTTTTCAGCTGGCTTGGGCTTGGCAAGCTTATTTAACAAACTCGTTTTCCCTGTGCCGCTTTGGCCGATAATACAGACTTTATCCAGCGGTTTCCCTGCTTTGGGGTGCCCCGCTGGATAAGTTAAGTCCAATTCAAAGTCTTTAAATTGGTGATAGTCTTTTATGTAAATATGAGAAACTTTCATTTTACAAATACTTCATATAAGTTGACAAGTCCTTGTCGCCGCGTCCAGAGAGATTGATGACGACTGTTTCGTCGGAAGTAGCTTTCAAATACGACAAAACCGCCAAGGCATGAGCGCTTTCTAAGGCTGGAATGATTCCTTCTAATTTGGAAAGCTCCATCGCTGCTTTTACTGATTCATCATCCGTAATGGCATAAAACTGCGCCCGATGCGTATCATGCAAATGTGCGTGAAGTGGCCCGATACCTGGATAGTCCAAACCCGCAGAAATAGAGTGTGGCTCGACTACTTGCCCGTCTTCGGTTTGCATCAAAATACTTTTGCTACCGTGCAAAACTCCCATTTTTCCAAGAAATGTGGTGGCTGCTGACATCCCCGAACTAATTCCATGTCCGCCTGCTTCGGCAGCAATGAGTTTGACGGAAGTATCATCTAAAAAATGAAAAAAAGCACCAGCGGCATTGGAACCTCCCCCTACACACGCAATGACATAGTTAGGAAGTTCGGAGCCTGTTTTTTCTAGTAATTGCTTTTTGATTTCTTCCGAAATGACCGATTGAAAACGCGCCACCATATCGGGATAAGGATGTGGCCCTACTACCGACCCAATGATATAGTGCGTGTCGGTAGGATTGTTGATCCAATGTCGCATGGCTTCGTTGGTAGCGTCTTTGAGGGTTTGTGAGCCACTCGTAGCGGGGCGTACTTCTGCTCCGAGCATGCGCATACGAGCCACATTAGGCGCTTGACGTTCGATGTCAATCGCACCCATATATACGATACATTCCATGCCCATCAACGCACATACAGTGGCTGTTGCCACGCCATGTTGACCGGCTCCCGTTTCGGCCACGATTTTGTTTTTACCGAGGCGTTTGGCAAGCAATATCTGACCGATTGTGTTATTTACTTTGTGAGCACCCGTGTGGCAAAGGTCCTCACGCTTAAGGTAGACGTTGGTATTGTATTTCTCAGAAAGTCGTTTCGCAAAATATAGCGGCGTAGGGCGGCCTACATAATCGCGCAACAATCCGTGAAATTCTTCCTGAAAATCAGGCTGTGCGATGATTTGGAGGTAGTTTTCTCGAAGCTCTTCCACGTTAGGATATAGCATTTCGGGAATATATGCCCCTCCAAACTGCCCGTAGTAGCCACGGGTATCCACTTGGAAAGGGGAGTTTACTAACGTTGTCATGGGATGCTCTATTAAATTAGATTCTGAAAAAGTGATAAAACAAAGGTCGATTTTGTGGGCTGGTGTAACATAAAGAGCGATTTAGGCTTCTACTTCTTCGGCGGCAGGTCTAACCATTTCCATAAGTTGTTTTAGTTTCTCAATGTCTTTGATGGCTGGTTCTGTCTCAAACTTGCTGTTTACGTCTAAACCAAAAATGGCGTTTTCGAGTTTAGAAACATCTTCAATATTTTCGAGCGATAGCCCACCACTTAAAAAGAAAGGTTTGTCGTTGTCGTAGCGCTTAAGAACGTCCCAGTTAAACGTAATGCCATTCCCGCCTGGCTGAGTGCCTTTGGCGTCGAAGAGAAAAAAGTCGCAATGAGGTTTGTAATTGTTGAGGGTTGCGAAGTTGAAGTTTTCATCTACCGAAAACGCTTTTATGATATTAGCACCACGCATTTTGAGGGTTCGACAAAAGTCAGGTGTTTCATGACCATGCAGTTGTACAAACTGTAAATCGTATTTCTTGACATTTCTGAGAATAAAGTCGGGATTGGCATTGACAAAAACACCTACTTTTTTGATAGGTTTTGGTATATTTTTTACAAACTCTTCATCAAGGGCTTCTCCCACAAAACGAGGAGATTTGTCATAAAAAATAAAACCTATAAAATCAGGTTTCAACTCAAGTAGTTCAGCTAAATTAGCTGTGTCGCGCATTCCACAAACTTTAATCTTCATCATAGTAGTAGGTACTTTATGGTTGTTAGTTGATGCTCATTTGAAACTCATCGATGAGGTTTTTGAGCGCAAGTCCAGGGTCGTCAGTAGTCATAAACGATTCTCCAATCAAAAACCCTTGGTAGCCAGCAGCTCTGAGTTTTTGAATAGTTTCGGCATTTTTGAGACCACTTTCTGATATTTTGACGAAATCATTTGGAATAAGTTGCGCTAATTCCAAAGAAGTTTCGATAGAGGTTACAAAAGTTTTAAGATTTCGATTGTTGACTCCTACCATATCCACAAATTCACATATACTTTGTTCCAATTCTTCTTGGTTGTGGACTTCTAGCAAAACCTCTAATCCTAGGCTTTGGGCTTTTTGACCCAAATGCCGAACTTCGGCAGGAGTAAGATTGGCGGCAATGAGCAAAATCACATCGGCCCCTATCGCCTTAGCTTCCCATAGCTGGTATTCGTCAATCATAAAATCCTTGCGAAGCATAGGAGTGTAAGGATTGGCCGCGCGCGCTTTGGCAAAGTCGTCGAAAGTGCCTCCAAAAAACGCTGTATCTGTCAAGACCGACAAGCCATTAGCCCCTGCTTCTACGTATCCTTTGGTGACGATTTCGGGCAAAAGACGGTCATTGATAATGCCTTTGGAAGGTGATTTGCGCTTAAACTCAGAGATAATACCTGATGCGCCTTCCGCTTTAAGGGCATTTTTAAGTGAGATGGTCTGACGCGTGAAAAGAGGAGCTTGTTCGAGTTGTTCGAGGCTTACTTTAGCTTTGGCCGCTTCTACTTCTGTGCGCTTATGGGCTATTATTTTATCTAAAATATTCATTAAGGTTCAAAAATTTTACTGACAGATATTTCAAGGTTTGGAATCACACTGGATCTGATAATGTCGTTTTCTGTATAAGGACGTAAACCTATATATTTCCCTTCATCATTAAGAACATATACAATGATGACATTGTCGTTAGGTTCGACTAACCAATATTCTTTTACCCCATTTTCTTCATACACTTGAAATTTGTCGCTCATTTCTTTTTTTGTATTGCCTGGCGATAAAATCTCAACAATCATATCAGGGGCACCTAAGCATCCGCGCTCATCGAGTTTTGTGGGATCGCAAATCACACAAATATCAGGTTGTACTACTGTATAAATCTGATTGTCTGTGTGCTTGCTTTGTCGCGGGGTAAGTCTGACATCAAAAGGAGCAGCATATACTTCACATAGCTGTCCATCCAGTAAGAGGCTGATAGGGGTAAATATTCTTCCTGAAATCTTTTGGTGCCGTCGGGCAGGAGCAGGCGACATATTGAAAATTTTCCCCTTGATGAGTTCAATGCGCTCATCGAAGGTCCATTTCAAATAGTCGGCATAAGTATAGATACCGCTTGGATTTAAATCTTTTATACTTAGTACTCCCATATCAATCTTCAATTAGTTTTTTGAAACAAGCCAGTGCTTTTTTGCTTTCTAATGATTCGCGGGCAGTGGCAATGGCATCCGACAACGACAGAGAGGGGTTAGCAGCATAAATAGCTAAACCAGCATTGGCCAATACTGCCTGTTTTTGGGCAGGAGTGGCTTCGTCTTGAAGTACATTTAAGAAAATATCAGCTGATTCTTTGAGGCTACTCCCTCCCGATAATTCGCTAGGCGCAAGAATGTCTAAGCCGAGATGAAGCGGCGAAAGAATTTGCTCGCTTTGAGCTGTAGTTATTTTAAAATCACCCGTCAAAGACACTTCATCATAACCGTCTAAAGCGTGAACAATCACATAATAATGCTTGGATTGCTGGTAAAGATAGGCATAAAGTCTGGCTAATTCAAGGCTAAATACTCCGACCAACTGTTTTTTGGGAAAACAAGGATTGGTAATAGGGCCTAACATATTGAAAAATGTTTTGATGCCTAATTCTTTCCGAATAGGTGCTACGTATTTCATCGCAGGATGAAAAAGTGGCGCGTGTAGATAGCAGATATTTGCAGTTTCGATTTTTCGAGTGAGATAATCTACATCGTTTGAAAACTTAATCCCCAAATACTCAAGAACAGTAGAAGAGCCTACCAAACTCGATACGCCGTGATTGCCGTGTTTGGCAATACGCTGGCCCGTGCCGGCTACCACAAAAGCCGAAAGCGTGGAAATATTGAAAGTGTCTTTGCCGTCACCGCCCGTGCCGCATACGTCCATGGGGTCAAAAGCCGAAAAATCAAGGGGAAGGCACAACTCCAACATCGCATCCCGAAATCCTCTTAGTTCTTCTACGGTAATTCCTCTAATGGCAAAAATGGTAAGAAAGCTCGCTGTTTGAGACGGGTTAAATTCGCCTCTTCCTATGCCGAGCAAGGTTTGATAGGCCGTTTGGTGGTCGATGGTTTGGTAATTGAGGAGATGATTGAGCGTAGCCTTCATTGGTGGGGTAAAGGTCAAATATTACTGGTTTTGTTTGATTTGGGCTAAAATATCAGCCGCGCCTTGGGCCAAAAGCGCTTCGGCTAGTTGAGTTCCTACGGATTCGCGTTTAGAGCGTGAACCATTGAGGGTCTGTTTGAGAAGGGTGTTTCCGTCTAAACTTACCACTCCTCCTGTCATCACTAAGGAGTCGGCTTGTAAAGTAGCTAACCCAAAAACGGGTACACTACATCCTCCCTGTAACCGTCGCAGAAAAGCCCTCTCGGCCAAAAGACAGGTTTCGGTATCTGCATGATTGAGCAATGACCTTATTTTATCACGTTTGGTAGGGTCGAGGGTTTGGCTACATTCAATAGCCACGCTTCCTTGACCTACCGCAGGTGTAAATTCGTCTAAAGAGAGGTGCTCAGCAATCAATTCGTCGTATTCCATGCGATGAACGCCTGCAAATGCCAACAAAATGGCATCGCATTGGCCTTCGTCTAATTTACGAAGTCGGGTTTGCAGATTGCCGCGCATATCGACTGTGCGGATATGGGGATAAAAATGTTTGAGCAAAGCTACTCGTCTCGTAGAAGAAGTTCCTACCGTAAAGCTATCGCCCCCTTTGAGAGAAAGTGAAGTATTACGGCTCACCAATACATCATTGACTTGTTCGCGCTCAGTAAAGGCGATTAGATTGAGGTCCTCATCAAGCTCTGATTGTAAATCTTTGGCACTATGAACTGCGATATCGATACGGCCATCGCGGAGCTGGTCTTCAAGCTCTTGCGTAAAGACGCCTTTACTACCGATTTTGGACAAAGAACGGTCAAGGATTTGATCACCTTTTGTCTCGATGAGTACGATTTCGGTCGGAAGTCCTCCTTTTTGCAATAAATTTTCGACATAATAAGCTTGCCAAAGTGCCAAACGGCTGCCGCGTGTTCCGATTTTGATAGGAGTCATGGAAAAAATGGGTATAGCTGCTTGATTATTCCAAGCTTTTTTTTGCTTCTGATTTTAGAGTTTCTTTGTTGATGGGCACTACGCCTACGTGCTCGCATACAAGCCCCCCGCCGAGGTTTGAAAGTTCGGCAACGATATTGGGTGGGAGCTTGAGCGCAAGGGCACACGCGGCAATGCTGATGACTGTGTCACCCGCACCCGACACATCTGCAATTTCGCGCTCGTGAGCGGCAATACGGTGTTGTTGGTCAGAGAAATCGATATAAACCCCTCTTTCGGAAAGGGTTACAAAAGCGCCTTTGGCATTTAGTTCGTGGCGTAATTTTTTGACAACCGCTTTGAGTTCCTCTTCTTTTCTTACATCAAAATCTACTTTCAAGCCCTCTTTAAGTTCTTTAAGATTAGGTTTAAAAAGGGTTACATTTTGATAAGCCAAGAAATTCCGCTTTTTAGGGTCTACTACCGTCGGAATATCGTGAAGATTGGCATAATCCGTAATTTCTTTGATGACATTGGGACACAACACGCCTTTGTCATAATCCTGAAACAGAACTACATCACAGTTTTTCATCAACTCCTTCGCTTTGTCGATGAGCTGTGCTTGCTCTTCTAAAGTGATGACTTTATCAGTTTCGGTATCTACTCTGACGACTTGCTGTGAACCCGCAATGATGCGTTCTTTGATAGTAGTGATACGGTCGGGACTTTGGAGGATGCCGTCGGTTCGCAAGCCTCTTTTAGTTAGTTCTTCCAACAAATTTTGACCTTGGGTATCGGTACCAATCACCGAACAAATGATAGGCTCAGCCCCTAGCGCATGCACATTCAGAATGACATTGCCAGCGCCGCCCAAACGGTATTCGCGGTGATGTGCTACTACCACAGGCACAGGAGCTTCGGGCGAAATTCGTTCTACTTTTCCCCATACATACGCATCCAACATCACATCTCCTACAATCAGTACTCTTAGGTTGGGGAAAGAGTCAAATATTTGATCAACTGTCATTTTATAAAAATCAAATTTGATAAATGAATGATTAATGAAGAGGTTTGTGTATTTGGAATAATCTTCTAAAACACCCTACTTCAAATAAGGCAGAAGAATCTGCAAAAGGCGATTGCTGCCTATCAATCAAAAATACGAGGTGAAAGTAAGTATTTGGGTCGCTACTTACTTCCAACTTTTATGGTAGAAATGTATTTTTAAATAGCGAGCCAATTTTGCAACATTTGTTTGCCATGCTCAGTCAATACCGATTCGGGGTGAAACTGCACCCCTCTTACATCATAAGTATTGTGATGAAGGGCCATTACTTCCCCGTTTTCGTCGACGGCGGTGATAGTCATGGTATCAGGGACGGTCGCACCTACCACCGTCCATGAGTGGTATCGACCTACTTGAAAAGAGGAAGGAAGCCCCTGAAAAAGAGGCTCAGAAGGGTCTGTGACGATTGCTTTATCGCTAATTCCATGCAATACGTCCGACATATTGTTGAGGGTAGCGCCAAAAACTTCTCCAATACCTTGATGCCCTAAACATACTCCCATGATGCTCTTAGTGGGAGCGTATGTTCGAATCAAATCCTGCATGATACCTGCTTCGGAAGGAATGCCAGGGCCAGGAGATAGAAGAATTTTATCATACTGAGCTACCTCATCAAGAGATATTTTATCGTTGCGATGGACTTCTACATCGTCATGCAGCTCTCGTAAAATATAGACTAAATTATAAGTAAAAGAGTCGTAATTGTCAAGGACTAAGATACGCATTGGTGGATTAATGAAAAAGTGAGTAGGTAACCAAATATGTTTATTTTCAATTGAAAACACAAAAATACCATTTCCTATCTTACCTCAAACCTTCCGTTGGAGATAAGCATCATAATCAGGCAAAATGCTCTCGTAAGGCTGACTCATGAGAGGAGAGGTCATCAGGAAATCGGCGGAGGCGCGGTCGCAGGCAATCGGTATATTCCAGACTACTACAAGGCGAAGAAGGGCTTTGATATCGGGGTCGTGAGGCTGTGCCGACATAGGATCCCAAAAGAAAATCAATACATCAATCCGACCTTCGGCAATCATAGCGCCTATTTGTTGATCTCCGCCGAGAGGGCCACTCAAAAGCCGCGTTACGGGAGTATCTAAAGCCACTTCGAGTAGTTTGCCGGTGGTGCCTGTCGCATACAATTCATGAGGGATTAGTAGGTCTTTATTGTGCGAAGCCCATTGAATAAGATCTACTTTTTTGTGGTCATGGGCTACCAATGCGATACGTTTTCGAGCGGCAAGTTGACGAATATGCATTTTGTTAATAGTTTTAGAAAAACTTTTTGATGTCTTTAGGCTACAATTTTAAAACCCAATTTTGCCTTTGCGACCTGTGTTGGATTTACCTTCATAATAAGCTTTTAGCTCTTCCAATTCTTTTTCAAAACCTCCTGACAAAATCGGAAAACGGCACCAAGAGCGTGGATCGAGATTGAGGTCATCGAGATGAAAGCTCGGTGCATAGCGTTCTCGTTTCCATTGATTGCGACTCCACAATTTAAAAAATCTATCTACCGAAGTAAACAACATCTCACGGGAGTATTTTCCTTCAAAACGTACCTCCATGAATTTTAAACAATCAATAGGCGATTTTTTATCGCGGATGGCGACCTCTTCGATAGCATCCAATACTTCATAAGGCATCAAATCTTTTTCGTCGGTTTGCATTTTGTCTTTAGGGCGTAGTTCGGCCGTTGGCTGAAGGCTGTTTACTTTTTTCAAACCTTCTATTTTGATATGATACCCTTTGACATGGCAGCCGATAGTTTCGAGCCACACTAGCCACTCACGTAGCCAATGCTTGTCAATGCCCGCAATGGGACTAATACTCCCCGCCGTGTCGCCGTCCATTGTACAATAGCCCACCGCTACTTCGGAGCGATTAGAAGTCGCCAAGAGCAAATGCCCATAAAGGTTAGTCAACAACCATACACTTGGGGCACGTACCCTTGCTTGGATATTTTGAAGTGAAATATCATCTTGCTCCCAAGTCAAGTCTCGTCCAATCTGCTGCTCAATAAGTCCTTTATAAGTTTCGACGAGCCCATTGATGTTGACATTATAAAAGGTAGCACCAATCGAATCAGCCAAGCTTTCGGCTGATTCGTAAGTATCTTTTGAGCTATTTTCGGTACCTTGGTAGATGCTGTGAATCAATTGTTTGGCAATGCCTTCAATCGTGGTTTCAGCCTGAATTTTTTTGATATAACTTAGCTTTTGTTTGAAAGCCTCCAGACCTATGCTTTCGTCGGCTAGCCGAATCATCAAACCACACAGAGCCACGCAAGCGCAGGAATCGGCTCCCCCTGAAAGCGAAATCGTAAAACCTTGCGAACGAGATTTGCGCAAGTAATCAAACAAAGCCAAACATACCGCGCGCGCAAATTCTTCTTCTTTCAGGAAACCACCTCTTTCAAAAGGCTCTAACTCTGCTACTTGGTAAGCAGGGCTAGTTTCTGGCCATGCAAAAGTATCGGTGACTTTCCAATTGCCCGTTGGAAGAGAAGATTTAATTTGGGAGTGAGAAAGACGTGTGAGGTCAGTATCAATAACAGCCGCAGTAAGATGATAATCCGCATACCCAAATCGCGGACTTGACGCTAGTAAGGTGCCATCAGATGCAATCATTGCATCTCCGTCAAAAATAAGGCGGCCCGATTCGTTGCCAAGCAAATTGGTATAGACGTAACTGCATGAAAAAGAACGAGAACCGTCAATCACGAATCTTTCGCGGGTCAGGAATTTATGAAAGGCAAAAGGACTTGCACTTGGATTGAGCATAATATCCACCCCTCGCTCAAAATGAGAGCGTCCTGGTCGCAATGCTACCCAGGCATCTTCACATATTTCAAAGGCAATTCTGACGCCAGAGAGGTCAAAAACCAAATCGCCAATAGGATAGCTAAAATCGCCTACCTTGATTTCTTCTCGTGCTCCACTTGGCCAGCGATGAAACCACCTATCTTCATAAAACAAGCCATAGTTGGGAAGATGCTGTTTGGCCGTGAAACCTAGAATACGTTTGTTGGCAATCAAACAAGCCGTGTTATAAATTTTATTGTTGAAACGCAGAGGCAATCCTACTGAGACCACTATTCCACTCGTCTGATTTACTATTTCGTGAAGGCTTTCAAGGGCTTGATTAAGGGTGTTTTGACTATAAAAGGCATCGTCGCAACCATAGCCTGTGATGCACAATTCGGGTAGGCACAATAGGCTTATGTTTTGTTGACGCGCTTCCTCTATGGCATCAATGATAATCTTTTTGTTTGATTCCCACGCCAGGGGCGTTGTATTGATAGTTCCTGCGGCTACTTTGAGGAGTGGCATGTTTGAATAGGAGTTTATTTGGTACAAAATTGAGATTTCCGACGGAGAAAGCCAATCTATCTGCTTGAAACCTTTTAGGAAGATAAAAACGGGACGTAGCTAAGAAATATATTTGAGAGAAGGAGAATGTCTTTATTGACCTGTTATGTTAGTGAATATTTGTTATAAAAAGTCGCCATTTTAGGAGTGTGTCTGTCATTTTTCGCGCGTTAGACGTTGTATTGGTATATAAGTAACGTTGTTTTAGGATATTTTTTTGAAAGTTTTTCTGGACAATTATGCTATTTTTAATTTTTACGATACCAATCATTACATCTTAAAGTATGTACTCACTCTTGATCGCTGACTATGACTACGGTTATCTGCTCAATATCAATGAATTGCATCAAAATCACTCCCTAAAGACGTACTTGAAATTGAGGTTAATAGTACAAAATTAAGTTATATCTCGTGTTTAATTATGTATATACGTCAAAACAAGAAATTTGCATTTTTTAATTATAATGCGATAGGTGAAAAAATGTAAATATCTCATAGTTAATGAGATATAAGGTGAAGGGTTGTGAAATGTAGCTGTCATTTTTTTGGGTTAGACGCTAGAGATTAATAAAAGTCACGCCTAAAAGCGGGTAAGTTTTTTGGATAAAACTACTTTTGAGTAAAAGTGGCTATTTCTTCATAACCTTTTATTAATAGCTCTTTGAGCTGGGTCGAAACTTGTTCAGCGGCTTGTTTGCGTTTTTTTACATCTTGAAGAGTAATATTTTTCATATACAGTTCTACCTGATTATCAATACTTCCATTTTCGTCAATGTGCCAACCTGCGTTTTGGAGTAATGCCCATGTATCGGCTTCTTTGCTTCCACAAAACAGTATACTTCCTCCTGCCCCTATCGAACTCATAGCTTTGGAAGGAACCGCAATGTGCGTCCATTTAATGAGAAGACTTACTAGATGAACATCAATATAGCGTAGCTGACTACGAGGCACACTGTCCAAAATCGTAATACCAGCACGGTCTCTGGCAATTTGGAGTACTTTATCGGCTTTGGTACCATATAGGGCCAAAATGAGATGATGTTTTTGAGGATTGAGGTGCTTTATAAGTGCTAAAAGAAAAATATCAGAATGAGCATCTCCTAGATTCCCAGCATAGCCAAAGTAAATTTTATCGTCGTTGAGTCGCCATGAGGGGAGGTGGGGGTCAAGGGGTTGATTGAGAAGCACCCCACATGGTATAATAGTAGTAGCAATCTTCTTCCCATAGCTATTTTGGACATAGAATGCTTGATTGGGACCCAAGGCAAACAGGGCAGAGGGGGCAAAACGATAAGTGACCCAATGTACGAACCGATAAATAGGATTTGAGGCTTTGATTACACCATCCGCTGCAAAACCTTCGGGAAATAAATCCATCGACCATAAGGCCCATCGTACTCCAAACAATGGAAAAAGCCAAGAAGCCCAAAAAGGTAGAAGTGGAGGGCTTGTCATGCAGAGAACAGGGCCGCGTCGAACTTGTAAGGTTTTGATAATGAGAAAAAATCCGTCAAAAAAACCAGCGACAAGTTTTAAAAACCCTTTTTTGCCTTTATAAAGGGTTGGGATAGAGAATGTTTGGCCAATAGGCACTCGTACAGCCCCCCCCCCTAAATCACTTCTTTTGACATGGACGATACGGACTTCAAAGCCATGATATTCGATTAAGTATTGAGCCAAATCCCAGGCTGATTCTCCCGTGATACCAGGGTTGGGAGGGTAATGACGATTGACAATTGTGAGAAATTTGTTAGGCATTCCGCAAACTCAGTAAAATAAGCTGGAATTACAAAGGTTTATGTTTTGAATGAATCTATCACATTTTAAGAATCACAAAATTTTTGCGGGTGCTTTTTTTCGATTGATAAGACAGCCTACGGTTTCTGTTTTGTTAGGCGTAATAGTTTCCCCCTTTAGAAGTGCTTCTAAGGCAGTTTTAAGATAAAATTCGGTGGTTTTTGGGCGATATTTTCCTAATCCAAAAAACTGATTATCGATTGCACCACGGTATACTTCTTGATTTTGTGCATTGAACAATACTACTTCAGGGGTAGTTTTGGCGTCATACTGTTCGACGAGCTTATGTTTTTTGTCAATCACATAAGGGACGGAGAAGTTATACTCTTTGTTGAATTGCTTTACGGCAGATTTTTTAAGGGTTTTGGTCGAAAAAACTACCTTAAACGCAACATTTGTGTGATATTTCTCGTACAATTCTTGTAAACGTTGAGACGATTTTTGACAGATAGGACATTCCGTATCAAAAAAGATGAATACTTGTCCTTGGGCTTTACTTATGACTGGTAAGACCAGTATACCAAGCAGTAAAATAAGGGTTGAACGAAGTGTCATTTTTTTGTATATTTTTAGATTTGGGTATCAGAAAGAGGTCTTTATAAAACAATCAGCCTCCTGTTTCGTTTTTAAATTTGCAAATAATTTGGTAGAGTGTCATTTGAGCCAAATTTTTTCTCTAAATTTTCGACCTAGAACCACACACCTACAAAAGCTCTTTTAGAAATTCCTTATATTTTTCAAAATTTTCATACATGAATCATTCGTTACTTAAGTATTGTGTTACTGTTTTTTGTGCGATGCTTTTGAGTGTGGCAGTTGTAGCTCAAACGCGTACGGTGACTGGAAAAGTTACCTCTGCCAATAGTGGGGAACCGATGCCAGGCGTAAACGTGACCCTCAAGGGAGCTACCACGGGGGCGAGCACTGATATTGAGGGCAACTATCGTATTACTATTCCAAGTGGCAAAGCTACGCTGGTTTTTTCATTTATTGGGATGCTTACCCAAGAAGTCAATATTACAAGCCGCACTACCATCAATGTCGAACTAGTTGAAAGCCCTACTCAACTCAATGAAGTGGTGGTCACGGGTTATAATTCCACCCAAAAGAAAGATATACTAGGGTCAATTACTTCTATTTCTACCTCCAAATTTAAGGATATTCCGGTAGCGGGTTTTGACCAAGCACTGCAAGGTCAAGCTGCTGGCGTACAAGTGACACAGTCTTCGGGTACGCCGGGTGGAGGAGTTGCAGTGAGGATTCGAGGAAATACCTCTATCTCTGCTTCCAATCGCCCACTTTTTGTAGTTGACGGTATTCCTGTAATGGATGATGCCGTATCAGGGCGTAGTTTTGGGGGGCAAAACGACAATACACTATCATTTATTAACCCCAATGATATAGAGTCGATGCAAGTCCTGAAAGATGCATCGGCCAAGGCGATTTATGGATCAAGAGCTGCCAATGGGGTAGTTCTTATTACAACAAAAAGAGGAAAAGCCAACTCTCGTACTACGGTAACGCTTGATGCACAACGAGGTATCGTAGATATCATCAAAAAGGTTGATTTGTTGAATTCCAGCGAACTACTCGCTTTACAAAGAGAGGCGGTCATCAATGCAGGGCAAGACCCCGACCGCAGAGGGCTCATAGCGGGTGTAACAGACGGAATCAATACCGATTGGTTGGATGCGATTTTGAGGCGAGGTATTTATCAACAATATCAAGTTTCGGCAAATGGAGGTAACGATAAAACGCGGTTTTATTTAAGTGGAGGGTTTAGGGATGAAGAAGGCGTGCAGCTCAACAACCGTTTTACGCGTTATTCTGGGGCGTTGAATTTAGACCATAAAGCTAGTAATAAGTTTACCATTAGTTCAAATTTGGCTTTGACCTTTACAACCAATGACCGGGTCAAAGGAGACAACTTCTTGGATGGGGTGTACTCGGGAGCTATAAAGAGTCTCCCTTATTACTCTCCCTACAATGAGCAAGGGCGACTTTACGCACCGGGTGATGCCAATTATCCAGGTTTTCCCAATTTCAATCCCGTCGCACAAGCTGTTTTGCCCCGTTTCAAAACCTACGGAACCAAAATTTTAGCGGGAGTAAGTGGCCAATACGAAATCATTAAAAACTTAAAGCTCACTAGTAAAGTTAGTTTGGATTACAACAACTCCGAAGAAGATCAATATGAGTCTTCGGCTACGGCAATTGGTGGCTTTTTGCCCGCAGTAGGTGGGCAAGGGTATGGGGTATATAGTACCAATACACTTTATACACTGCTCAATTCAAATACCCTTACTTATTTGTTTAATATAGGTGAAAAACATCATTTCAATACACTTTTGGGGGCTGAAATTTTACAAACCAAAAATCGCAGCTCTTTTGCGTCAGGAAGAATTTTTCCAAGCGATGATTTTACTTATATTAACTCGTCGGGGGTACAGGATGCAGCCGGCTCTGGATTTGCCCAAAATGGCCTAATGTCAGGTTTTGGGGAAGTTAGATACGATTTTGAAGAAAAATACTTGGCCACCTTTACGGCGCGTTATGATGGTTCATCTCGCTTTGGGCCGAATCGCCGCTTCGGCTTTTTCCCCTCCCTATCGTTAGGGTGGCGCCTGTCTGAGGAAGAATGGCTTAAATCTTGGGACTTTCTCCAAGATTTGAAAGTAAGGGGTAGTTTTGGATATACAGGAAATGAGCGTATCGGAAACTTTACCTATTTAGGTACATGGGCTGCCTCAACCTATAGTGGTGCTACGGGAGTAAGCCCTAACAACCTCAATAATCCATTGCTCCAATGGGAGCGTACCCGTGAAGCAAACGTTGGAATAGATGCTTCTTTTTGGAGTGGACGTTTGAGTGTTATTATAGAGGCTTATGACAACCTCACCGATAATTTACTCTTTAACCAACCTCTCCCGCTTACTACTGGGTTTGGGGGTTTTCAGGGTAATATCGGGTCTATCTCCAATCGCGGCTTAGAATTTACCCTTTCTACTGTTAACATCGATAGAAGTGGAGATGGAGGGGTTCGTTGGAATACTGATTTGAATCTCTCGCACAATCAAAACAAAGTAGTTCAACTCGTAAATGATCAACCCCTTTTTCGTGGTTATACTGCCAATGGTGTAAGTGCTACCAACGTCATTTTACCTGGTCAGCCTTTGGGTACATTTTGGGGATTGAAGTTTTTGGGAGTGGATGTAGCCACGGGCGATGCACTTTATGAAGATTACAACAAAGACGGCAGAATTAGTCCTGATGATGCGCAAGTAATCGGCACAGCACAGCCTAAGGTGATTGGTGGTTTTACCAATCGTATTTCTTGGCGAAATTTTGATTTAAGTGTCTTTTTTCAATTTACATACGGTAATAAAATTCTTAATTTCTCTAATACTACTTTGCTGGATAATGGTGCAAACCTAGAAAATAATCAGGTGAGGGCTGCTTTGAGACGTTGGCAAAAACCTGGAGATATCACGGATGTACCTCGCTATGAGTTGGGGAATACTTATAATAATTACCATAGCAGTCGTTTCTTAGAAGATGGCTCTTACCTTCGTCTAAAAAACGTCGCATTAGGCTATAACTTACCACAGCAATGGTTGAGTAAAGTAAAGGTCAGAACTGCACGCTTGTATGCAACGGGCATTAACCTTTGGACTTTGACCTCCTACTCTGGAGCAGACCCTGAGGTAAGTACTTTGGACGGTTCTACCTCGGCTCAAGGGATAGACTTCTTTACATTGCCTCAAACCCGGAATATTACTGTAGGATTAACTGTCGGATTTTGATAGAAGAAGGCTCGTGGGAATTTTTTAAATGTTTCAACTGAAATTACACATGAACAGATACCATATTTCATTTACATTAGTAATGGCCTTGTGGCTAAGTAGTTGCCGAGAGATATTAGAACCTAAGCCTATTGATATTTTGGCCGATCAGTTTGTACTCAATGAAGCAAAAGATGTACAAACGGTGCGCTTAGGGGCTTATGCTGCTTTCCGTAGCACTGCTGCTCCTAAGGTGATTGTGGGAGATTTTACGGCCGATTATATACAGCACAATGGTACTTTTACGGATTATCAAGAACTTGGAAACAAGCAAATCACTTCGGCCAATGGTGTAGCTGGAGCTTTATGGGGAGCTATTTTCAATACAATTTATGTATGTAATTTTTTGATAGAGAAGCTCCCTACGGTACCGGGCGTTCGGGAAGCTGATAGAAAATCAGTAACTGCTGAGGCTCGTTACTTGCGCGGAATGGCCAATTTCATCGGGGCAACTACTTTTGGTGGAATTCCCAAAGTAACCACTACTGATATAGATGCCAATAAAGTAATTGCCAAATCTTCTAAAGAAGAGATTTTGGCGAGTGCGCTTGCCGATTTTCAAGCTGCTTTGACAGACTTACCCGAGGGTAGCCCTACGCAGGGACGTTCGGTATTTGCGGGTTATGCTACTAAAGGAGCTGCGAGAGCAGCACTGGCACGGTATTATCTATACCAAAAACAGTGGGCAGAGGCCGAAAACTACGCTACTTTGGTTATTAATTCTGCAAACTATGAGCTGGTAAATTACATTGATGTAGTGGCTAAAGATTTTAATAACGAATCCATATTTGAAGTAGGTTATACAGCATCAGATGACCCTGGAACAAGCGCTTTTGGCTTGAACAACTTGCTCGTGGGTCGTAGAGAAGTGATTCCTTCAAACCAGTATATATCTCAGCTTATCACCCGTGACGCGGGTGAAAGACAGCAAACTGTCTCGTTTGATTTCAATGAACAAGGCGGTGGTGACAATGGTTGGAGAGTAGATAAGTATGGCACCCCCGATGAAGATAACAACAATATCGTGATTTTTAGACTAGGCGAGATGTATCTTATTCGGGCAGAAGCTCGGGCTCAACAAGGACGAGTAACAGGTACTAACGGGGCTTTGAGTGATATTAATATACTCCGCACTCGGGCTGGCAAAAATTTAGCTACCGATCAAAAACCCCTCCTAGTGACAGCGGCCTCGCAGTCAGAAGCACTTTTGATTATTGAAAGAGAACGATTGTATGAATTGTCTTTTGAAGGACACCGTTGGTATGATTTAGTACGTACGGGGCGAGCACAGGTGGTGATGTCTGCTTTTTCTCCCAATTGGACTCAGAAATATGAACTTTGGCCAATTCCTCAGACCGAAATACAACGCAATCCGTCGCTGGTAGGTCAGCAAAACCCAGGGTATTAGATTTAAAAATATTGAAACGAATTAGTATTTAGTAAAATACATTCCTTATGAGAAATAAAAAATATTTGTTTAACGGGACCGTAGCGGTATTTTTCTTGCTTTTTATGGTGGCGGCAGGTCTTGGATTAGCAGGTTGTGAAGAGCAGGTAATAGTGTATGATGGACCCAACTTCGTAAGATTTTCGGACACTACCCTGAGCTATAAGGAGAGTTATCCCAAAGCGATTAAAATAAGAGTTCACAACGGAGGACCTATTTTGAACGAATCTATTAATGTATCTTACACCATAGGCGGCACCGCTCGTGAAGGTCGTGACTACCGTATTGAAGGTAATAAAGGGACGGTTATTATTCCGATAGGTCAGAGCTTTGGGGAGATTACATTGTATCTTCTCAATAACTCCAATAACATTTTAGAATCAAGTTCTATTGAGTTTACCCTTACCTCCGTATCTCCTAGCGATAAGATAAAAGTGGGTTTTGGCGAAGGAGGATTAGGCACAAAAATGACCTTTACCATACGCGATGCTTGCATTATGGAAGGATTATTTACGGGGCAGCTCCCAGTAGGTGGCAATCGGGTGTATCAAGTAACCGATATCGATATTGCTAGCTCAGATTGTAAGCGATATACAGTGTCAAATATCAATATTGGTTTGCTAGGGTTTCCCCAGTTTTTTAATTGGGATGCTCCTGTAGGATTTGAAGCTGAGCGCCCGAAGCTTGATTTTATAGATAATGGCAACAATACCCTGACGATTCCTCCTCAAGCAGTTTCGGGACTAGCTTCTGGCTACGACACTCTCTCGGGAACAGGTGTATGGAATCCACTCAATAAGCGTATTACCCTCAATATCAGGTGGAAAATTTATCGCTTGGCTGATGGTAAAGATAGTGTTGTTACTATTCCGCTGACTTATATCCCTCAATGAGGTTAGTTGCTATAAACAGTCTGGCTGTAAAAAAAACTTTTAAAAAGAGTCATATGAAATCAATTTTAAATATTATTGTTTTTGGCTTGATGATAGCTATCGCAAGTAGCTGTTCGGAGAAACTGGAGCCGAAGCCCATTACCTATTCTCAACTCTTGACAGGGACCGAAAAAAAGTCGTGGGGGCTTACATCTGTTACTATTGTGGATCAAAAAGATCCCTTTGATCTTCCAGGTAATCAGGTTCTTAACCCTTGTGCATTGGATGACCAATTTGTGTTTTATGCCGATGAAGAGAAAAAAATGGAGTATACAAACGGAACGCTAAAATGTAGTGCAAGCGAGCCTGCTGTTCTCATTACTGATACTTGGCAACTGACCAATGCTAATGCTACCCTCGAAATGGGTATTCCACGTATTTTTGGGGGCGTTAAGTTGCCATTTATAATCAAAACCCTAACTGAAAATACAATGGTACTGGAGATATTTTTTGATGATATAGATGCCAGTTATCGTTTTACTTTTAATTCAAGCAGCAAATAGCATGTCAAGAGTATTTACGCGTATCCTGTTAGCTTCGTTTATGCTGGTAGTGGGCTGGGTTCAGGCTCAACGTCGTCCAGAGCAATGTGCCACTATGGAGATGGATAGCTTGTTACGATTACGGCATCCTGAAGAAGGTTCACTCAGCGAGTTTGAGCGAGATTTGCAGCGAAAAATGGTGCAAATCAAAGCTAAAATGGCCGCAAATAGAGGTACTGCCGAGGTGATTACGATTCCAATTATAGTTCATATTGTACACAACGGTGAAGCAATAGGCACGGGGCGTAACATTAGTCAAGCGCAGGTGCAATCTCAAATCGAAACCCTTAATGAGGATTTCAGAAGAAAGGCTAACACCAATGGCTTCAACAATGATCCTCGTGGGGCAGATATCGAAATAGAGTTTTGTTTGGCGCAGCTAAATCCACAAGGTCAACGGATGGCCGAGCCAGGCATTGAGCGTATCAATGGCAATCGGGCCGATTGGGCGCGTAATGATATTGAAGGAACTCTTAAACCTACTACTTCTTGGGACCCCAACAAGTACTATAATGTGTGGGTACTTGATTTTGGTGGCCAAGATGGAAATCTTTTAGGATATGCCCAATTTCCGAGCAATTCCAATTTAGCAGGGATTCCATCGGGAGGAGGCGCTGCTAGTACGGATGGTGTAGTGGTTAATTTCGCTAATTTTGGAAATGCTCAAAAAGGTAGTTTTCCTATTTTGGCCGCGCCCAACAATCTAGGTCGGACGCTTACTCATGAAACGGGCCACTGGCTAGGCTTACGTCATATTTGGGGAGATGCTTCTTGTGGAGATGATTTTTGTGATGATACTCCTCCACAAGCTTCCGAAAGCCGTGGTTGCCAGAAAGGAAGGGTAAGTTGTGGCTCTACCAACATGGTCGAAAATTACATGGATTATTCCGATGATGGCTGTTTTAATATTTTTACACGCGATCAAAAAACAAGGATGCGAGCTGTCATGGAAATAAGTCCACGTCGTGCTATTTTGCTCACATCCAATGTGTGTGGTCAATTGGTCGTATCGCGTCCTGTTCCTGAGTTTCAGGCCGAAAATCGGGTTGTATTGCTTGGTGGTCAAGTGAAATTTACGGATCTCTCTTCTAGTTTTCCTACTGCATGGCAATGGGAGTTTGAAGGAGGTGACCCCGCTACTTCTACTCTTCAAAATCCGACAGTCACTTACAGAACCCCCGGTAAATTCAAGGTATCGCTGATTGTATCTAACTCAGTAGGAGCTTCTGCGCCACTCGTCAAAACAGAATATATTGAGGTGATCAATGCAGGGCTTTGTACTACCATAACCAATTTTGTAGGAACTGGTACGGTGATAAAGCAAACTCCTGGTACAGGCTATGTCGCAGGGCAGAATAGCCGACGTACAAAGGCAGTAGCCGAATTGTTTGAAAATGTGTTGGGGTATACTAATCTCCGAGGTGCTTCTTTGAAATTTGGAGTGGCAAAAGCCGCCCGTGGTAGTGCTACCGAATCAGTGGTTAGGGTAAAAGTATGGAATGCTCGGGGGTTTCAAGGAGGACCCGGTTCGGAATTGACGGTCAAAGAAATTCCGCTTAGGCGTATCCTAGAAGATGTTACCAACAACCGTGCTACAAGTGTGATTTTCGATCAAAATATTGACCTGTCTCGACAAAACAACCTTGCGTTTTTGATAGGAGTGGAGTTTGACTATGTGGCAGGAGATACGGTAGCTTTGGTGACTACCAAAGATGGAGAATCACTCAATGCAACTTCTTGGGAGCAGGATGTGAATGGGAGTTGGGATCGTTATATTGTACGAACAGGTCTCAATGTGGCTCACGCTATCACGGCCCAAGTAGGGATGAAGCCATCCGTACAAATACAAACCTCTGCCCAATTTATAGACCCCGGACAAGCGGTGACACTTCAAGGTCGGGGTGCGGGAATTATCAACTGGTCGCCCCCTGAAGGTCTCAGTTCTACGCTGGGTCCCCAAGTAGTAGCTCGCCCTACCCGAACTATCACCTATTCTCTTAAAGGAACAGGTTCTGATGTATGTGTAGATTCGGCAAGTGTAACTTTATATGTCAGAAATGCGCAGGTGCTATCCAATGAAAAGCTGCCCGAAAAAGACTTTACTCTTACCCCAAATCCGACCAATGGGTTGGTAGAAGTAAGTTTTACAAATGCGCTGAGAGGAAAAGTAAATGTACGATTGCGTAGCATAACAGGTGCCGAAATTTGGAAGGGAGACTTTGAAAAAGAAAGCGATATATTCAAGCATACTCTCAATATGCAAGGCTATCCGGCTGGCTCTTATTTTATCGATATTCAATTAGGTGAATTTGCCGACCGAAGGCGTTTGGTTAAGTACTAATACGGAGAGAGTTCAGATAATGCCTCATAAAGAAAGGCGATAACTTTTCTTTATGAGGCATTATTCTTTTTTATTATTACCAATTAGGATTTTCGCTCATAATCACCCAAATTTGCATAACAATACTAATTCAATAGAATATATTTATCTATAATCTATTTGCATAGAAGATAAATAGAATTGTATTGGTAATCCCCCCAAGGCCTCAAAAGCCTTCTTACATTTGAACTAAAAAATATAAAATCGATAGAATATAAGGATATGTCAATTCCATTCTCACCTAATGTTAGTGAAGCCGCACGCCGAGATATACTTGAATTAGAAAGTAAAATCAGTGTATTTCGCAGCGGTGATGTACCCGAAGAGGCTTTTCGTAAGTTTCGTTTGGCCCGTGGAGTATATGGGCAACGCCAACCTGGCGTGCAAATGATTCGGATTAAATTGCCTTATGGACGAGTAACCGCCGATCAATTGGTAAGAATTGCTGATTGCTCAGACAAATATGCTACTGGAAATCTCCATGCTACTACTCGACAGGATATCCAGCTTCACTTTGTAAAACTGGCCGATTCGCCAGCGCTGTGGGCAGAGTTGGAAGATGCTCGCATTACCTTGCGCGAAGCTTGTGGCAATACCGTTAGAAACGTAACTGCTTCTGCTAAAGCAGGTATTGATCCTGATGAACCATTTGACGTAACCCCTATTACTCATGCTATTTTTGAATATTTCCTTCGCAACCCCATTTGTCAGGATATGGGGCGGAAATTCAAAATAGCTGTTTCTTCTTCAGAAAAAGATTCTGCTTATGCTTTTATGCATGATGTGGGATTGATTCCTCAGACTCGTATCAATGAAAAGGGTGAGTCTATCAATGGCTTCAAAGTATTGATTGGAGGGGGATTGGGCGCGCAGCCTTTATTGGCCAAGCAAGCCTACGAATTTTTGGAAGAAGAAGCCGTGATTCCTTTTATTGAAGCCGTTATCAGAGTATTTGACCGCTATGGTGAGCGCGTTCGTCGTCACAAAGCACGGATGAAATTCTTGTTGGCAGATATTGGTTTAGAAGAGTTTTTGAGAAGAGTTGAAGAGGAAAGAACCGCCGTTAAAAATAAGCAGTACAGTATTCCTACGCCTGCCTTTTTGGTCGATAATGCCCTCTATCAGAGTGAAAGAACTGATACAATCACTAAAGAAGAATTGATAGCTCAATCCTTGACTCAGGGAGATAGCCAATATACACATTGGTTGAAAACCAACGTGTTTGAACAAAAACAAAAAGGATGGTATGCCGTACAGCTTCGTGTATTATTAGGCGATTTTCATTCTTCGATTGCCCGCCAATTAGCTGATGTTGTACGTCAGTACGCAGCAGATGATATTCGCGTTACGGTCAACCAAGGCTATTTATTGCGTTTTGTAAAAGCCGAAGACTTGGCGGCAGTTTACCAAAAATTGAATGAATTGGGCTTGGCCGAACCAGGTTTTGATACTACTGCTGATATCACTACTTGCCCCGGAACAGATACTTGTAACTTGGCAATTTCGAGTAGCTACGGAATCACGCGGGTCTTGGAAAGCATGATGAAAGAAGAATTTCCAGACCTCATTTACAACAATGACATCAAAATCAAAATCAGTGGATGTATGAATGGCTGTGGGCAGCATAGCGCCGCTAATATTGGTTTTCATGGTAGCTCTCTCAAAAACGGTAAACTGGTTTTACCAGCTATTCAGGTATTGTTGGGTGGAGGATTCAATGGCGCAGGCGAAGGGATGATTGGGGATAAAGTAATCAAGCTTCCTGCCAAACGTGGTCCGCAGGCATTGCGCGTGTTGTTGAATGACTATGAAAACAATGCTTACGAAGGTGAGTATTACAACGATTATTTCTTGCGTCAAGGAAATAAGTACTTTTATGCTTTGCTCAAGCCTTTGGCCGATTTGACTTCTCTTGTAAGTAGCGATTATGTGGATTGGGATCATGATGAGCCATATCAGACCGAAGTAGGGGTAGGAGAGTGTGCAAGTGTGTTGATTGATTTAGTGGCCACAACTATCATCGAAGCACAAGAAAAATTAACTTGGGCTTCCGAAACCCTCACCAAAGGAGTTTGGGCCGATGCTATCTATCATGCTTACAATGTGTTTGTGACGGGTGCCAAAGCGCTCTTGGTAAGCAAAGGAGTATCTACAAATACTCAATATGGTATTATCAAAGATTTTGAAGAAAATTTTGGAACTGACTTCAGTGAAGGCGAATCTTTTAAAGAGTTGGTGTTTAGTATCAATAAAAATGAGCCAACTGAAGCTTTCGCCCAAGATTTTGTGACTAAAGCTGCTGGGTTTTTGAAAAAAGTTAACGAAATTCGGAAAGCCCAATTGGCCGAAGACGACGAGCCTGAACTGTCTTTGGTAGAATTTGGAAAAGATAGTTAATCCTATGACGAAAGTGACACTTATCGGGGCAGGCCCCGGCGATCCTGACCTCATTACGCTCAAAGGGCTAAAAGCTTTACAAACGGCCGATGTGGTATTGCATGATGCCTTGGCAAGTACTGAGCTGTTGGCACATTGTAAGCCATCTTGTGTGATTGTCAATGTAGGCAAGCGTTTTGCCCAGCATAGCTGCAATCAAGATGTGATTAATCATCTCATTGTGGAGTATGCCCAGCAATACGGCCACGTAGTACGACTAAAAGGTGGCGATCCCTTTATTTTTGGTCGGGGCTATGAGGAGTTAGAGTTTGTACAGCGTCACGGAATAGAAGTAGAGATAGTACCGGGTATTTCGAGTAGTTATGCTGTGCCTGCTTTGGCAGGGATTCCGCTTACTAATCGCGGTATGAGTGAAAGCTTTTGGGTTATTACGGGGACTACCAAAGACCATAAACTTTCGGCAGATTTACAACTTGCTGCTCAATCTACCGCTACGGTTGTAGTTCTAATGGGAATGCACAAACTGGGCGAGATTGTAGAAATATACGCCCAGCTCGGAAAAATTGACTTACCGGCTGCCATTATCCAAAATGGAACACGAGCCGACGAGAAGATTGTCACGGGTAAAGTAGGAAATATATTACAATTAGCCCAAGCCGCAGGACTTAGTTCACCAGCTATCATTGTGTTGGGAAATGTGGCACAACTCGCCGATAAAGTTCACCAGATTTCTCAATTTGCGATTAATTAACCCACCCTTTAATTCGGTTTCCGTTGTCGTAGAGGCTTTTTGAGTAACCCTCAAAAGCCTCTTTTCGTTTTTATTAAAAAAGCAAAAGTCATCTCGAATTTCGAGATGACTTTTGCTTCAAAGGAGAATTTAAAGAGGCTTGGCTTGAAAAACTTTAATAACACCGTCGTTTTCACTACTTACTACTAATAAACTTTGCTTCGTAGGACTATAAGTGGCTGAAATAAACAGCACTCCTTCTGGGGCATCACCAGATTTAAGAAGTTGTAAAAATACGGGAGCTTGTGGGTTGGTGACATCATAAATAGCGACGGCATCTGAGCGTTCGAGGCCCACAAAGATTACTTTTTTAGCACCTACTTGCCCAATTGCTATACCTTCTGGTTCTACACCTTTGTCGTCACTACGCCCATCATCATACAATCCGGCGGTGATGTTACGGGCTTCAAGATCATTTTGGCTGTCGAATACCAAAGCACCAGTATTACCATTCCATACACTGAAAGAACGAGCGCCAAAAGAGTACAGGGCGTCATAATCTTTATCGCCATCAGTGTCGCCGAGGGTAGTGGTGATATTAAGACGGCCTAGTTGTGCCTCCTGTTTGAGTGTACTGGCATTGGGAAAAATAGTAGGATCTAGCGCAACAGCATTAGCTCCGATACGGCGATTTTCGGCAAAACCAGTATATTCACGTACATCACCTTCGTTGGCCGTAAATAGGTAAGGAACGCCATTGTGCGTATAGGTGGCGATTGCATCAGGCTGATACATACCATATACAGGCCATGCATTCAGTGAAATTGCGTTGTCGCGGTCGCTAGGGTCTATCCCCGTAGGTGATGTATTATAACTTTTGAAGCCCAACGGAAAAATCCCCGTAATGGTTTTGCTAACAAGGTCAATTTTGGCAATAGCATTGTTTTCTTGGAGTGTCACCCATGCTGTTTTTGAGTCTTCAGACACCGTGATGTATTCGGGCTCGATGTCTTGAGCAAAGCTAGCATTAGGGCCAAAAATTCTCAAACCTTTTGCCATCAATGCGGCTTGTTGGCTGGCAAATGGACTAAAATCTAAGTTGACTACGGTATAATTATCCTTGACAGAAATAATAGACACACTCCCTACAGGGTCTACTGAATAGGCATCGTTGGGCTCGCCTTCGTTGGCTGTAAGGATAAAGTTACCGTCTTTTGAATAAGTAACCATATCGGGCAAAGCACCCACTTCTACCACTTTGATTTCGGCATAGGTAGTCGTATTAAACACCACTACTTTTCCAGACTCTTGTTTATTAAGAGATTCAATAGCGGCGGCCAAATGACCATTAAAAGTACTGAGGCTATTAACTGCTCCTCCGTAAGGCGCCATACTGATACTCCCGATGACCTTCATCGCCGAAGGATTGCTAAAATCCACTACGTCAATTTTATTTACTGTACCATTGTTTACTACAAAGAGCCTTTTTGTGATAGGGTCATAGGCGGTGATTTCGGCAGCACCTACGTCGCCTATATCAATCATGCCTATTTCGCTGAATGCCGAAGCGTCTTCATTGACAAAGTCAAGGTTGTGGTCAGCACAGCCAAAAAATAAGGTAATGAATACAATAGGTAGTAATTTTTTCATGAAGTTTTTTTAAACAAAAATAGGCATGGTGTATGATGCAGATATGACCCAAAAGTTAAACAGAAGTTAAATGTTGTGTATTTTTGGAACTTTTAGATAGTCCACATTTTTATATTATTTTAATCCTAAATTGGGTTTACAAATGCTATCCACTGAAGAACTCCGCCGCTATAGTCGCCATTTGCTGATTCCCGAATTCGGGATAGAAGGGCAGCAGCGCCTCAAGGCTGCCAAAGTACTTGTGGTGGGGTGCGGCGGGCTAGGTAGCCCTATTTTATTGTATTTGGCCGCGGCAGGAGTAGGTACTTTAGGAATTATTGATGGTGATAGGGTAGATGAGAGCAATCTTCAACGACAAATATTGTACGGCATTGAGTCGGTCGGGAAACCTAAAGTAGAAGAAACAGCCCGCCGTTTACAATCCCTAAATCCTTCGATAAAGATAGAGCCTTATTTTGAACAACTAACTTCTCAAAACGCTCTTGAGATATTAGAACCTTATGATGTAGTGGTAGATGGCTCTGATAATTTTCCAACGCGATATTTGGTCAATGACGCTTGTGTACTACTCAACAAACCACTGATATATGGTGCTATCTATCGATTTGAAGGACAAGTCGCCATTTTTAATTACCAAAATGGACCCAATTATCGCGACTTATTTCCTGCTCCACCTCCTCCAGAGCTTGCTCCTAACTGCGCCGAAGCGGGAGTGTTGGGGATTTTGCCTGGAATCATAGGATGCTTGCAAGCCAACGAAACCATTAAACTCTTGGCTGGTATCGGAGAACCTCTCACGGGAAAGCTCTACGTGATGGATGCGCTTACGCTTCTGTCTCGTACTATCAAAATTCCTCGTTTGCCCGAACGCCCCGTGATTGATAAACTTATCGATTACGACGAATTTTGTGGCGTCAAAAAAGAAATACCTGACGATGAAAATATAAGTCCTAACAAGCTAAAACTGTTGTTTGAAGAAAAGGCAGATTTTCAGCTTATCGATGTCAGAGAGCCTCACGAATACGCTATTGATAATTTAGGAGCTATCCTCATGCCCTTGTCTCAATTGGAGCAATGGGTACCCCAAATTGAGCAAGAAAAAAGGGTAATTATTCATTGTCAAAGCGGTATGAGAAGCCAAAAAGCTATTCAACTCTTGCGGGAAAAATATGGTTTTACAAACCTGAAAAATTTGGAAGGAGGAATCGTCGCTTATCGAAAACTAGGATAATTTTGGGCACTAAATCTAGCAGCATTTTGCTATAAATACTTTTTGTAATGACTACTCAACTCGTTGTTACGGCTGATGGTTCGCATACTTTATTGAACGAAGCACTCAATGTTCATTACCATTCGATTCATGGGGCTTTGCAAGAATCGCTGCATATTTTTATCGATTTAGGACTCAGAGAAGCCTTCAAACGATACCAACCCGAAAACGGCCCCGTTACTATTTTTGAAATGGGATTTGGTACGGGACTCAACGCCCTTCTTACTTGGCTAGAAGCCGAAAAATCTCAAATTCCAGTGCATTATGTAGCCGTTGAGGCTTTTCCCGTGGCTATTCAGCAGCATCAGCTGCTCAATTATGGAGGAGTGCTAAATGCCGCTCATTTCTCCCAACTTTTTGAAGCATCTTGGGGAGAAAAGGTTCAGATTTCTCCTTATTTCTCTTTAGAAAAGCATCATACTACTTTACAATCGTTTCAGACTTCGTGGAGGTTTGATGCGGTGTATTACGATGCCTTTGCCACTTCGGCGCAGCCTGAACTGTGGACACAAGATATTTTTGAAAAACTAGCTCAATGGCTTAAACAAGGAAGTAACCTAACGACTTATTGCTCAAAAGGCTATGTACAGCGTAATTTGAAAGCGGCTGGTTTTGAAATCCAGAAACATCCTGGCCCTGGACATAAACGTGAGGTGCTGAGAGCTATCTTTATTGACACTCATGTATAGGCACTAAGGTAGCTTTGAAGCGTGGCAAAATACCTTGCAGGCAACGCAATCGTAATACCGTCAATGGTGCATTTTGCTGAATGACTCATCAGAAAATCAGTCTCATGTAGGTTTTTTAGCTCACTCCACGGAAACAACAGCGGAGGATGCCCCATACCAAAGAGAGACATGACGTGTAGGTAGAGTCCATTTTCGCTAAATGCTACTCGCAAAATCCCATTGTAACTTACCATGCCGATGCGCCCTGAGATACCAGTATAAAGGCCCTTGGTTTGGAGAGGAGTTTTGTATTTGAGGGCTAAGCGCTGCCATCCACTTAGGTAAGACATCAAAAAAACAATTCCTGACCATAAAGCTGAAACTAGCACAATACACCCAGCGCAGAGACCCAATATCATCAAAAACTCTTTCATCGGATGTTGGAGAGCTTAGGGTTAGATAATCGTAAATAGAATATTCAACTTGCTAAACGAGGAAGGAGAGCAAATGCTTGAGTGTATTGTTGAAAAAAAACTTTGCGCTTGCGGCGAGCTATAGGTAAGCAAATCCCATTGTAAAGACGTATTTCATAGCCTGCGTAATTGCAGCTTTCAATCGCACTGAGGTTCACTAGATATGATTTGTGGATACGCGCAAAAAGAAAAGCGTCTAATTGGTCATTGTATTCTTTGAGGGTTTTGGCAATCAAAAACTTACGGCCATCTCGTAGATAAACATAACAATAATTGACGTCGCTTCTGATGTACAAAATCTCCGTAATAAATACCGACACGAAACGATTCATGAAAGGAAGGATGATTTTTTGATTTGAAAATTTACTACGATGAATTTGTAAAAAATGCGTTGAGTTAGAAATTGAATTCATGAGACTGAGCTATGGTTTAATTAGAAGGATTAGTCAAAACTAAGACTTAGTATTTTTTCCAAAAACAACCGATGAATAACTGGCAGCTTCAATAAAAAGCTGGCAGGCTTTGATGTATTTTTGGTAATTACGTACTTTGACTTACACTCCTAAAGCCCCTTTTAAATGCGCTATTGGTCACGGATTTTTGTAGGCTACTTTTTAATAATGATTCCTTGGGTAGGGATAGGGCAGGTGTTTCAAAATGTATGGGTCGAAAATTTTGATAACCGAAACGGACTTACCCAAAATACCGTTTGGGATATTCTTCAAGACCACTCGGGTTTTTTATGGCTCGGTACGGATGATGGCTTGCTGCGCTACGACGGCTATCAGTTTAAGGTATATAGGTCGGCGATTGGAAAAATTCAAAACGGCTTGGCGAGCAATAGCGTTCGGTATTTGTACCAAAATCAGGCAGATGTCTTGTGGGTTGGCACTCCCAATGGGCTTTCTCGTTTGCATCTAGCCACTGATTCGCTCAGGAGTTTTTTACCTAATATTCGGGTGAGGCGTATTGCTTACAGAGATAGTGCTAGCTTATGGCTTGCAACAAACAAAGGCCTTTACTATTTCAATACTGCCAACAATACCTTTTTTTGTAAAGCTCCTAATCTCAATGTGCTCAATGTCATATATTTAAATCCCCAACGACTGCTTTTTACTACTCCCGAAAAAACATGGGTGTTGGATGTGGTACAAAATCGATATTATCCAATTTTGAAAGAACTTCCCGAGGATTCCAATATCAGACCTATTATTTTAGAGAACAATATTGTTTGGATAGGTGTCGAAGATTTTGGACTATGGAAAGTAGATGCACGTACTTTTAAGGTAATCAAGAAGTATGATTTGCGGGAGTCGTTTCCTAAGCTCACTCGCTTTCCTGTACGAGAGGTGTTTAGAGACCGCGCTGGAAAGATATGGGTGAGTATTCATGAAGGAATTTTTTGTTTTAACCCCACTAGCGAAAAACTAGAGTTCTTGGCTTCTGATTTGGATTATCGGCGTCTCAATAGCCTCAAAGGAGCTCCCCTCAATAGTATTTATGAAGATAAGACAGGGTTGTTTTGGGTAGGAAGCAACAACAGTGGTCTCAATAAAATCAATTTGCGACTAGGTAAGTTTAGGACTATCAACCAAGACCAAGGACTAAACTACAATTTTGTCCTGTCTTTTGGAGAGTTTGGCAATCGGCTTCTGATAGGAACAGATGGAAAAGGAATCAATTTATGGAATCGTGATACCAATCAATTTGAAGTAGTAGAAACCCCCGAACAGCAGCAAAATCGGGTGTTTTCGATGGTGGAAGTGAGTCCTAGGGTATTTTGGTGCGCTACGGCTAGGGGTTTGATAAAAGTGGATGTTTTACAAAAAAAAATCCTTTCGCCTCTTCCACATGAGAGGGAATTGTTTGAGTATTTATCCCAATCTCATCTAAGAACCCTATACAAAGATAGTCATCAACGTCTGTGGATTGGTTCAGTAAAGGGTTTTATTACCTACGATTTTGGTACGCATCGGCTGCAACTATGGCCCAATGCTAATCAAGCGGGAGATATAGTTACTTCTTTTAAAGAAGACCAAGAAGGAAATATATGGATAGGAAGAGGAATAGGGTTGCAGAAGTATGTGGCTAAGTCGGGGCTGATAGAGTCAGTTCGGCTGATGCTGCCCAAAACTCAAAGTAAATTTGAAGACATAAGTGATGTAAACATTCAAGGCGACTCAATACTCTGGCTGAGTAGTTATCGAGTAGGGTTGGGTAAATACAATCTACGCACCAAACATCTCAAGCTTTATACGCCCACCGAAGGTTTGGCCAATAGCATTGTTTATGGCTCTTTGATTGATTCACAAGGCTATGTATGGATTAGTACCAATACGGGACTTTCTCGCTTTGATCCTGTCCGTGAGACTTTTACTAATTTTGATGTATACGATGGTCTTCAAAACAACGAGTTTATTGGAGGTTCGTTTTTGCTCTTAAAAAATGGTGAAATGGTGTTTGGGGGCGTCAATGGCTTCAATATTTTTCGTCCACAAGGTTTACAACGCAATAGTAATCTGTCGCCGGTAGCAATTACGGATGTGAAAGTCATGAACGAGTCGGTAGGGTTTGAGAGGGATTTGCCTTTGATTATTGATTATAAAAACAACTTTGTTTCTTTTGAATTTGCCGCCCTTGATTTTGCCGCACCTCAAAAAAACCAATATGCTTATCAACTAGAAGGTATCGATAAAAAGTGGATTTATAGTGGCAATCGTCACTTTGTGAGTTACTCACAATTGCCAGCGGGCGACTATACCTTTAAAGTAAAAGCAAGTAATTCGGCAGGTGAATGGAATGAAACCGCCACTACTTTTCGCTTAAGAGTTGTCTCTCCTTTTTGGGTCAAAGATTGGTTTAAAACCCTAGCGATTGTTTTAGGTGTGATCGGCATTGTATTTTTCTTTACCCACCGAATCAGGTTTATTAAGGAGCGTGAAAAAGAAAAAATTAACCTCAATCGACAAATTGCCGAGTTAGAAATGAAAGCGTTACGGGCGCAAATGAACCCCCACTTTATTTTTAATTGCCTCAATTCGATTAACAATTTCATTTTGCATGACCAAAATCGGCAGGCTTCCAAATACCTCACCAAGTTTGCAAAATTGATTCGTCAGATTTTAGACAATACCGATACGCCGCTAGCGTCGGTGGAGCGTATCGTCAATTTTATGAATCTCTACATCGAACTGGAACAAATGCGATTTGTGAACAATCGTTTTGATTTTGAGATAGAAATCGATCCCTTGCTCAATGCTCACGAAACGGTTTTTCCGACGATGATGATTCAGCCGCACGTCGAAAATGCGATTTGGCATGGATTGATGCACAAAGCTGAACGAGGGAAAATCTCGCTAAAATTTTGTCGAGAAAATAAAGACTACGTGTCGTGCATCATCGAAGACAACGGAATAGGGAGGACCAAAGCACGTGAAATAGTGCAGCATCTTTCGCCTAGTCGTAAATCCAAAGGAACTCAAAATGTATTGGATAGTATCGAAACCTTCAATCGACAACACAATACAGAGGGGGCAAAGATTATCATTGATGATTTGTATGATATGCAGCAACAACCCACTGGTACGCGCGTGAAAATAATCTTGCCTGACTTGGCACAACAAGGGTTGAAATTGGTAGACAATGGATTTTAGGGCGGATACTTTAGATACTCAACGTTATGTTAAAAGCACTCATTATTGATGACGAACTGATGGGCTGCCAAGCCTTAAAAAAAATGCTAGAGCCTTTTAGTTCCCAGATTTTTGTGGCGCAGTTTTGTCATTCGGCCGATGAAGGGATTAGGGCTATTCGGGCACTTACACCAGACTTGGTGTTTTTGGATATTCAAATGCCCGGCAAAAGCGGCCTTGATATGCTCAATAGTTTGGGGCATATTCCCTTTGAGGTCATTTTTACGACAGGTTTTGATCATTATGCCGTCAAAGCCTTTAAGATTGGAGCTGTCGATTATTTATTAAAACCTATTGATATAGATGAACTCGAAACGGCGGTAGAAAGGGCGATTGCTCGTATCAAGGGCAAGACCAATGTTATCCCAAATTTGGAAGTTTTTTTACAGAATTTGAGAGGAGGGCAAGCCGAAACCATGCAGATTGCTCTGCCCACACAGGAAGGTATTTTTTATGTGCCTATTAGAGAGATACTTCGTTGTGAGTCGGATGCCAATTATACCATTTTTTATATGGTAGGGCGCAAAAAAATCATGGTTTCTCGCAATCTGAAGGAGTATGAAGAATTGTTATCGCCTTATCATTTTGTGAGGGTGCATAATCAATATTTAGTCAATCTGAGACACGTAAAAAAATACATCAAAGGAGAGGGGGGCATCATCGTGATGAACGACGACACCCAAATCGAAGTAGCTCGTCGCCGAAAAGAAGATTTTCTGACCGAACTCGCTAAGTTGACCATCAAATAAGCCCCTAGCTGATTCGGCTCCAGTTGGTTTCTTCTTTGCGAAGCGAATCAATATGAGCTCTGATAGGTTCGTTTTTGGGTAAAATCAAATCCGTATCTTCTTGTAAAATCGCTTCGGCAGCGGCGCGGGCGGCTTTCAGGATTTCGCCATCTTTGGCCAAATCTGCAATCAGTAAATCAAGCAGACCGCTTTGCTGCGTGCCCGACAAATCCCCCGGCCCGCGTAGTTTGAGGTCCACATCTGCAATATCGAATCCATTGTTGGTTTGGCAGAGGGTATCGATGCGGAGCCTTGTGTCCTTGCTTAGTTTGACGCCTGTCATCAAAATACAATAACTCTGCTCGGCGCCCCGTCCTACGCGACCTCTGAGCTGATGGAGCTGAGAAAGCCCAAAACGCTCAGCACTTTCGATGACCATCACACTGGCATTGGGTACGTTGACTCCTACCTCTATCACGGTAGTAGCTACCATGATATGGGTTTCGCCCCTTACAAATCGCTGCATTTCGTCGTCTTTTTCGTAGGCCAGCATTTTGCCGTGGACGATGCTCACATGGTATTCGGGAAAGGCGCGCGTCACGCTTTCGTAGCCGTCCATGAGGTCTTTGTAATCCAGTTTTTCTGACTCTTCGATGAGGGGATAAACGATGTAGATTTGACGCCCTTTTTTGATTTCTTCCCTCAAAAAACCAAATACCGTGATGCGATGCTGGTCGTAGCGGTGTACTGTTTTGATGGGCTTACGTCCTGCGGGAAGCTCATCAATGATACTTAAATCTAAATCGCCATAGAGCGTCATAGCTAAGGTACGCGGAATCGGGGTCGCTGTCATGACCAAAACGTGAGGCGGAATCGTGGGGTTTTTAGCCCAAAGTTTGGCGCGTTGAGCTACGCCAAAGCGGTGCTGTTCATCGATGATACACAGCCCTAGATTTTTGAATTGAACGGGATCCTCAAGCAGCGCATGTGTACCCACTATGATATGAATGTTTCCTTCGGCTAAGTCCGGCAAAATCAACTTTCTGCCTTTTTTGGTCGTAGAGCCTGTCAGCAGGGCGATGTTGAGCCCAAGGGCATCGACAAATCCTTTCAATCCGCGATAGTGCTGGTCGGCTAAGATTTCGGTAGGAGCCATGATACAGGTTTGGGCGCCATTGTCGATAGCCATGAGCATCGCCACAAAAGCCACAATCGTCTTGCCACTTCCTACGTCGCCTTGCAGCAAGCGGTTCATTTGTTTGCCCGTTTTAAAATCTTCATGGATTTCGCGCAAGACGCGTTTTTGGGCATTGGTAAGTTCAAAAGGCAACAGGCCACCTTGGTAAAATTGTTTGACCAAATCTAGCTTCTGGAAGATTTGACCCGGATATTCGATTTTGTGAAGAATTTTGTTTTTCAACAATCGCAATTGATTGTAAAACAACTCTTCAAACTTGAGTCTTCTTAGGGCTTGATTGAGCGCTGCGTCGCTATCAGGCAAGTGAATATTCCACATCGCATCGGTTTTAGAGAGCAGCCGAAACTTCCGAACAAGTTCTTCGGGTAGGGTTTCTCTAAAATGTGGAGTAGCGAGTTCGAGCAAATTGCGCATGATTTTGCTCAAAAAGCGACTATCTAAATGCTTTTTGCGGAGAGTCTCAGTAAGGTTATAGATAGGCTGAAAATACCCGCCATTTTCGTTTTCGGGGTTGAGGGTTTCGATTTCGGGGTGGCTAAAATTGATGCGTTGCCCGTATCGTTGGGGTTTGCCGTAGGCAATGTATTCTCCACCTTCTTTAAGGTGCTTCAGGTGCCAGTCAATGCTCTGAAAATACACAAACTCTACCACGCCCGTACCGTCCGTAAATTCTACCGTAAGGCGACGTTTGTGGCCTTCTCCTACCACTACCATTCCTCTGATACGACCCTTAAGTTGAGCCGCGGGCATATCTTCGGTGAGTTCGTTGATATGGTGAAAACGACTACGGTCTTCATAGCGAAAAGGATAATACTGAATAAGTTCTCCGAAAGTAAAAATATTAAGTTGCTTATTGAGGGTTTCGGCGCGTTGAGGGCCTACTCCTTTCAAAAATTCAATTTTAGTTTCGAAAAAATTGGTAGTAGTTCTTGTTTGATTCATGGATGTTTATCTCGCTTATCTGGCATTCAAAGGCTCTCCCTAGGCGGAAGCTGCAAAGCCGCTAAAAAACTCAGAAGATAGATTTTTTAGTAAAAATAACCCATTAAGAGTATTTTTCCAATAAAGTTACGTTTTATCAAAAACTAGAATTTTATTCCAAAAATGAAACGCCGAGAAGCTCTTATTCACTTGCCTGTGGTTGCGGCCTCTTTGTTAGGTGGTACCACTTTGTGGGGGCAGCCCACCAAAAAAAAGTATCATTTAGGGGCATGTGACTGGTCGCTGCATCGAGCCTGTAATCCAGAAGTATTTGCCTTTGCCAAGCAAATTGGTCTTGAAGGAGTACAGTTGAGTTATAATTCGCGCAAGGATGAAACCTATCTCTTACGCCCCGAGAATCAAGAGGCAATGCGCGCCGCTGCTTTGCAAACGGGGGTGAAAATCGCAAGCTTGGCCATCGGCGAATTGAATAGAGTTCCCCTTAAGTCTGAAGCGCGAACTGTGGATTGGGTCAGCGGAAGTATCGATGCTGCTCATGCCTTGGGAGTGCAGGTCGTATTATTGGCTTTTTTTTCACAAGGTGATTTGCGCAAAGACGACGAAGGCAAAAAAATAGTCATAGAACGGCTGCGGCAAGTGGCGCCAAAAGCCGAAAAACAAGGCGTAATATTGGCAATAGAGTCTTACTTGAGTGCCAAAGAACACTTAGAAATCATAGAAGCAGTAGGCTCGCCCAATGTGCGCGTTTATTACGACCCTCGCAATGCTGCCGATGCAGGCCACGACCCTTATGCCGAGATTTTGATGCTGGGCAAACGCAAGTTAATCAGCGAAATCCATCTGAAAGAAAATGAATTTTTGCTAGGGCAAGGCTCTATTGATTGGAAGCACGTAAAAGTGCTTTTGGACGAAATTGAATATAAAGGGTGGGCTCAAATAGAAGGGGCTGTGCCCAAAGGAAAAACCGTGGAAGATGCTTATCCCCAGAATGTGAAGTTTGTACGTGAAGTGTTTGGATAAGCGGGCTTTAACTTGTCTTTGAATCACCATAAAAAACAATATTATGAACCGTCGTCAATTTATCGGTACCACCTTAGTCGGAAGTACTCTAGTGCATGAGGTGCTCCAAGCCCAGCCAGCTCAACTAAGTCAGCAAAAGATTTTTGTTTTTTCAAAGATGTTTCAATGGATTGACGACTATGAGCAGTTGGCCGAAACGGTGGCAAGTATTGGCTTTGATGGCCTTGATTTGACGGTGCGGCCGGGCGGGCACGTATTGCCTGAGCGCGTAGAGCAGGATTTGCCTAAGGCGGTGGAAGCTTTTCGGAAACATAAGTTAGAAATTCCTTTGATGGTAACCAGCATATTGGAAGCCGATGCCCAAACTGAGCGAATCCTAAAAACGGCAAAGTCGCTAGGTATCAAGCATTATCGTATGGGATGGTATCCTTACAATTTAAAACAAAACAACATAGCCGAGCAAAGCGTAGCTTTTGGGCAGAAATTGAAAGCAATAGCGGCCCTTAATGAAAAATATGGAATCACAGGTCAATACCAAAACCACTCTGGCAATTATTTTGGAGCAGCGATTTGGGATTTGCATTCGCAACTCAAGGGCATCAAACCCACAGCCCTAGGGTCACAATACGACATCAATCACGCCACCGCCGAAGCAGGAGGCTCATGGGAAGCGGGCTTTCATTTGATTGCACCGCATATTCAGTCGATTGCGATTAAAGATTTTTATTGGACCAAGAAAAATGATAAGTGGGGTAAGCAAGGATGTCCGCTAGGAGAGGGGGTAGTCAACTGGAAAAAGTATTTGGAAGTGCTAAAACCTTATGACTTTAAAGTGCCCATCACTATGCACTACGAATACCCGCTCGGAGGAGCCGAAAATGGCGCCAAGAAACTCACTATTTCCAAAGAAGAGTTGGTGGTGGTGATGAAAAAAGACTTGAACCTGTTTAAACAATGGCTCGTAGAGGCCAAACTTTAGTAGGAATAAAGACAAGGATTTTTCTTAAATACTTTGGTAACACTGCGTTTAGTTGTGACCTTTGCCCACGTTTTGATTAAAGTTTTATTCATGCAAATACTTATCAACCAACTGGGCAAGCGTTTCAACCGTGAGTGGATTTTTAGGGAGTTAAATCTAGAACTACAAGCAGGGCAAAGCTATACTTTTGTAGGACCCAATGGAAGCGGAAAATCGACTTTGCTGCAAGTGATTTCGGGAGTGCTACCCTCTACCGAAGGCAAAATGGAGTATCGGCTTAATAACCAAACCATTGAAGAAGATAAATGGTATAAGCAGCTCATCATAGCGGCTCCTTATTTAGAACTGATTGAGGAGTTTACCTTGCTCGAATTGCTTGATTTTCACGCAGGCTTCAAACCTTTCAAAACGCCCAACGCCAAAGACGAAATTTTGGATAAACTAGAATTAGAGTCTTCTAAACATAAAGCCATCAAAAACTTCTCTTCGGGGATGAAGCAACGGCTTAAATTAGCATTGGCGTTTTATTCGGATGTACCTGTCGTAATGCTAGATGAGCCTACCTCCAACCTTGATGCGCGTTGGTCAGCTTGGTACCGCGAAGAAGTGCAGCGCCTTGGGTCAAATCAATTGTTGCTGATTTGTTCCAATATCCCTGCCGAATATGATTTCGCTGATACTGTGATTAATGTGGGTGACTATAAACCCAAAGGTAAATAACAAACAAGGACAGAGCGCACCAAAAAACCTCTGTCCTGTTTAGTGTTAGTTCCAATAATTACCGATTCCGACAATCACTACTGACAAGATTACGGTGGCAATTCCCAAAATAATGGTCCGATAAGTAGGAGTTGATACACCTTTCCATTCTTTAAAATAAATCCCCCACACGTTGGATACAATGATGATGCAAGCCATGTGCAAAATCCATGAACTTGCGCCATTGCCTAGCTTGCTTTCACCCATACCATAGAAAAAAAACTGTAGAAACCAGGTAGTACCTGCAATGGCCGAAAATATATAATTGGTTTTGAGAGGGGCTTTAGCGTTGGTATAATCTCCAAAAGTGCGATTGCGGGTATTGAGCAGCATACACCAAATAAAATTGGTAGTAAGCCCACCCCAAAGCAGGGGAACAAAAATGACATTGTTTTGAAACAAAGGATTACTGCCATTTACCAGCGCAGCGTCGGCCATGCTTTTACCAGCTTCGATACCGAAGTTGAAACAAGCACTCAATACGCCCGAAATAGTAGCTACAATAAGCCCTTTCCAGAAGTCAAATTCTTTGACACTTTCTTTTTTCGCTTCTTCTGAGAGTTCGTTTTCTTTCATGACCCCTGCTTTGCCGCAGATATAAATCCCCAAGAGGCATACAGCTACGCCCAACAAAACGATTTGACCACCTGTACTTTGGAGCATACTCGAAAAAGTGCCGTGGGTATCGTTGGTAAACAAATCGCGATAAATGGGCGGAATGAGTGCCCCAAAAGCCGAACAAAACCCCAAAACAATAGCCATCCCAAGCGACATCCCTAAATAACGCATGGTAAGCCCAAAAGTAAGCCCGCCGATGCCCCACAATACTCCCAACACATATACCCAAAATAGAATGTTACTATCGGTATTTTGAATAATATCCATGAAATGGGGGACGGTCAAAAAAGCGGCTAAGAAAGGAGCTAACAGCCAAGAAAAAATCCCTCCCACAATCCAATAGCTTTCCCACGACCACTCACGGACTTTTTTGTAAGGGATATAAAAACTTCCAGAAGCAAAGCCACCTATAAAGTGATAGATGACACCAAATAATACCTGCATTTGTGAAAAGGTTAAAAAAGTTTTGGGACGAAAGATAAGAGTTGATAGCTCTCGCTTTTACCCTGTACTCACCTGTTTCACGATGCAGGTATTATCCCTAGCGTTTAATGAGCTTGGTAGCTGCCACAAACCACACAATCATTCCTATGGTCATGTAGTTTTTGTTTTCACTAGAAGAAAGGGAGCCATTAAAAACCATAATGGCCGGGATGATAGTAAGTCCTAGACCTAGGCCACCCAATATATACCAGAGAAGTTTCATGATATTTTATTTCAAAACTTTGCTTAAACCTAAATACAATCCAGTAGCTACAAACCAGCCGGGCAAGCCTAAAAAGAAGATTTCGATACCCACCAACAAGTTTAAAGCCAAACAAAAAACCAAGGTCAAAATCCAAGTAAGACCCGCAGCCCAATTGACGGATAATTTTTCTTTTTCAGCTTTTTCAACTTTTAAATTGAGCTTGGGTAAGAGATATACATCCGCAAAAATCACGGCTCCCATAGGCATAAGCAATAATCCATACAAGGCTACAAAATCAAGTAGCTTCATAACAAGCGCTGGAAACAACGCCGCAATAGTGGTGATGAGACCTACTACCAGTGTAACTTTCCAAGTTTTCCACTGAGGAGAAAGAGATTGTAATGCCAAACCTGCTCGATAAATTGTGGGATTGGCGGTAGTCCATCCCGCCACAATCACGCACACAATGCCTGAGACACCAGCGGCATAATAAGCCACAGGACCCGGTGCAAAGGCCAACTTGTCGGTAGCATTGAGTAGAAATATGGAATACAAAATGCCAGAAGCAGTCCAAGCGATATAGTGGCCCAAAAACATACCCGATATGGAGCCTAAGCCTGCTTTCCAGCTGTCGGCATAGCGCAATATACTCATGTCGGCCATTCCGATGTGCATGGCCATATTACAAAACCACGAAAAAAACATGACGTGCCAAAAAGTAAACTTCGACTGTCCTTCTAAAGGTGTACCTGTCCATATTTTGGTATTGGCGACATCCCAAAAATCACCCAAAGAATGAACCCCTAATTCAGGTAAAACCGCTACTGCGGCTGCCACAAATACCAAAAACATCCAAGGGGCGGCCAAGTTGGCTACATAAGAGATGAGGTTATAACCTAGCATCGCCACTAAGGTAGTTACTAGTCCCACTACCAACACAATAATTACCCACGTGGCACTGTTGGGATAAAAATCGGTGAGTTTGGGAAGAGGCAAGTCAAACGGAATCCCTACTGCCGTAGCAGAAACCGCAATCATTGAGCCTGCCAAAAAACAAAACATGAGTCCATTGACCACATTATAGGTTTTGGTGAGGGTAGGGCCACAGATTTTTTCTAATTTATAATAAAGCGTAATACGCTCTCTAACCGCAATAGGCGCACACAACAAAGCCCAACTCAAAACCGCCAAAATATTGCCTACCAGAAGCCCCCCGAGCAAGTCGCCCGTACTCACGCCATGCGCCACAAACAACGGGCCAATTACAAATTCGGTACCAGCGGTATGCTCGCCTGCATAGAGTCCAAAAAAACTAGTCCATTTTTTGATAGCTTTGGGCGGGATAGGTTCGCGTTCAAACTCTTCAACGGAGTTGAGCTGCTCGGTAAGTTCGGTTAGCTTCATATTAGGTTATAGGATTATTATTCTTCGAAAGATAAATTTTCCATTTTTCTACCATGACCCGTACTCTCCTGCTTCCTCAGTTTGCCTCTACCATGATATAATGTTGGATAGTGCTTTTATACCATTTTCAAATTATTGAATTAACATTGGACTTCTATTCTGAAACCATTTCCTAAAGAGTATAAAAACTTGATTTTGTGTTTTTCTAAATATTGTTTTTAGTAATTTTTTACGATTTTATTTCTAAACTTAATTCATATCACAAACCCAATGAAAACCAATGAAACTTCGTCTTTAGGACGTCGCAAATTCTTGAAAGGGAGTACTTTAGCGGCGGCAAGCTTTATGATTGTACCTCGACATGTATTAGGCAAAGGGTTTGTAGCACCGAGCGATAAGCTCAATATTGCTGCCATAGGATGTGGAGGAAAGGCAGATGTAAATATTACGTTGGCATACAATAATGGCTCGGACAACATCGTGGCGCTTTGCGACGTGGACGACCGTCAGTCTAAAAAGTTTAGAGAGAAATTTCCTTCAGCACCTTATTACAAAGACTACCGCAAGATGCTGGAGAAAGAAGCCAAAAACATTGATGCGGTCATCGTAACTACCCCCGACCACATGCACTACGTCATTGCCAATGCGGCGATGCAGCTAGGCAAGCATATTTATCTTGAAAAGCCCCTTACACACGATATTTGGGAAGCAAGGATGCTGACTCAATTGGCTCAAGAAAAAAAATTGGTGACCCAAATGGGCAACCAAGGCTCAAGCGGTAAAGGAACTCGCCAAACCGAAGCTATTGTGCAATCGGGTATGATTGGTGAAGTGCATACGGTAGAGGTTTGGACCGATCGCCCTGTGTGGCCTCAAGGGGTAAAATCCCCCAAAGATAGAAATGAAACCATGCCGATTCCGGCGGAGGTAGATTGGGATTTGTGGCTAGGAACCGCCCCCTACCGCGAATACCACGAAGCGTATATGCCTTTTCGGTGGCGTGGATATTGGGATTTTGGGACAGGTGCTTTGGGCGATATGGGGTGTCATTTTATGGATGTGCCTTTCCGTACGCTCAAACTCGGCTATCCTACTTCAGTAGAATGTTCGGCAAGCTCCGTATATGGCGACTTTTTCAAGGAATCATTCTTTCAGGATATTGGGCCACAAGCTACGGCGGTGCACCTCAAATTTCCGCATCCCAGTTCCAAAAAATTAGGCGAATTGAGTCTTTCATGGTATGATGGTGGTATCAAACCAAAGCTCCCCGAGGGCTGTGATTACGAAAAAGTATTTGCCGACAACAACGGTGGCGTGCTTTTTGTAGGAACCAAAGGCGTATTGGCTTGTGAGCTTTTTGGCAATAATCCCAAACTTTTTGTGAAAGGGCAATTACAGAATGTAAAGTTTCCTGCTCCTACTCGTCCCCTAGTAGAAGGAGACACTGCGGGGCATCAACAGCAATGGGTTAAAGCTTGTAAAGCGGGTTTTGGCACTTATACGAGTTCGTCGTTTGCGGAATCAGGTCCTTTGACCGAAATAGTTTTGATGGGCAATTTGGCCGTCCGTAGCTACTTGCACCGCGAAAATGGCAAATTCACGGGTCGCAAACGCCTCTTGTGGGATGGGCAAAATATGAAAATTACGAACTTCGACGCAGCCAATGCTTTCGTAAAACGTCAGTATCGAGAAGGTTGGACTTAGTAAGATAGAGCACTTCCTTAAATAATCAGATTAAGGAAGTGCTATTCAAAGATTTTAGTTGTAAAAAACGGTCATGAGAATTAAAGTACATTTTGTGTTGATTTTGCTTTTCGGCGTCCATAGTCTATTACCTCTATTTGGACAGACGAATGGTATTCATTTTAACCAAGGGGATTTACAAAAAATAAAATCCTTGGCTAAAGGTGCGAAAAAGCCTATTTTTTTGGAAATATACCTCAACGGGTGTCCGCACTGTGAAGCGATAAAACCGATTCTAGCCGAAAAAGAAGTAGGAAACTTTTATAATCCAAGATTTATCAATTGGAAAGTAGAAGCAAATTCTGGGGAATCGAAAGCTTTGCAAAAAAGCTTGGAAATTACTTATCCAGAGTTTCCAATGTTTATTTTTTTGGATGCAGAGGGTAAATTGATTCATTTTGCGACGCCATCAGAACGTAGCACAAAGCAGGATTTTGTGGAAGAAGTAATTTCTCATGGCAAAATCGCTCTCAATCCTTCATTACGTACCGAGACCTATGCTGAACGTTTTAAAAAAGGAGAACGGGACTTGATGTTTCTGATCAATTTTGGCAAATATGCTAAAATGCGAAAAGATAATCAGCAGTTAGTAACTATCAATGATGCCTTTGCCCAAATCATCACTCAGCCGGCTGATATGACTAGTCAAGCAGGTTTTTATGTATTACAGCGTTTGGTTAATGATTATGAAAACCCTTTGGCCCAGTACTTTTTCAATCATTTAGATGAATTTCGCGCCAAATATCCCGCCAAGGAAGTGCAAGAAGCGGGAGAAAGCATACTTTATCAATCTTTGTATGGGCTTAAAGGAGATACCTACTCGGTCAAGTTGATTCAGCAAATGCGGGAAAGTATGGAGAAATTAGGCGTGTCTCCCCAAGCTGCCGCTTCAAGGACATTACTAAAAGAATTAGAAGCCTATTTTAGGTCTCAAAATACCCTAGGAGCCGTAAAACGTTTTGATGAATATCGTAAAAGTGGCGTTACTATGGGAGCCGCTGATTATGCTTATTTGATGCGTTATTTCAACGAAAAAGCGACCGAGTCAGTCTATTTACCAGAGATGCCTCTTTGGGCTGTGGATGCCTTGAATGCCGTTTCTCCTCAAGAACAAACAAGTGCTTTGGTAGCTGATATTTATTTAGAATTATCGGTGGCGTACCAAAAAATGAATAAAAAAGAAATGGCCATTTCTAGTGTTCAAAAGGGACTAGAAATGGCCAAAAACGCTAAAGTAGATACAAAAAAATACGAAGCACAACTGCAAAAACTTAAAATGCTTTAAATACTTACTCGCACAAGTATTTCTATTGTGTAATCACTGCTACAATCACCTACCTGACTACGCGCTTTATAAATTCCAGGAGGTGCACCGTAGACTGCATTTCCGCTTGTATAATAGCGAAATTCTCCATTTTCATTGAGTCGTACCCAAATAATAGAACCTTCTCCTTGAGCTTCAAATTTACCTTCTACTTCTCCATAAATTGTCAGCAAGGGTACTGCTATCGTTGACTTTCTTACTATGTTTACACTAGCTGACCATGCGCTGTAGCAACCTTCTTTTTTAGTTCTAACCTCAAAGGTTCCTCCTGAGATAGTAATTTGAGGTGAATCTTCTCTGGTGCTTCCATTATGTCTCCACTCAAACGTAGTTCCCTCATCGTAGTTTTGAGCTTTTAAGGTGGTAGTCATACCAGCGCAGAGGAGAGTGGTAGTATGATGAATCCAAGGGGTGGATAAGGTACAAGGTGGTACCTCGCGTTCAATTTGAATGGTATTGGAAAAGCCACTACTACACTCTCCTAGTACGGCTCGGGCCTGATAAGACCCTATATCTACATTGAACAAAACATTGCCCGACCCCACATAAGAGCCGTCTTTGGTCCAAATGATGGTAGATTGACCATCACCATTGGCATAGAGTGTCGTAGTTTCTCCCCACAACAACTTAGTGCGGTCAGCTGAGATACTAGGATTAGAAGGCGCGCTTATTTGACTAAATGTCACCGGTGCCGAAACTTTACTACGGCATCCGTCTTTTTCATAATAGACGGTGTAGGTGCCAGCACCTACCGTAATATCGGTATGGTTACTTCCATTGGACCAGTATATGGTTGCACCTGAGGGATAATTTCTGATGGCAATGTTTTTGGAAATATTGCCGCAGACATTGATAGGTTCAGTATAATAAATCCAAGGATCGGGCATCGAATTACAATCGGGAGTTAGCCTATTGACTTGGGTGCTAGCCGTGCTACTGTTGCTACCGCAATCATTGGATACGGTACAAGTGGCGGTGTAAGTACCTTCGTTTTGTACCCAAATAGATGCCTCACTTTGTCCTGTATTCCAGCTAATAGAACCGTTTTCGCAACCCGTAGCCGTTAAGGTTCCCCCCCCTTGTTCCGCTTGTAAAGTTAGCTGATTGACCGATATGGGAGGGGCAGGGGGCGGTGGAGGATAGCAGCCCTCTACTTTCACATTTCCGGCATCACTACTAGTACTGGTACCGCATTCGTTGGTTATCATACAAGTAGCCGTATAATTACCTGCTTGGTAGATGGTGATGCTTCTACCTTCTTGCCCATTGTTCCATCTAATACTCCCCCCATCACATCCAGCGGCGTATAGAGTTCCTGAAGTACCTGCTTGGATCGTAATATCATCTACCGAAATGGTAGCCACAGGGAGACGGCATTCTTGAACAGTGACTGTGGCTTGGTCGCTACTGCTATTGACTCCGCATTGATTCGACACGGTACATGTGGCAGTATAAACTCCCGGTTCGCTTACACTTAGAGGGTTGTTATGAGAGCCATTATTCCAAGTAATAAAGCCTCCCTCGCATCCCATTACATTTAAGTTGCCGCTGCTTCGGGCCGCAATTGTGATATTATCTACCCTGATAGCAGGAGCGGAAGGAGGATTACAATCTACTCCCACTGAAATACTAGCTTCTCCACTTTCACAGCCTTGTCCATTTCGGCATTTGGCTTGATAAGTAGTAGTTTGGTTAGGGGTATGGTTTCCACCATAAAACCCACTTGGTGCCAGCCAAATTACTTCTCCCTCGCTACAATGAGCAGTTATATCGACGTTTTCGCCTCTTTGTATACTTGTACGACTAGCGGTGAGTTGAGGGGCTGATAACGTTCTTACGGTGACTGTTAGGGGCGAAGAAGAAGTACTCGTACAACCATTGAGCGTGCAAGTAGCAGTGTAAGAAGTAGTAACGGCAGGGCTTACAATAGAATTTCCGCTTGACCATTGCAAACTTCCGCCATCACACCCACTTGCCGATAAGGTGACGCTTTGTCCCGGACAAATGGTGATATTTGCTCCTACTACCGGTGGAGAAGGAGGAATACAGCCCACTTCATTGACGGTGATAGTGACACTAGCTCCTCCACTTTCACACCCATCTGATACCCTACATTTAGCACTGTATTTGGTATCAGCCGAAGGCTGATGGTTGTTACCAGTAAAATTGGAAGGTTGCGTCCATACTACTGTTCCTTGAGCACAACTGGCGGAAATATTTACTGATTCTCCTTTAGAAATAGAGTTTCGATTGGCTAAAATAGAAGGAGGAGTGACCGTACAAGCAGGAGGTGTGACGGTAGTTTGTTTATTGGCGATATTAGAATAACTCTTATCGTATCGATTGTGCGCTATGACTTGATAATAATACGTAACCCCTTCGGTGAGTCCACTGTCAAAATAAGAAGTAGTATTGGCTCCTACGCTGGCTATTTGTACAGGATTGGAAAAAGAAGCTTCTAACGAACGATAAATTAAAAATCCGTCTTCATTATTGGAATGATCGCCCCAAGTCACATTGATAGCGTTTGTTCCAATCAAGTCGAGCGATAAGGTGGGAGCATTGGGTGGAAAATACAGCACTTGGATAGTAATATTACTTTTATTTTGACTTTGGCACCCAGTGGTATTGTCTCTACAATAGGCCGTAAAAGTGGTAGTGCTATTCAAAGAAACGATTGGTTGTGACAGATTTTCCCAGACAATACTACCGTTTGCGCATGTTCCGTCTACATGGACGCTTCCGTTGCGATCAATTGTATTGTTGGGGGCATTGGAGAAAAGAGTGGGGGCGGTGGGTTGAGGATGTACTGAAAGGCTGACCGAATTAGTGGGACTAAAACAACCATTTAAGTTACAACGGACTTCGTATACAAAATTGGCTGAAGTGTTGAGGTTAGGAAAGTAGGCGGTTTGTGAGTTAGAACCTATCTCTTGAAAAGTACTTTGATTGGGTAATTTCCATTCTAGCTTACCTACGCAGCTGCCCGCCGTCAGGGTGGCGTTTTCGCTTGCGCAAAAACGGGTTGACGTGGAGGCAAGCGTTGGTTTTTCAAGTGACGTATATACTTTAATGGTAAGTTCTTCGGACTCTTCTTGAACGCAAAATTTGTCCTGACAAGATACTTTGTAAGTAGTCGTAGTCGCTGGACTGATTTGGAGGGTAGATATATTTTGTTGACCGCTTGACCATTGGGTGGATAAGCTTTCACAGTTTTCTACGGTAAGGGTCGCGGTGTGCTTTTCACAAATACTATTGTTGTAAGCAGAGGTGGTAAGGCGTGGTTTTTTGGAGAGAGAGGATTTGAGAACAAAATGGTCGTTTTCAACGGTGAAAGTCAGCGTAGACCCTGAAGCAAGACCCATACCAGTGCTTAGGAAACGCGCACTTCCTTCTTCCTTAATACGCGCTTCGTATTTTTGACCGATTTCATTGTAAACGATTTGATAGTCAATTAGTTTTTGGGAGGAATTGGTGCTTTTACAATTTCCCATTCTGATTTTTCCTTGCATCATTACCATGGTTTCGGCTTGCCCACATCCCATGACTGCCGATAAGGATTCCAACGACATGTCAAACTTGTTGAGCTCGTCGGTATAGCCTTCTTCTAGCGAAAATATATTGGTAGCGGTGATGTTTCCGATGAGCCCATTGGCGTCCCAGAAAAGATTTGAGCCTTGACCCAACAATGTTTTGGGGTTCCGTAATTTGAATAATTTGGGTAAACGTACTTGGAAGCTTTCGAAATAAACCCCTTGCCAGCTTTGATTGAATTGACAGCCACAGTTGGGTAAACTAGGAGGGCTTTGGAATTTACTTAAATCAATAAAAATTTTGGAAGATTCGGGGAAATGAAACCCTAAGTCTTTGTAGCCAGTACTGTGAAAGCCTCTTGAAACGCTTGCTTCGAAGTACATATCTTGCCAGTCGAAGATTTGCTTTTCGTTCCAAAAAAGCGTGAGGGGCTTGGCATCCGCAAAGGTTTCTCCTGCTTCGTTTTCGCGCTCTATTCCTTGGGTGATTTTCAAGAAACCAGCTAGAGTAAATGCCTTAAATTCGCCACAAGTGACGCTCATTTTGGAGATTTTGTTTAGCCCTATCATGGCTTTACCCCCTAGTATCGCCACTTCAGCAAACTGATTTTCTCCTCTCAATTTGCCCTGCGGGTCGTCAAGGTCGGAGAGGGTATTTAATGAGCCCTCTAGGAGTGGTAAATCTACATTGAAACCACTGCTAGCTGATACTGCTACATTATGGCTTCCAAAATAAATAGCTGTTTTCGTGGGTGAATTTGGGACGTAAAATCGACTCCCTACCGATAAAACCGAACCAGTAGGTGTAAAACTCATTTTATACACCGTGACATCATAGTTCCAATTCGAAATCACCGTGCGAAACGTGACGGGCAAACTAGTCAGCTCTTTTAAAATATTGGGAATGTCTGCTCCACCCGGAGTGATAACAATCACCCTTCCCTGTGTCTCAGCGGTTTGGGCTGCTGCTTCAATCTCCCCTATAGTAGGCTGATTGGCAGTTATTTCAACCTTCCTTGTAGGATTACTAGCAGCCGTTTGAAAAAGGCTGAACAACCAAAATACAAGTGTCAAATAGGCATATTTTAAGTAAAAATGGGTTCATAAATATTAACTCTATAAATAAGTAAACCTATAAATACTATTGGATTGATTATTTTTTTCTTATTTATAGTGACGTATACTTTCAAATTTCGTCACTATATAAAAATATATTTATCCAAGTGATAATATTTCCTAATTCTCATCATCTGTCAATTTGTTACATATCTGATGCTTTTTTTCTATAAAAAATTTAGGTGGATAGTAGTACTATTAGTCATTGGTGTAAGCTGCCAGAAAAAAGAAGTATTGTCTTCCGAAAAAAGTATAATTTCTTTTAAATTGTCTGAAAATCAATTGATTGATATCAAAATAGAACAAGCTACTGGTGTTATTAGTATTACTTTGCCTTATGGTTCAAACCCCAAAAAATTAACACCCATTATTGAGTTTAGTGATAAAGCTACGTTGGTGCCGGCCTCGGGAATAGGGCAAGATTTTTCAAAACCAGTTTACTATACGTTGACGGCTGAAGACGGTTCTAAAGTGATTTATACCGTTAAGTTGTCGGTAGCTCCTCAACCTCCCCCCGCTATTGCTACCTTCGATAAAGATACCCTAGATGCGGGTCAAAACCTCCGGATAGTAGGGAGGTACTTTGGCTCGTTTGTGTTGGATGTGGCGGTAAATTTGGTCAATAGTACAGGGCAAAAAAGCATACTTTCTGTCAAGGAAATGGATTCCACATTTATCGTTGTTGAAATTCCGATAGATACACCTCCAGGCAATTATCGATGCAGTGTACAAGTAAAAGAGCTTTCTTCGGTTTCCCCACAGGGCTTGATAGTGGCACTTCCTGCTCCAACGATACGTAGCGTATCGAAACTTCATTTGTTACAAGGTGATACTTTATGGATAGCCGCCTCTCATACCGACGTGGCTAGTTATGCTTATCAGCTTTACTTGCAGGGTTCGGGAGCTAATTCTGATATTGTAATTCCTTTGGCTAAAGAAATTATCTCTTCCCAAAGATTGGGATTTCTGATTCCGAATCAGATGCCTCCTAATATCTACAGCATAAGGCTCTTCAATCAAACGCAACAAAAAAATCACCAACCTACCTCAATACTGTTCAAATCTATGATGCGCAAAAGGCTTTTATCCGCGACATTGATAGCCCTAAAGACACCTACACGAAAGGGGAAACCCTTTCCTTCAAAACATTAAATATGACTACTACCAAAGCAAGACTCTTTCAGGTGGGAATAATTAGTAAAAAACAAACCTACTTTAAGAATGCTATCTACGATGCCAAAAGCCGTTTGCTTTCATGTCAATTGCCAGAAGAAATAGTGGCCGACACTTATCGCTTGAATGTGACCTTTTTGCACGACAACCCTCTCGAAGATTATACCGTTACATTGGACCGATCTCTTGTGATACGCTAGTAAAAACTTTTCCCTCCTCCTACAGATGCAACAATTTTATCAACTATTAACAGCCCTTTTTATATACATTTCTATTGCTGACGTAGCCTTAGCTCAGGATACGCCTAGCTCTTTACAAAGAGCTCAGGCCAATCAGTTGTTTATCAATCCACTGCCTTTTACTAATCGCATAGTAAGAAGTTATAACATGGTCTGTACTGATCCGAGTCAGGTTCATTTTACACTCAATGGTCAGCCATTCAATTATACTACTTCTTTTTTTGGTTTTGGATTTTATGACATTTCATTTCCTTTTGGCTCTATCAAGCCGGGGGATGTTTTAAGAATAACGGATGATTGCGGAAGTACGCCCTTTGAGAGGGTAGTTACGGACGATTTTGTCTACGTAGAAGTCCCCAATGGAAATTCCTATACAGGCAATGGAATTGCATCTAACGATGAATCATCACCTTATTCAAGACTTGTAAATCCCGTCAAAATGGGCAAGTGTGAACCTATTTCTATCAATGCGCACGTACTTTGCCCCATTACTATTTTCAATCAAGCCACCAATACTCCTACTGGAGCCTTTATAGTCAATGGCTCGCCTATCAAATCCTCCGATTTTGACATTAGCTATAATGGTCAACAAAATGTTAGTTATACCATTGGTACCAATGGCTCTATCCTTACCGATGGCAATTTACGAATGGATGGTATTCCACAGTTTTCGGGTAGTTCGACCGTGACCCTAGAGTATCGTCACAATGGGACGGTCATTGGCGGCGACTTTATGATGGCTATTGGGGGTGTAAGGTTTCGCCGGGTTCGTAACAATGAAGTGACCATTGAAAAAAGTACTTATACGAATGATTTTCAGGATCGTACGATAACGGGAAATTTTACCAACTCCGTCTTCAAAATCACCTTCGACCAAGCTTACTACCGTATGTACATCGATAATGTATTGGTAGATGAACTCAAACGCTTTGTGGTATATAGTGCTACCGGTGGGACAATTTCTAATACAAATCCGCTGGATTATCGCACGGGGGTGACTTACACACCTACTACCACTGGCACGCACTGGGTGACGGCTGTGGTGGATGGGGTAAGGTTTGTACAACAAAAATTTCAAATTGCCGACGACATTACTATCAACGAATCGGTGGTAAACATCGCTTGTAGCGGTGGCAGCTCGGGAAAAATCACCGTCAACGTCACGGGTGGGCAGCCAGGCTATACTTACGCCCTCAACAATGGAGCCTATGGCAACTCCAATGTTTTTTCGAATCTAGCGGCAGGCTCTTATACCATCAAAGTCAGGGATCGGTCGGGTTGTGAAATGTCCAAAACAACGTCGATTAGCCAAAGTAGTTCGGTAGAAGTTACCATTAGTAGTCAATCTCCGGTAACGTGCGGAGAGGTGGCCAATGGGAGCGTTACACTCAGTGCAAGCGGGGGCGCTCCACCTTATAGCTACTCTAAAGACGGTACCAATTACGGGAGCAGTGCTTCATTTACGGGACTTGCTGAGGGAAATTATACCCTTTACGTCAAAGATGCGAGTGGTTGCGCCAAATCCATTGCGGTGAGCATTGGTTTACAAAGCAAACTCATCGCCTCTGTGGGGGCGCAGCAAAATATAAACTGTTTTGGGGGGAACAATGGCAGCATTACCATCAACACCACCGGCTCTATTCCTTCGGGGGCGCTTCAATATTCTTTAGATGGCATCAACTACCAGTCAAGCAACCAATTTGGGGGCCTGAGTGCCAATACCTATCAAATCAGGGTCAAAGATAATGTGTGTCAAAAAAGCATCAATGTCACCCTTACCGAACCATCGGCTATCGTATTGACGGCTACGGTGAATCAACACGTGTCTTGTTTTGGAGGCAACAATGCCCAAATCAGTGGCAGCGCTTCGGGGGGAGTGGGCGGCTATCAATACGCTATCAATGGCACGACTTATGGCAGTAGTGCTCAATTTAGTTCCCTATCGGCCAACAACTACAAAATTTGGGTCAAAGATGCCAACGGCTGTATCAAAGAGTCAGGGATTGTCACCGTGACCCAGCCTTCTGAACTTGTTCCTAATGTGGTAGGAGTATCTGCCGTCAAATGTTTTGGTGGAAACGATGGCAGTGTTCAATTGAGCGCTGCGGGCGGTACTGCACCCTATGAGTATGCCAAAACGGGTGGGAATTATCAGACTTCTAGCAACGTCGGTAGTTTATCAGCAGGAGTGAATCAGTCTTTTACCATTCGCGATAGCAAAAATTGTTTAAAAACAGTCACCGCTACCATTACTCAGCCTGCCGCTGGATTGGTGGTGGCGGTAGTTAGTAAATCAGATTTGACCTGTTTTCAAAACAATACAGGGAGAGTCGAAGTCAATGCCAATGGCGGTACCGCAGGTTATCAGTTTTCGCTAGATGGTGGAGCTTTTCAAGGCTTGGGTGCTTTTGGAAGTTTACCCGCTAAAACCTACAACGTCACTGGGAGAGATGCCAACGGCTGCACAGCCAATGTGTCGGTTGTGGTAAATCAACCTGCGTTGTTGGAAGGCGATGTGAACATTACCAACAATTTGTGTTTTGGGGATCAAACTGGGAAGCTCTCCGGGATTGCTTCGGGCGGCACAACCCCTTACCAGTATTCACTCGACGGTCAAAACTATCAATCAAGCACCACTTTCAACAACCTAACCTCCGGCAACTATACGGTGCATTTTAAAGATGCCCAAAATTGTAAATTTTCAAGAAATATCACGGTTTCGCAGCCCACTCGCTTAGAAGCTAGTGCCAATGTGACCCAGCAAGTTTCCTGTTTTGAAGGAAGCAATGCCGTCGCCATCATACAAGCCAAAGGTGGAACTACGCCCTACTTCTATTCTAAAGACGGCACCAATTATCAAAACAATGCAACCTTTACGGGGCTGAGTGCCACTACTTATTCGATGCATTTGAAAGATGCCAACGGATGTGCTTTACAGACCAATTCCGTCACGCCTACCCAACCTACGAATCTCATCTCCAGTGTGGTAGAAGTCGTGAATGTGAAATGTTTTAATGGGAACGACGGTTCGGTGCAAGTGGCGGCTGCTGGAGGAGTGGCTCCTTATCAATATACCCGCGACAACGCGTCTTATCAAGGGAGTAATTTTTTTGGCAATTTGTCGGCGGCAACTTATCAGTTTACCGTCAAAGATGCCAACAGTTGTACCAAAACCCTCACAGCTACGGTGACGCACCCTAGCTTGTTTACCCTTTCTCAACAAAGCAAACAAGATTTGACGTGTTTTGGTAATAACTCAGGACAGATTCAAGTGACAGGCAATGGAGGAACGGGCCCTTATCAGTATTCGCTCAACAACACCGACTTTCAACCTTCAGGTTTGTTTACAGGTTTGGCTGCTCAGGGCTACACCATTTTTGCCAAAGATGCCCACAACTGCGCTACACAACTGACCACTTCATTTAACCAACCCAGCGAAATCAGTCTTACGGTACTTTCAAAAAAAGACATTGATTGTGAATACTACGCTCGTGGCGAGTTCAAGGTGGTGGCTTCGGGTAGTTTGGGCAATTTTACGTATTTATTGTCAGGGACTGATTTTACCCAAAATCCCGTAGCTGGTGCTTCCAACAATGAGGGCGTTTTTTCCCAACTAAAAGCTGGGAATTATACCATTACAGCGCGCGACCATACGGGCTGTGCCAAAGATTTTCCTGTCACTTTAGTACCCAAAAACAGCCGTATTCGTTTTGAAGTAGCCAAAAATCATCCCACCTCTTGTACTTCAAACGACGGGTCGGTGGCCATTACGGTCGCCAATGGCGGTCGGCAGCCTTATACCTATCGAATCAGTTCTCAAACTCAATTTTCTACCAATAACACCTTTACTAATCTCGCCAATGGCACCTATTATGTAACGGTAGCCGACAGTCTTTGTGCCTACACTGAGTTGGTGGACCTATCTTTACCCGGAAGCATCAAGGCATCCTATACTATCTCGCCCATCAGCTGCGCTACGCCCAATGCAAATTTGTCGATTGATAATACTACGGGCGGTACTGGAAATTATACCTACGCCATAGATGGCAACAGCTTCTCTCCCAATCGCCAATTTAACAACCTCAAACCCAACCTCTATGCCATTACGATTCAAGACAATCCTTTGTCGTGTAAGTCGGTAGTGAGTGTTGAAATCAAGGAACAAAACCGCGCCGATTTAAAAATTGCCGAACGGAGAGATGTATCTTGTTTTGGGGGAAATAATGGGTATCTCAAAGCCTTGGGCGACAACAATACAGGCCCTTTTACCTTTGCCATCAACAATGGCTCTTTTAGTTCAAGCCCCGAATTTCATAACCTTACGCTAGGAACTTATAAAATAACCGCCCAAAATCGCTTGGGATGTATCGATAGCATTCGGGTGGTAATCACCCAGCCTACACCTTTGACCGGCACTCATACCACGCGGCCTAATAATTGTTTTGGGGACCAAACGGGACAAATCACCGCTAGTAGCAGCGGCGGCACCCCTCCTTATCAGTTTTCTATTGACGGCAATAATTACCAAACGCCCGTTGAGTTTAACAATCTTTTTGCGGGACAATATTCGCTCAACATTCGAGATGCTTTAGGCTGTATTTTTACCCAATCAGTCAATCTCACCCAGCCTAGTTTGGTCGTACCTACGCCGATAGTTCTCCAGCACGTCAATTGTTTTGGTGGGCAGGACGGAAAAACCCAGCTGAATGTGCAGGGGGGGATTGCGCCTTATCAATACTCTACCGACGGCACCAACTATACCAACGAAAACAGCTATACCAACCTTAAAGCCAATACCTACGCCTATTGGGTAAGGGATGCGCATGGTTGTACCAAAACTACCTCTATTGAAGTCACTCAGCCTACCGACCTTATTCCTAGCGTTGTCAAAATTGAGGCGGTAAAATGCTTTGCTGGGAGCGACGGAGCGGTCGAATTGGCCGGAAGTGGAGGCGTACCGCCCTATCAATACAGCCGCGACCAAACCCAATACCAATCTCAGTCGGTCATTTCGGGATTGAAAGAAGGGGCAAACCAAGTTTTCTACGTCCGTGATGCGCACAATTGCCTAAAATCCATCACGGCCACCGTGACACAGCCCGCCAAACCTGTTTTTGTGAAGGTGGCTAGTAAAAAAGATTTGTTGTGTTTTCAGGACAATACAGGCCAAATTGAACTTCTGGCCGACGGTGGCACGGCACCTTATCAATACTCGCTTGATAATGCTTCTTACCAAAGCAGTACCATTTTTGACCGCCTTGCTGCGGGACCTTATCGCCTCTTTATCAAAGATGCCAACCAATGCCCTTTTGAAGTAACGACTACTCTAACACAACCCGATTTGCTGGTAAGTACTTTGACTCCCAAGCACAATGATTGTTTTGGTGACAACACGGGTCGAATCAAAGTAACAGGAAAGGGCGGTACACTACCTTATCAGTATGCGCTCAATGGCGGCAACTTCCAAGCACCCGACGAATTTAGCGGATTGGTGGCTGGAGAGTATTCGGTTCAACTCAAAGACGCGCACGCGTGTTTAGTGACGCAAACTGTGGCGGTGATTCAGCCCACTTTGGTTCAACTGAAACCTATCTATGCTGATACCGTACGCTGTTTTGGGGAAAGCAATGGAAGTGTACGTATTATAGCGAGTGGCGGTACGCCTGGCTATGTATATTCTAAAGACGGAACCAACTATGTAGCCGACGAAATCTTTAAAAACCTTAATGCAGGACAATATCAATTTTGGGTGAAAGATGCTAATCAATGCCTGCACAAAACCCAAATTGCGGTTACCCAACCCACTGAGCTTCAATTGTCACTTACCGAACGTAAAGACCCGCTCTGTGCGGGAGATCAAAATGGTCGGATTCAGGTAAAGGCAAGCGGTGGCAATAGCAGCTATATCTACACCCTAGACAATGCCATTCATAAATCAGTGGGTCTTTTTGAAGGATTGACCCAAGCCGACTACACCTTGCTAGTGACCGACCGTAAAGGGTGCATAGACACTATCACCCGCGTGCGCCTAAATTGGCCCCGACCCATGTTTGCTAGTTTAAACTATACGACACCTACTTGTGTGGGTCTGGCCAATGGCAGTATTCAATTGCAAGTAGCGGGTGGCGTGCCTCCTTTTCAAGTGGGGCTTAATAATGCTTCCTCCCAAACGGTTCAAACCAATACCACCTTTGCCAACCTAAACGCGGGAATCCACCGCGTCAATGTTGCTGACCAAAATGGCTGTTTGCTAAGGCTATACGCAGATATACCCGCGCCCGTGGGTCTCAACCCCATTCGGCTAGGCGACTCAGCAGTGGTGTGTAAAGAACAAATTGTGCGATTGAAGGCCAATAACGTGGGGCAAGAAACGCAGTGGTTTTTCAACAACCAACCCCTTTCTAAACAAGACGCTATCGAAGCCGTAGCCCCTGGCGTGTATCGGGTAGTGGTACGTAATCTTACGGGTTGTGAAGTAACGGGGAGCTTTAAGCTTATCAATAACAACAAGGCCATGAAGGCTGATTTTTTGATGCCCGTACAGGCTTTTGTGGGTGATACTGTATATGCGCTCAATATATCGAGCCCTTCACCTGATGAAATAAAATGGGAGTTCCCGTCGCAGGCCTATGGTATCGAAAAAAACCTCCAAAGAGGTGCCTTTGTATTGACAAACTCAGGCAAGTATACCATCAAAATGCTGGTCCGTAAAGGAGAATGCGAAAATGAAAAACAACGAGACATTGAGCTGTTTTTCCGTAAAGATATAGATCAGACTGAGGATCAACTGGGTTATAAAAACCAACAAAGTATTGAGGAAGTCATTGTATATCCTAATCCCAACTATGGCAAGTTTCGCCTTGATGTAAAACTGAAAAAAAGCAGTGATGTAGAAGTCCTCATCACGCGTTTTACGACCGCTTCTTTGGTGTATCAAACCAGCGGCAAAGCGCAGCAGCAATACACTTTCGAAGTACAATTGCCCAATGTCGTCCAAGATATATATATCATCACCATTCGGGCGGGGACGGCTTCTTATTCTCAAAAAATACTGGTATTGAACTAACCCCTTCCTCAACTCCATGCAAACATTTACAAAACTTCTGCTTTTAGGACTGTTGGTGGTAATGTATGAGGGACGGGCACAAAACCCTACGCCAGTTCCTATGCAGTCATTGGCCCCCAAAAACTTACTTCAAAAGGGCGTTTCTTTGACGGGTATGCTCGCTGGCAACCACGTATACTATGCCGCCGATGGTATTCCTAACCGCACCGTACCCTTCAATGTACTCTACACTGGCAACCTGTCCGTTGATATTTTGGGCAAAATAAAAATGCCCGTCTCTTTTAGTTTTTCTAACCAAACCGTTCAGTTTGCCCACCCTTTCGACCGTGCTTATCAATTTCGACAGCCCTTCAATCGATTGCTGTTAAAACCTACTTACAAGGGTTTTACGCTCCAAGTCGGGACGTGTGCCATGCAGTTTTCGCCCTACACCGTCGCTGGGCATCGCTACGACGGCATTGGCCTAGAATACAAAAACCCCAAGAAGCCTTTCTATGGTAGTCTGATGGTGGGTAACTTACAACGTGCCGTACGCCTGGATACTTCGTATCAGACCTTCAACAACCGACCCTCGTATAAAAGAAGTGGCATCGGGCTGATGGCTGGCTATAAAAAGAATGAGGACCGAGCCGAGCTGATATTTTTTACGGCCGCTGACCGCCTTACTTCTTTGCCTTATACCCTTGATGAATTCAATATATTGCCCCAACAAAATGCGGTAGTCGCCCTGAAAGGTAGTAAACTCGTTGTAAAAAAATTGCTTGTCAGCACTGAAATCGCTTTTTCGGGTATTACCAATGATTTGCGGGCACCCGAGACGACGCGCTCTACCAATCTCATCCAAACTTTTTTTGGGACTTTCTCCCCCAAAACCTCCACCGATTTTCGGAAAGCCTTTAAAACCGAACTCTTGTACCGAGGCAAAAAATTCAATACGGGCTTGCAGTATAGCCGAGTTGACCCCAATTATCGGACCCTTGGAGCGTACTTTTTTGTGAATGATTTAGAAACCATTGAAGGTAAAATAGCCACTCAACTTTGGGACGGTAAACTTTCGGTAGGGGCCAATTTGGGTATCCAACACGATAACGTAGACCGTCAAAAACTCAAGACCAATCAGCGCACCGTCGGTATGCTCAACTTGCAACTCACGCCCAATCAGCAATGGAATGTGATGCTCAACTATTCCAATTTTAGCAATTACTCCAACATCATTCCCGCTTATGCCTACTTGACGAGAGTGACACCTTACAATGCCTTGGATACGCTCAATTTTCGCCAAATCAACCAGAATCTAATGGCGATGGTAACTTTCAATTTCCCAACTACTTCCCAAGAACTCCTTCAATCGATTGTGTTTAATGGGGTATTTCAAAAAGGAGATGACCAACTAGGAAATGCTTCTACCCAAAACAATCTCTCGAATGTGAGCTTGGATTATAGCCTCAATCATACGACACAGAAGCTGATGGTCACAACCTCTTTCAACTTCACTCAAAGTCATTTCAATAACTTGCCCAACACCCAATGGGGCCCGGCGCTCTCTTTGCACAAAGGTTTGGGTAAAAAATGGCGTACGAATCTAAGTGGTCTCTATACCTGGGGAAAAACACCCGCCACCGATGCCCTTGCTTCGCGCGAACGAACAATCAACGCCCGTTGGGGATTGACGGGACAAGTGTCCTCTCAGTTCAATCTGATGTTGAACCTGATTTATCTAGATCGTAAAGTAAACAGCGTAGCAAGAGCCGCGCCGTCGTTTCGGGAGTTTACGGCCACTTTGGGTTTTTCGTATCAATTCAATGCCAAACTATGGGCTCCTAAAAAGTAGCCTATCACATCCTCATTGCCATCATGCATCTTCGTTCTCAAATTTCATATACTACTACTTTTCTTTCTAAGGTTTCAAACTTTCGAAAGGCTGTTTTATTGGTGTTTGTGTTGGGCTTTTCTTGGAGCCTTCAAGCCCAAACCACCGACAACTACCCCGTACAGACAACGGCCTACTGCGCGGCTCCCTTTTCGCAACGTTTGTCGGATTATTTTTCGTCCGACAAACGACTCATTGTCAATCTACTACTAAAAGATTTGACCAAGCCATCGGTACAGGTGTATTTGCGGTGGCAGTTGGAAGGCCCGGGGATTCGGATTGGTTCAAGAGACGGTTTTGTGCCTGCGTCTTTTATCAGCTTACAGCCGGGAGTGCCAAGTAAACTTTCGGGGGCCGATTTGGCGGGGGCTTATTTCTTCCCCGCCGCCCTACAAGCCGAGGGCATGGATGTGGTCGATGCTTACAATCTATCTTTACCCGAAGGCTTTTATACGATTTCGGTGCAGGCTTTTGAGGCATCTACGGGTCAGGTGGTTTCCAATACGAGTGTCACCTTTTTTGTACTGACCTCCCCCCAACCTCCGATCATGAATCTGCCAGCGATAGGCTCTCAAATCTCGGCCACGAGTTTGCAAAAAGTGGCCTTTCAGTGGACGCCTCGGCATTTTGCGACGGCCGAATCGCAGGTAGTGTACCAATTGAAAGTATGCCAAGTACCCGACGACAGCGAGCCCAACGAGCAAATCATGCTCTCTTGTACGGAGCCACGTTTAGAGTTGACGGTTCCTAGCACCACGCTGACGGGCGACATTACGCAGTGGATAAAACCGCTGGAGGTAGGTCAACGCTACGGGGTGCAAGTCAGGGCGATTGATTTGGCGGGTCAGCTCAACAATTTTTCCAACGAAGGCTACAGCCAAGTACATTGGTTTCGGTACGGGCAGCCCTGTGTACCGCCTATTTTTAGCATCAAATCCGTATCATCTGACCGGGTACAATTACAATGGCAAGCCGTGGCGCAAGCCCAATCGTACCTAGTAGAATACCAAGCCGAAGGGGATGTATCGTGGACAACGCTGAAAACCATGGGTACGACCCAGATGGTAAGTGAGCTATTGAGCCGTCAGACGTACCTGTTTCGGATGCGCACCGACTGCGGGAGCTTAGTGCCCAGCGAAGCGAGTGAAGTGCAGCGGTGGAATATCGCCGAAGACGCTCCCGAGCCCAGCCCTCAGTTGCCGAAGGAACTACTAAACCCTGAACTCATCAAGGTACAGACCAGCGGCGGGGTCGCTCAAACGCCGACTAGCTTATCGGATTTGTACAGCAACTACCCCGTGAGTAATAGTGCTCAACTACGGATTGCGGCTTTTTCGGCTGCCACCACGGGCACGCGCCACATCCCCGACTGTGCGTTGTTATCGGGTTCTTTTTCGGATTGTCAGCGACCTCACCCGAGCGTAGGATTGCCCACGGGGGGTGAGGAATTGGGGAGTTTGAAGGTAGGGGATGTGTTGGGGATTTATGATTTTGCGGTGTTTGTGACGAAAGTAAAATCGGGTCCAGGTCTAGCGGGCGAGGGCTTGGTACGTCTGCCTTTTATGGGCAATGCGATGGCGTTGGTGGAGTTCGAAGGGGTGAAAGCCAAGAAAGCCCAACCTAGCGACAACGGGGGCTGTGTGTACAAAGTGAGTGGATTTTTTCGGGCCAAAGACAATGTAACGGCGCAAGAGTTGGCGCAGGAGCATCAAAGTTTGGTGGAGAGTTTGCTGAAAGAAAGCGACCCGACGGCTTTTGCGGGGACGTTTGAGCAGGCCTTGAAGCTGTATGACCAAACGGTGGTGAAGTTGGGCAATCAAAGTCTGACGTCGGTGCAAGCACAGCCGTTATTGATTCAATATTTGGGGGCGATTTTGCAAGGCAGTGAGCAGCTCAAGCAGCAGCTGAGCGAGCTTGGGAGTAGCACCCCCGGGGTGGTGGCGCTTTTGGGAGATTTACAAAAGCTAATGGATGGTCTGCAAAGTCAGTTGACGACGCTGCAGACCACGACCCAAACCCCGACGGTGGCGGGTCTTGAGAGTCAGTATGAGGCTATTTTTGCAAGAATTAAAAATCTTGGCCATAATGCTAATACTATCAAGGAAGATATAACCTACCAAATTATAAATTCTACTGTTGTTAAGACTGGTAACAATTATGTCAATTTATCATGGGAACCTAAAGGTGTTTTTGATGAATTTGAAGTTACGTATATTTCTGCTAATGGGATCGAAACTACACGCCGTTTTACGGGTACCAATGGTAAACTTACTGGTTTGAATCCCAATGCGGTTTATTCTTATAAGATTAAAGGAATTAAAAATGGACAACAGGTAGCTAGTTATGGTACTTCTATTTTTTCGACAGCCGCTCCTCAATTAAAAGCCCCTCAAAACATAACCTCTAAAGTTCAAAATGATGGTACTCTCGTTTTGACGTGGGACAAAGACAAAGAGCATTTAAAATACAAATTTGTCTACAAGGACAGCACAGGAAAAGAACTAAGCCTGTATCCCACGATTAATTCGGTTGTTTTGCAAAAATTGGATTTCGCCCAACGTTATGAATTTTCGTTGGTAGCCTATGATGCAGATAATAATGTAAGTCCCGAAACTTCAGGAAGATTAGGAGGGGATATTATATTGGTACCAGATATAATTATTACCCCCAAAAATACAATACCAGAAGTAATTATATATGGACATAATGATGTCAATGATGCCATTATAAATTATTATTATGCATCTTCTTCTTTCGAAGAACCTTCTACAGATGGCTATTATTATGAGCCGCCCGCGGAAACATTAGGCATTGAAACCAAGGTCACTGCCCCTCTGAAACCCTTGATGGAGGCACTTCGTAACAATAATTCGCGCAAATGGAAGACGTATCGTCAAACCACGTGCCCTAACGTGAAATTTCCGGCTGTCACGGGTTATTGGGTCATGTGGGCTACGAAACGAGTAGGTGATTTTTTTGGGACTATAAAAGTGCCCTCCTTGAATGTAGCGGGATTTTTTGAGAACTTATTTCAAAAAGCGGGCAAGGATGAACAAGAGATAAATGATGAAACTAAGTTTGACGATGAGGAAGTAATAGCCGCCGAAATTATTAAATATACCCTCATTGAAGCGACTGATAATGTTTGGGTAACCCCCCAACAACCACAACCTGTAGTGCCTGTTGCATCTTGTATGCCTGCACCTTCTTGGACTCTTGATATTAAGGTCTGCAATTTGATTGCCTTTGCTGCGAATGCAGGTAACTATTCTACAAGAAAAATAATGACACTCGATGCTGACGGGCAGCCTACGCAAGTAGTGGATGCTTTTCAAGCACCGAATGGAGACTACTACTATAAAGATACACAAAAGAATTTTGAATATTGGAAACTGCAAGGCTCATACCTTGTAGGAAGGCGCGGCCAAAACGACTGGGTATATTGGCATTCACAATTGAACAAATGGTGTGGATTTCAACCCGAATCCATGCAATTAACCGTAAAAGAAGAAAGTAGTCCCTGTTCCAATACCAACAATGGAAGTGTAACCTTGAAGCTGGTGGGCGGCGAACCTCCTTTTACATTTAATTCTAATCAATCCCCCTCTGGTTCTACGACCAATCTACCTTTCTATACCTTTAACAACCTTTATGCTGGCATCACTTACAGTTTTATGGCTACCGACAGCAAAGGTTGCAGGGCAGAGCTGAAGGATAAAACTCTCCAAAGTTCTTCTGGTTTAAAATTAGGAGTTTCGGTCAAAGACTGTTATAACACGGTGGAACTGATGGCTAACTGCGGCCTGGCTCCCTATACATACAGCTCCGATGGTAAAAACTTTGGAGCTGCTTCAGGTTTTACTGACTTGCAGAAGATGATTCCTGATGGGGAGTCTAAAGAGTTTACTTTTTATGTCAAAGACAGCAAAGGTACTATAGCGACGGGCAAGGTGACGTTGAAAAGTATGCGTTATTGGATGATATTGACCCCCGAAGAACAATCAGCGTTGTACTCTCCTAAAAACTCGGATGAATATTGGAATAAAATCCTTCCCAATATAGGCCACCTACAAAGTGGTTTTACTTCCTGTAATGGTAAAAATGACGGAGCTGTGAGCGTTAGACAAAGTACCGTAGCCGAAGCTCCCTTTTTCTACGGTGTGGATGGCACTATAACAGTCAGTTCTAATCGACGGTTTTTGTACGCGGATTTGGCGGGAGGAAACCACCAATTCGTCATACGCGACATCAATGGATGTAGCGTGAGTAAACAAGTAGAAGTAAAACAATATGACCCCCTCAGCTTCACGACCACTATCAGCCCCTACGGATGCAGCAGCGACGAGGCCGCAATAGAGATTAAAATAAAAGGCGGGAATCCTTTTTTTGATTCTAAAAACGTAGCCGTTTATTACTCCGTATTAATTGATGGTCAATCTTCTCCTCCTATTTTAAAGCGAGAAGGAGCCTCTTATTTTTATTACAAATACAGTACTTTTTTAAAGCAGGGGCGTTATAAGATAGAGGTATCTGACAAAAACGGCTGTACGAGCGAAGCCTTTATAGAGGTTCCTGCACGTATGGGGCCGCCGCTGACGCTGGATTATACTGCAATTCCCATTCCTTGTAATTTAACGGGTATGCTGGGAAGCATCGAGCTCACACCCGCCGGCGGAACTCCTCCCTATTCGTTTGAGTTGGCAGGCAAAAACGAGACGGTCTCAAAACGTGACAATTACTTTGACAATCTAGCGGAAGGCTATTATATGGCGACCGTTACCGATGGCAAAGGCTGCTCTACCAGCAAAACAATCCTGATTGAGCAAACTAAAGTAAAAGCAACGCTGGTCAAAACCGAAGCACTTTGCAGCAAACCCGGCAGCATCACCCTCACCACTACCGGCGGGCAAGCCCCCTACCAGTACAGTATCGACAACGGGGTAACGTATCAAACTGAAAACGCCTTCGACAATCTTTCCGAGGGTTCCTATACCATTTTGATCAAAGACAGTCAAGGCTGTACGGCGCAGGTGGTGGTAGATATCAAATTGGAAAGCGATTCGGAAGTGGTGCAGTCGATTGCTCCCTTGGTCAAGACTCCCAACGGCCGCGTCAATGGAGAGTCCATTACAGTTCGTTATAGTGTTGATACTCAATCTTATACATTTACCCCTAAAGACGGTGTAAAAGTAGAACAGTTGAGTGCAGGGCGTGTCCGGGTAACCACTTCCAATGCCGTCGACAAAGCTTGGGAAGGCGACTACTATGTGTATTTCCAAAAAAGCAATCCCAATATTTTTCTTGGATTTTATCGGGATAAGGCCAATCCCTGTACCGAAAGTGGGTATACGGCAGATTGTCGACCCTTGTGTAAGGAAGGGTTTTTGCCCGAAGATATTTACAATAGCAATTTTTGTAGTAATCCCATTGAAAATTTTCCATATAAAAGCTCAACATTTGATTTAATAAATGAGATTGCTCCGATAATAAATTTTTATAGTAATATGTATGGAGTCTCGCCTATAGCAATAGCTGGAGCAATTGCGGATGAGTATAATACAAGAACTGGTTATAAGGCTATGTTAGATTGGCTGCAAGATGATATAGTGCTAAATTGGTTGCCCAATTTTTCCATTGAAGTAGATGCTTTCTTTAATTATAATTCTAAACTGCTTAATGCTACAAGAAATGATATTGGCATTGGTAATATCAATATCGCTACGGCGAAGAATTTATACGATCAGAATAAAAGTAAGTTGCCTGCCAATTGGACTTATTCAGATATTATTGATTATCTTAGAAGCAATGAGGGGACAGTTCATTTTGCGGCGCTAGTGGTTAAAAAAGCAGAAAGTTTATTTGCAGCTTATACCGTAGGCTACAGTGAAGAGATGAAAGAAGCAATATCTGTTACTTACTACAAGCAAGGTGAGAGTTACTATAAAAAATTTATAGAAATACTAAATAGAGATCCATCGCATAAATTAAAGCCTGGAGAAGGCTGTAGAGTAGCGTTACAAAGGTACTTATTTATACAAAATTTATATAAATGAATTATATGGAGATACTACAATACATATTAATTTCAGGAGGGTTTGGTGGATTATTGTATAAAAATAATTTGAATGGTTATAAAATAACTAGCAAATTCAATATAAAAATAAGTTTATTTGTGATTTTTGTTATTACATTTTTATTTTATTCCCAAATGAGATTTTCAGAGCCTGATGCGCACCTGAGAAATTTATTTATTTCTTTTAGTTTAGGTGTCTTATTTGTAGTATTAGGCATAGTTGTATTTAGGTTGATAAACTGTATTGGGTTACTAAAAGTAAATATAATATTATATCTGTTACTCTATATCTTTTTATTATCTATAGCAATTATGTTTGGGCTTTTGATTATTGGAAATATAACAGGAGATTTAGAATAATTATAAGTGCCTAACCTGATTCCCCAATCGGGTCAAATTGTGAATGTGGAGGTATCGAAGATAGGGTTCAACTCGGCGCATTTGTCGTGGCAGGGGAGTGGGAGCATCAAGCGTTATGCGGTGATTTATCAAATCCCGACGTTGGGGGAATTGACGCTCAACACGACGGAGTCTCAAGTTGAATTGAGTAGCTTGCAAGCGGGTTCAAATTATACGTTTAGGGTGATAGGTTACAGTGCCGAGGGTCAAGTGTTGGACAGCTACGGCCCGGCGCTTTTTGCGACGCCAGCGAAGACCTTACCCGCCCCCGAGAACTTGACTTACACGGTACTTGACGATCATAGTGTAAAAATCAGTTGGTCCAAAAACAGCCTACATCAGCGATTTAAGCTGAGCTACCAAGATGCCAATGGTGAGACGCGTACGCTGTATCCTTCGACTAATTCGGCGACGCTTACGGGGCTGGATTTAAGTCAAATTTATAATTATGATATTGTAGCTTACGATAACGAACAGTTAAGTAGTGAAGCAGCTATTGGTAATATTTTAAGCACATTTTGCCTCTTGTCCATAAAAGCAGAGAAAAGTACGATTTATCAAAATGAAACAGTTTCATTGGTTGCCTTTGGATGTCAGCCTCAGTACATCACATGGAGTAATGGCCAAAAAGGGACGAATATTATTATTGTGAGCCCTCTTCAAACCCATGTTTATTTTGCAGTTTGTGAAGTGCCAGGTAAAAGAGCCTGCTCTAATTTTGTAGAAATAAAAGTGGCTGCTGATAAGTGCAAGATGTTTACAGTAGAAGCTTCCGAGACAGAAGTAGCTCCTGGCATGGCCGTAACATTGACAGCACAAGGCTGTAGTGGACAAGTAACTTGGGATAAAAACTTAGGGACAAAACCCGCGATTAGTGTTTCTTTAGTCAAGACTATGGAGTTTACAGCTACTTGTGCTATGGGTTCTTCTATATGTGAAAAAACGATTCAGGTAAAAGTAAAATGCGATATTAGACTTGAAGTTTTTCCTGAATATAAAGGTGGTTTTTTGGGGCTTACTTCTGACAAAAAAATAACTATTAGGGGTTTTTGTACTCATAGTCCCTTATTTATCAATGGGAATGAATTTAAAGAAGGTGAAGGAAGTGTTGAATTTAATGGAGACCGAGATTTAAGTGTGATTGCTACTTGTGGAGAAGGTGAAGATGCTTGTTTCAAAACCCTTGAAGTAAAAGCTGTTAGTAGAAAATGTAAAGATTTTTGGGTGGGTGGATGGGAGGAAAAGGCTGGTTTTCTTACAATTAACGCATATGGATGCGGTGAAGGAAATACGGTTAGATGGGATAATGGCATGGAAGGGAGCGAAATAATTATTCCAGTGCCCTCACAAGCGACAATATATAAGGGAACTTGTGGTAGAAATGGATGTGAAGATTATTATACCTACACAGACAACCTTAAAAATGAATATTTTTCTATTGAGGTAACGAATGAGGGAAGTTACCCTAGAACCCTAACGCCAAGTGGATGTAGAGGGGAAGTTACATGGGAAAGTAACCCAGCCACTTCGTTGAACATGGAATTGAACACCAGATACCCTTCGATTACCATAGAAAAACAACCTTTACAAACAACAACTTACATAGCTACTTGTAGGGCTATAAGCAACGAACTTGTTCAAAAAACATACCAGATTCAGGTTGCGCCTGCTTGTATCTCAATTCGGGGGCCAGCGGTTGTAGCTAAGGGAGAATCGGTTACTCTTAGTGCTATTGGATGCTTAGGCAATGCTGTTTGGAAAAGTTCTAAAGGAACCCTGCTCAGCCAGTCGGTGACTATTACGGAGATAGCACTTGAGAAGGTAGATTACGAAGTGAGTTGTGACAAACCTGTATGTAAAGCCAAACATTCGGTTGAAATAAAACCCTGTGCCTTTGTGGTTACAGCCCCAAAAAATATCCTAAAAGCGGGAGAAGAAGCGATACTTACCGCCGAAGGATGTCTCAATGGAACCGTTCTTTGGAGAGATCAAGCGCAAGCTCTCATAGGGTGGGGAGCTCAGTTGAGTATACGTCCTCTCAAAACCCTGACCATAAAAGCTATTTGTGATGTAAGCCAATGTGAAAGCTCAATTAAGATCGAAGTGCCTGCTAGCAAGATAAATCCAATCATTTGTGAGACCCTGACCTTAGGTGTGAGCCCCAGTACTCCCATTTTGAGTGGCGAACCCAATACTGTTACTCTTACCGCAAGTGGATGTACAGGGGGTGTGGTCCTTTGGAAAGGGCCTTTGTTAGAGGAAAATACCCAAACCAGCTACCCTAATCATCAGATTACGATTACGAACCTACAACAAGCCGCGACTTATACCGCTAGTTGTTCAAAAGTTGCATTGCCTTCTACTGAAGCAAGTATCACCATAAAGGCCGAAATTCGGTTTACGCTCAAAGCTACGCCCCAAGCAGTGGAGAGTGGTAAAACTACTACGCTTACCGCCGAAGGTTGTATAGGAGGCCAAATATCTTGGACAAAACCTTCTGTGCCTTGTCAAGGTACTCCTTGTACAATTACGAGTCCTGCCATTACCAGCCCAACGACTTTCCAAGCCAATTGCTTGATTGAGGGCAGAACTATTCCTAGAAGTATAAATATATACCTGAGGGATGGGCATTATTGAAAAGTGACTTTAAAATTCTCTAAACTGCCCAACTC